>ERZ1292629.964-Hain-H43-01um-R1-964-length-30410-cov-23_pt1 | contig 30410 bp, 24 predicted proteins | sample MGYA00564399_ERZ1292629 | MGnify/ENA primary metagenome ERZ1292629 (study PRJEB36523, sample SAMEA6512636) | groundwater metagenome | collected 2019-01-08 | study: AquaDiva: Metagenomics assemblies of 32 groundwater samples
TTGCCTCGTTGTTATTTGCCGTCCATCCGGCGGTAGTACCCGTGGTGGCATGGGTACCGGGCAGAATTGAAGCCATTCTTACCATATTTACGCTTTTGTCGTTCATTTTGTTTGTCAGATTTTTGAAGACGAACGATTGGCGCTATTTAGCCGGTTTTTTCTTGTTTTTTACGGTTGCGCTTTTAAGCAAAGAAGTGGCCGTTTCTCTAATTCCAGTTTTGCTATTTTACATTCTTATTCACCAAAAATCTCTAACGCCATTGAATGGCGTTAGTCCACAGGTTATCAACAGGAAGGTTTTAGTATGGCTGGCGGGGACAGCTGGCATAATTATTGCTTGGTTTTTTGTAAGAAGAAATATCATTGCTGAAGCCCGGATAACAGACCTGTCATTTTTTGAAATGATTGCCGCGCTTTGGTCCAATTCTTTAGCCATCCTATTATATTTGGGCAAAACAATTCTGCCGTTCAATTTAACGGCGCTTCCGGTATTGGGAAGCTCCACCCTACTTTATGGTTTTGCGGTTTTAGCCGTTGTGGCTCTTTATTGGGTTGTGGGCAAAATTAGAGGACATCGAATGTCCTTAGGGACATTCGATGTCCAGATGTTAGGTCTTATTTGGTTTATCGCGTTTTTGCTGCCGTCCCTCGTTAATTATTATCAACCGGACAGGATAGTGTTCTTTGAGCATCGGCTATATTTGCCGTTGTTAGGCATAATTATCTTTTTTGCGGGCTCTGATTTGGTAAATCGGCTGGATTTCAAAAAGATCAGGGTCTTAGCTCCGGCAGCCGCGATTGTTGTTTTATTCTCGGTCTTGGCGTTCAATTATAGCGGTGTTTATAAAGATAAAATGTCTTTTTGGCAGACGGCCGTAGCCGATTCCCCGCAGTCATCCTTGGCTCACAGTAACTTAGCAACGGCTTACCTTATTGATGGCAAGACCGAAGAGGCGATGGCTGAATTTAATGAAACATTGAAAATAAATCCTAAAGAAAAAAGAGTCCACCTTCTTTTGGGCTTCTTTTATCTTAATCAAGGAATGTATGATAAGGCCAAAATTGAGTTTGAAAAAGAAATTGAGATAGACCGGGGTCAGTTTGTTGCTTATCATAGTTTAGGCAGAATATATGCCCAGAAAAATAATCTAAAAGAAGCGGAGAGGTATTTTTTGAAGACCTTAGAGATAAATCCCGATTATGTTTTAGCTCGTCAGGATCTTGTGGTTTTATATTTTTCTCAAAATAAACACCCGTTAGCGGTAGTTCAACTAAAAGAACTTTTAAGAGTCCAGCGGCCCGAGGCCATGAATCCCCAGATTTTAAAAATACTGGAGATATACGCTAAAGAAGCGGCTCTTCAGAAGGGATTTTAAAGCTCCTCTCCCATGAAAATTTTAAATAAAATCATTATCGTTCTGATATTTCTTTTGGCCGGGGTAATGTTTTTTCACAGCTTTACTTCCATAAACGCCGATATTGGCCGGCATTTAAAGGTTGGAGAGATTATATGGCAAACGGGAACAGTGCCAAAGGTCAATCTGCTTTCTTTTACCGCGCCCGAATATCCTTTTGTAAACCATCACTGGTTAAGCGAGGTTGTTTTTTACAAAATTTATTCTTTGGGAAATGATTGGATGACCGGTCTAAAAGCAGTTATGTTCTTTAAGATAGCCATACTATTGGCGGCATATTTAATACTTTTTTCCATTGTCAGAAAAAACAATATTTTTTCAGTTGTCTTTGCTTTTATCGTATCCATTTTTGTTTTCTCGGCGAGAACCGAACCTCGGCCTGAAATTTTCAGTTATCTCTTTTTTGCGGCTTATTTGCTGATTATTTATCGGGCCAGATTAGCGACATCAGATGTCCTCCGGACATCTGATGTCCACACATCATATTGGCTTTGGTTTTTGCCGTTAATACAGCTTTTTTGGGTTAACATGCACATCTATTTTATTATTGGCCCAATCATTTTTTTCTTTTTCTTGATTGATAAGGCTGTAAATTCGAAATTCAAAAATTATAATTTTATTCAAAATTCAAAATTAGAAATTAAGGTTTTTATTTTAGTTATTTTAGTAAACCTTGCTAATCCTAATTTTATCGCCGGAGCGTTATACCCGCTCAAAGTTCTTAACAACTATGGTTATAGCGTGGCGGAAAACAGCTCATTGTTCTTTCTTGCCAAATATTTCGGTCAATGGGCTCCTCAAGATAAGTTGTTTTTGATCTCGCTTTTTACTCTGGTCGGGAGTTTTATTATAAGTTTTTGGAGGACTAAATTCATTAAGGCGAGAATTTTTGACTTGCTACTGGTGGCGATGACGGCTGTCCTGTCCTTTAAAATGCAAAGGAATATTCCATTATTTGCCTTGAGTTTGTGGCCCGTTATGGCAGAGAATCTATCAGAAATTTTCAATTTTCCTGCCTCGCCGGCAGGCAGGCAATTTCCAATTTTCAATAAATTTTCAATTTTAAATTTAAAAAAGCTATTACGCCTTCTCATCGTCCTGACTTTAGTAGCCGGCATCTATCTCATTGTAAGTGGCAGGTTTTACGATTGGCTTGATTCGGCCAAAATGTTCGGCTTGAATGTTTCAAGTGCCGCCCAAGATGGAACTGATTTTATAAAAATAAATAATATCCGAGGACCGGTATTCAATAATTTTGATATCGGTAGTTATTTGGTCTGGCAATTATACCCTAACCAGAAAGTATTTGTTGATGGCCGTCCGGAGGCCTATCCCGTTGGATTTTTTGAAGATATTTATAAACCAATGCAGCGGGACCAAAAAGTTTGGCAGGAAATGTCCGAAAAATACGGCATCAACTATATATTTTTCGCTTATACCGATATGACGGAATGGGGCGAAGAATTTTTGACTCGAATAAACAAAGACGAAGAATGGCCGATGGTGTTTTTGAGCGATTCCATTGTCGTCTTCTTGAAAAATACCGATGCGAACAGGTCCATTATTGATAAATATAAAATCACAGAAGACAATATTAGTGAAAAAATATCGCAGGTTTTGAGTAAGTTAGATAAAAACGATGACAATGCTTTTGTTAATTTTGGCAACGCTCTTTATCGTTTTCGATGGCTAGACGCTTCTGCTAAAGTTTATGAAGCGTTGATTGCGAACCAGCCCGATAATCCTTATGGCTATCAGGGGGCAGGGTATGCTTATGTTGCGATGAATGATCCGGTAACCCAACAAAAAGCCGCCGACAATCTTAAAAAAGCGATTGACCTGGGATTTAAGACATTCAATAATTACTTTACGCTTGGAATAGTTAATGCCAATCTCGGCAACTTGTTCATAGCTGAAGAAAATCTTAATAAAGCTTTAAAAATTAATCCTAATAACCAAAACGCCAGACAAGCTCTTGAAGCAGTAAAGAATAAAATGTATCTTCAATGAAATTTTTAAACAAAACCTTATCCGCTCTGATTATTTCTCTGGTTTTGTCTTTTGTTTTGTTTGCTAACGGTCTTAAGGGTGATTTTGTCGCTGATGACAAGCTGGTTATATTACAAAACCCTCTTATAACAGGACATTGGTCGGACTTGGGCGAGATATTTATTACTCCTTATTATTATGACCAGACCCAAGCCGGATTATATCGGCCGCTTACGGTAGCTTCTTATAATTTTAATAAGTTTTTCAGCGACAGTCCTTTCGGATTTCACTTGCTGAATATCGTTTTGAACGCCCTTAACGGTTTTATGGTTTTTCTTCTTGTTTCTAAGCTTGTTAACAAAAGAACGGCTTATATGGCCATGGTGTTATTTATGTTTTTGCCGATACATTCGGAAGCCGTAAGTTCTATCGTCGGCAGGGCAGAACTTATGTCTTTTTTGTTTTCTTCTCTGTCCTTGCTCTTTGTGCTGAATAAGAAATACGCATTAGCTTCGGCCCTTCTTCTTGCCGGCTTATTAAGCAAAGAAACGACAGCCGGGTTTTTTCTGGTGTTTTTATATTTATGGAAATTTAAAGAACATCAAACCTTAAAACAGGTACTTTCTAACTCTCTCTATTTTGTTCCGTCAATTGCGGTCTACGCTCTATTGAGGGTCTATGTTTTGGGTAAATATTTTATCGGCGTGGACCACTTAATGGCATATAATCCTTTAAGATTTGCTTCATTTCTCCAGTCGCTATGGACATCTTTTAAAGTTCTTTACTTGTATTTGTTTAAAACGGTCGTTCCTTACAAACTTTCTTTTGATTACTCATTCAATCAAATTCCAATCATTCAGAACCCGTTTTTGCATTATGAGGTTTATGCGGGAATATTTATTTTGGTGGCACTGGTTTATCTCATGGTTAAAAAGAAAGAAAATATTTACGGACTATCTGCGGCTGTGTTTTTGTTGGTTTATCTGCCGGTGTCTAATTGGTTTGTTAAAATCGGCACGATAATGGGGGAAAGATTAATGTATGCGCCATCTCTGGGACTGGTTATTTTAGCGGCCGTTATAATTCAAAATGTAAAAATCAAAATGCAAAATGACAACAACCGAGCGAAGCCGAGCAGTGGCCTTTATGGCCATGTAAAATTTAAAATTTTAAATTTGTCTCCCAAACTTTTCATTTTTCATTTTTCACTTTTAACCTTACTTGCTTGGTATGGTTTTGTAATAATTGACAGAAATCGTGACTGGAATAACGAATCCGCTCTCATTAGAAGCGGCTATGCCGCAAGCCCAAACAGTGTTGTTAATTTAACGAATATGGCGTTTCTGGAGTTCAATGATAAAAATTATCAGGAAGCGCGAAAATGGGCCGAAAAAGCAATCAAAGTGTTGCCTGATCATACGCCGGCATTGTATCTGGCTGGTCATTTATATAAAAACTTAGGCGACACAAAATCAGCGGAATCCGCCTGGCTTAGGATAATAAAATTAAGTCCCGGCTATTCTAAGGCCTATTTAAGTTTGGGTATTTTGTATTATGAGGAAGGACGGCTTAATGAAGCTGAAGCTGTTCTTGGCAAGGGCTTTGAGCTGGAGCGAAGATGGAATGAAGCGTTTCCCTTGGCTTTGGTTAAAATAAATCGGGGCAAGTATTCAGAGGCGATAAATCTTATCATAAACAATTTCAGCGAAAAACCGGAAAGGCGAGAACTGAAATTTGCCTTGGGTCTGGCATATTTAAAAATGGGCGATAAAATAAAAGCAGAATTTTATCTGAATCAAGTGAAGGATCCAGCCGTAGAAATAGGGGATTATTTCAGGACCGTAAAGGATAAAAAAGTTTTTAAAATTGAAGAATACTAGTAATAATTTTCAATTTACAATTTTCAATGAATTTTCAATTTTCAAATTACAAACACATACTCGTTGTATTACTGTTGTTTTTAGTTTTTCTCCTGCCATTCTTAAGCATGCAGAATTTTAGCCCGGCTTTTGATGAGATAACTCATTTGCCGAGCGGATTTTCGTATTTGAAAACGGGAGAGGTCAAGCTCAATCCTCAACACCCCCCGTTAATTAAAATGTTGTCTGCTTTTCCGCTCCTGTTTTTGGATTTGAAATTTGACGCTCAAGACCCACATTTGGCCGGGCCAAAAACCGATGAGTGGCAATTTGGCCGCGATTTCTTGTTTAATAATGGCGTAGACCGACTTATTTTCTGGGGCCGTATCCCGATAATTCTCTTATCGGTGTTGCTAGGCTGGTATATTTTTAAGTGGGGGAAAGAACTTTTCGGCTACAAGGCCGGTGTCATGGGTCTTTTTATTTATGCCTTTATGCCCAATATTATTGCTCATTCCCAACTTGTCACAATGGACTTGGGTGTTACAGTTTTTTCTTTCATTGCCTTGTATCATTTATGGAAATTCACGGTTAACCCGTGCAATAAGAATATTTTATATAGTGGATTAAGTTTGGGATTAGCTTTGGGGTCTAAATTCTCCGCCGTATTTTTATTGCCGATATCGTTATTTTTGCTGACTGTCTACATACAAAAAAAATATCCAAGCTCAAGCTGGTCTGAAAAAATATCGGCGTTATTAAAAATTATTGTACCGATATGGGGATTAGCTTTCTTGGTTATCTGGGGCTTGTATCTGTTCCCCAAAGACATTCTGTTTTACTGGAAAGGTTTAAGCACGGTCTATGCCGACAGGAATCCGAACCATTTTTATTATCTGAACGGCAGTTTTAACCATACTGGTTGGTGGTATTATTTTTTGTGGGCCTTTATCATAAAAACCCCGGTGGCTTTTTTGGCGGTTCTTGGTTTGGCCTTGGCCTACTATAAGAGACAGAAATTAAGTTTTTTAAATAGCGCCTTTATCTTTTTGCCGGTTATTTTATTTTTGCTGATAACCAGCTGGAAAGCCCTCAATATCGGCGTAAGATATGTTCTTCCCATTTACCCCTTTTTAATATTATTTGTCAGTGGATATCTCTCCAAAATAACTGAAAATTGGAAATTGCCTGCCTGCCGGCGAGGCAGGAAAATTGAAAATTCCAGTATCAAAATTTTAATTTTGATACTGGCTGTGTGGTATGTTTTTTCTGCGATTAATGTTTATCCCGACTACCTCTCTTACTTTAACGAAATAGTTGGCGGTTCTAAAAACGGCTATAAGCATCTTGATGACTCAAATATTGAATGGGGGCAGGACCTAAAAAGGTTAGCCGCGTATCAAAAGGAAAATCCGGGATTAAAAGTATTTCTCTGGACTGATTCTGATGCCTACCGGTCCTACGGAATAAAAAACATATTGCCTCTGAATTTTAAAGACGACTGGTTAAATCCAAGCGGCAAATATGCCGTTAGCACTCATGTTCTGATAAGAACTCGGCTCGCCAGCCAGGTTTATAATAACGACTTGTTGGATTGGATGGATAATTATAAATCTGTTGACCGCATAGGCCAGTCGTTCTTTATTTACGAGTTTTGAGTTGACCAGGTAGTAGAAGTTCGAGATTTAAAAATAGCGAAGCCAACTCGAACTTTCACTACCTGGTTGATTTTTAGCGAGTTTTTGAGTATATTAGGTTAGATAATTAATTTTATGAAAAAAGTCGTTTTTTTAGTTATTTTGGCTGTTTTTTTGGGTTATTTATTCTGGACAAATTTAAATTTTGTTAAAAGATTGATCGGATATAATGTGCCTACATCAACAGGATTCCCGGTTACTAATCCTAAGATTGACAACAATGATAACGGCCTCGGATTTTTAAATGTGCCGGAAGGATTTAAAGTTACTGTTGCCGCAAAGGGTTTAAATGGTCCCAGGGTTATCTTATTTGACACAAAAGGCAGAATGCTGGTCAGTGAAACCAAAGAGGGGAGGGTTAGTATTTTAGAAGACCCATCCTTCGCTAAAGCTTCGGAGGGCGCAGTAAATAATGGCGAATTTAAAACCAAGCGTGTTCTGATAGAAAACCTGAAGTCACCTCATGGCATGGCTTTCTATACCGATGAAAATAAAGCAACTTATTTATACATTGCCGAGACCCATCAAGTTGCGAGGTATGCTTATGATATTAATGCCGGAAAGATAACCAGTCCTGGCGGTAAAAACATTGCCACTTTTCCGGCTGGCGGTGAACATTTTACGAGGACCATAGCTTTCGGCGCTAATACGCGTAAACTCGATTTCGTCGGGGAAAAACTTTTAAGCGGATTATACAGCAAGGATAAACTTTACATATCGGTCGGTTCGTCTTGCGATACTTGCGTAGAGAACACCTGGAAACGGGCGGCCATTTTAGAGTCAGACCCCGAAGGGACAGTTACCGCTGAATTTGCCGGCGGATTAAGAAATTCCGTATTCTTTACTTTTCATCCGGAAACAGGCGAGATGTGGGCTACGGAAATGGGCCGAGACAATTTGGGAGACAATCTTCCTCCTGATGAGATAAATATTATCAGACCGGCCGGACCGGAACAGAAATTTGGCGCAAGGAGATTCGGCTGGCCGTTTTGTTATGGCAATCAAGTAGCTGATAAAACATTTAAGCCGGAAAAAATAGACAGAACCGATATTCCGATAGATTGCAGTCAAACCGAACCGGCAACGATAGAAATTCCGGCTCATTCGGCGCCTTTAGGGCTTGCTTTCATCACTTCTAGTAAATGGCCAAGCCAGTGGAAGAATAATCTTTTAGTTGCTTACCATGGTTCTTGGAATTCAAGCGTGCCTGTCGGATACAAGATTGTAAGATTTAAGGTAGACAAAAACGGCAAGGTGTCCGAAACGGCAGATTTTATAACCGGCTGGTTGGGTAAGGATAAAAAAAATGTTTATGGCCGGCCAGTTGACTTAAAATTTGGACCCGACGGCGCTTTATATATTTCTGACGATGCGGCAGGAGTTATTTATAAATTAATTTCTAATTTATAATTTTGAATTTCGAGTTAAATCTTAATTCAAGAATTAAAAAATTTATTCGAAATTGATTCAAAATTCAAAATTAGAAATTAGAAATTTCCCGTCCGTCTCCATTATAATACCGGCTCGCAATGAAAAAGGTAATATAGAACCGATAATTCAGAGATTGCCCGAACTTCAAGGAGAAAAAGAGATTATTTTTATTGAAGGACATTCTAATGACGGCACTTTGGAGGAAATAAAAAGAGTCGCCGCAAAGTATGGTGGTTCGATGCCTATTAGTTTTGCTGTCCAAGGCGGTGTCGGCAAAGCTGATGCGGTTTGGAAAGGTTTTGAACTGGCAAAAAATGATATTCTTATAATTCTTGACGCTGATATGGGGGTTGCCCCTGAGGATTTGCTGAAATTTTATGAGGCAATGTTGTCCGGCGGTAAGAGGTTTGTTAACGGAAGCAGGTATGCTTATGAGATGGAAAAAGGAGCAATGCGTCCGTTGAATAACCTTGGCAACAAGTTTTTTACCGTTTTTCTTAGCTGGGTTTGCGGAAAAAAATTAACGGATACGCTTTGCGGAACGAAGGCGATTTTTAAGTCGGACTTTGAACAGCTCAAAAAAACAAAATTTTTCAAAGAGATGGACGATCCTTTCGGGGATTTTAAACTGCTGATAGGCGCATCGTTAATCGGGCTTAATATTGTGGAGGTACCGGTTGTTTACCATAAACGCGAATATGGGGCCACAAAAATAAGCCGGTTCAGAGACGGCTGGAAATTGCTTAAAATGATGATGTTTGTCATTTTAAAATTTAAGCCACAAAAGAAAAATGGAGATTAATCGTCGTTTCATATTGCTTCTGGTTGTCGCGGTTGCGGTTTCGTTTACTCTTTTTAGTGGTAGCTTGGGTGGTAAATTTACTCTGGACGACCATAGTGTAATTGAAAGAAGAGTAGAACTCCGCGACTTAAAAAACTTGCCGAAAATATGGATATCCCCGTGGCATCCCGGCGGTGAGTGGGCCGGCAATTATCGCCCTCTTACCTTGGTTTCTTTTGTTCTTAATCTGCAGTTTTCCGAAAGTACGGTTGGTTTCCACATAATTAACGTATTACTATATGCTCTCAATGCTGTTCTGATATTTTATGTTGTAAGCAGGTTTGCGTCGGAAAGGGTTGCATATCTTTCTGCTGTTTTGTTTCTTTTTCTGCCCATTCATACGGAAGCGGTGGCGTCAATCGTCGGCCGGGCCTATCTTCTCGGGACATTATTTGCTCTCATTTCTCTTTTGTATTTTTTTGACAAAAAATATCTTTTAAGTTCCATTTATCTTTATCTGGCTGTTTTTTCTGGAGATTTTTACATAGCGCTACTGCCGATTATCGGGCTTTTCCTTATTTTGGAAACCGGTAAATTTTGGGGATCTGTTAAGTTGGGGTTATTATATTACGGCGCTCCTTTGCCGGCATATTTTTTGTGCAGATATTTAGCGCTTGGCAAGTATGCTTTCGGCGGCTATGGATTTATAGACCCGATCATCGGACCGTTGGCCTTCGCCCCTGTTAAGGAGAGGGTTTTTACCGGTTTTGTCCATCTCTTTGTTTATTTGAGAAAAACAATCTATCCTATTGACCTATCACCGGATTATTCATTTAACCAGATCCCGCTTGTGTCAAATATTTTCAGTTCGCCTAAAGCAATTATCGGTTTGCTTTTCTTTGCGGCCTTAATTTTGATTATTTTTCGGGCCGAAAAAAGGTTGAAAATGGCCGCAATATTATTTCTGGTTCCTTACGCGGTCATTTCCAATATATTTTTTATCACTACCGGCACAATGGCTGAAAGGTGGTGGTATTTTCCGTCTTTCGGATTGGTAATTCTTTTGGCTGTTGGTTTGGATAAAATAATTACAAAAAATAAAAAGTGGCGGATCTGGACTTATGGAGGATTGGCAGTTGTGTTGATGTGGTTCTCTTCAATAGTTATCAGGCAAAATCAGGTTTGGCTGAATGATAAGAATTTATTTATCAGTGCTGCCGCGAGGTCTCCCAACAGCGTCTGGGCTAGAACAAATGTTGCGGAGGGGTACTTTTTATCAGGGGATATTGAGAAAGCTAAAGAAGAATTGAAAGCCGCTCTGAAAATAAGCGAGAAGCACCCCTTATCCCTTTATGTTTTGGGCCAGTTGAACTGGAAAGACGGCAAACACAAAGAGGCAGAAGAAGCGTTAAAAAGGGCTATAGAATATGACGCTCACGGCCGGAATAAAAGAAGCTTGTATCGGGGCTTGGCTTTGATTAATATGGATATTGGCAACAACAAGCAGGCCTTATTGTACATGGAAGAGGCGGTTAAGTGGCCTCCGGCCGGCAAACTAGAGAGCATATTAAAAGTTGACGAGTTTCTTTTAAAGACAATCAGGGAGTATTCAAACAGAAGTATCCGGTCCTATACCAAAGAAGAAATTCAAAAAATAGGCGGATTGATTAAAATTTTAAGAGGATTCTAATGAAATTTTCAAATAAGAATTTATTGTTAGTAATGGTTCTGATTGTTGTCGGGTTTTTTATTTACCCCCACACCTATTAATATGTGTATGTATTATGTTTATGTCATAAAAAGTAAGGTGGATAAAGATTTGTATTTTGGCTCTACCAATGACTTGAAGAGGAGGTTCACTGAGCATAATAGCGGTAAAGTTTTTTCAACAAAACATCGTAAACCTTTTGAGCTGGTATATTACGAAGCATATAAAACAGAGAAAGATGCGAGGAAGCGTGAACAAGGTTTAAAATTAAGAGCTAATGCGTTCAGTCAACTTAAGCGAAGAATACATGAATCACTTAAAGCATAACATTTTACCGATTACAATTATCATATTAGTAGGTGTGGGGGTTTATTCTTTTAATTTAAACAATCCTCTTTTTTGGGACGATACTGATTGGATAGTTAACAATCCGTTTGTTCACAGCTTTTCTTTGGAAAATATCGGGAACTGGTTCACCAAAAACACCTTGGCCGGCATTGGACTCAAAAGCAACTATTATCGGCCGTTTCTTTTCTTCACCTTTGCATTCAATTACATTATTTCGGGAGTGGCGCCATTGGGCTACCATTTGGTAAGCAATGGCCTCCATATTTTAAACGCGATTCTAATATTTTATATTCTGTTAAGTATTTTCCGGAATAAATTCGTTGCTTTTTGGTCGGCTCTTGTGTGGCTTGTCCATCCGCTTCAAACAGAAGCCGTAACATATATTTCCGGCAGGGGCGATCCATTAACGGCATTTTTCATGCTCCTTGTCCTCTATCTGTGGACTAACGCCATTGAATGGCGTTATGGTAAAACTGTGGATAACCGACATCGTCCCGATGGCAAAGCCATCGAGGATCCTCGATGGAATCGGGACAAGTCGGTATGGCCAGCACCACTTATTTTATTGGTTCTTGCTCTCTTGAGCCGGGAAACGGCGATAATCTTCCCGTTCCTTTTCATGGTCTTTTATATTTCTTTTATTTCCCGGGAAAGATTTATAAGGTCGCTTAAACAGTCATTCGTTAAGGCTCTGCCTTATTTTAGCATTGTTTTTGTTTACGGTATTTTACGGCTTACCGTTTTAAATTTTGACAATACTCTCAATTTTTATTCAAAAGCCAATCTTTATACCGAGAGTTTTCTGGTCAGGATGTATACTTTTTTGAATGTTCTTTTAACTTACGCCAAATTGCTGGTTTTGCCATTAGGACAGCATATGGAGAGAAGTGTTACCATCTATACCCACTTTTGGAATCTGCCGGTTGTTTCTTCTTTTGCAATTTTAATGGCAATATTGATGATTTTAAGGTATTTGTATAAAAAAGAAAATCCGAAGCACGAAGCGCGAAATTTCAAACAAGTTTCGAATTTCGAATTTCGAATTTCGAATTTCCGAATACTGTTATTCGGTTTCGGCTGGTTTTTCGTAAATTTGGGCCCCACTTCAGGAATTACCCCGATTAATGCCCAGCTTTATGAACATTGGTTATATCTTGCCATGCTTGGGCCTATAATTTTGGCCGTTTACTATTTGGATACCTTCAGGAAACGACATTTAAAAGTGGTCAATGTCGCCGTTGTTTTTATACTCTTGATTTTTGTCTCATTTTTTTCCGTACTCTCGGTCAAGAGAAATATTTTATGGGGGAGTCCGATAAGGTTTTTTGAAGATATTTTAAAATACGAACCGGATGGCGCCAGAATTAACAATAATTTAGGCAACCTCTATTACGACAAAGGCGAAAAAGAAAAGGCCGAAGAATATTATTGGAAGGCCGTAAGTATTGAAGACAACTTTCCTCAACCGCATTTTAATCTTGGCAGTATTCTGCAGTCTCGGAACGACATAAGGGGGGCTATTGTGGAATTTGAAAAAGCCATAGAAATTGACTCAAACTTTCCTTATGCTTATCAAAATTTGGCGATTATATATGCCGGCCAAGGGGATCTGGTAAATGCGGCTAAAGTTTTAGAAAAACTTAAAACAATAACCCCTTATAATCCTCAAATTTACTACAATTTAGCCCTGATCTATTTAGAAAGAAAAGATAGTGAAACCGCATACCAGAACCTGCAGGAAGGTTTAAAATATGGCCAATTTGATCCGGAAACAGAAGCGTTGATACAAGACCTCCTTAAGCGTTTTAAGAAATAAGGGTTCCATTGTCTAAGTTGTAAATATTTGATACTCTTTATTGATGGAAAATAAGAAAAATTTGATTTTTTGGGGAGCCATAGCGATAGTCGGCGTCGGCCTTATTTTATATGGTTATTTTTTAAGGCCGGTGCGAGATGAAGAACAGCCAAATAATCCCGACATTGTTCAGAGTCCAATTCCTACCCCTACTCTCACTCCTGTACCGGCATCAACAAAGGAACCGTTCAGCGGTCTTAATGGTATTAAGGCGCCGGCTACTTGCCAGATCAGCGGGGAAACTAATTTTACCGACTTGAAATCCTATTCATCAAATACAAAAATATCATGGCAAAATATTGACAGCCAAGGCCGATTGATAAATTGGCGCATCAGCCCTAAAGACGATTTGGCAATCGGGCCGAACATATTTGCCAACTTGACTGTCCCCAGCGGAGAATATGAAAATTTGACCGTTCGTTTACCGGAGAATCCAATTTCCAAAACATATTTACTGACCGTATCAGTTACTTACGGCCAAATTATCCAAGGAGATGTTAAGGTTAAAGAGGTAAATTGTACTGGTCAGATTAAAATCAACCTGAATTTTTAATAGATGCATAAATCAAAAGATTTTATTCTGGCCGGAATTTTGGCCATTGTTTTGTCTTTTGCCTTGTTCGGCAACGGAATAGGCGGTAATTTTGTTTTTGACGACACCATTGTTGTGGTCGGTAGTCCTTTTATCAGCGGACAACTTGATGGATTTTGGAAAATATTCACAACTCCATACTTTGCCTATCAACCGCGTCCCGGGCTATACCGGCCGTTAACTATTGCCAGCTATTCTCTTAATTCTTTTGTTTTCGGTTTTTCTCCGGCCAGTTTTCACATTATTAATATTCTGCTTCACGCCCTAACTTCCTTTCTAATATTTGTCCTTTTTTATCGTTTGGGAGGAAAAATAACCGCTTTTGCCGGGTTTTTGTTCTTCATGTTCCTGCCTATCCATGTTGAAGCAGTGACTTCAATCGTGGGAAGAGCAGAAATACTTTCTTTGCTTTTTACAGTCGGGGCATTAATATTGGTGCTCAAACAAAGATACGCTCTTGCCCCGGCTCTGTTTTTCCTTGGTTTGTTGAGCAAGGAAATGGCGATATCATTTTTACCAATCTTCTTATTTTTGGAATTTTTGTGGTACAAAAAAAGCACTAAGGCGGTATCTAAAGATTTTATATGTTTTATTCCGATATTGGCTGTATATGGTGTTCTGCGATATGTTGCTCTAGGTGGGTATTTTTTAAAAAATGACGCAACCCTTGTTTATAATCCCATTAAATTTGCGCCGTTTTTAAGCGGACTCTGGACCTCGTTCAAGGTTTTTTACCTATATCTTGAAAAAATATTTTTCCCGTATTCTTTGTCATCCGACTATTCATACAACCAGATTCCTTTGATAAAGAATCTTTTTACTTCGGTTCAGGCGTTGTCGGGGATAGCTATTTTTTGTCTGCTCATCTTTTTGTTTTTTAGAACCAAGAATTTTTTGATGCGTTTCGGCATTATAACTTTCATGGCATCTTATTTTGTGGTGTCTAACTGGATTTTCAAGACGGGAACAATAATGGCTGAACGGTTGATGTATGCTCCTTCGCTCGGCTTAGCTTTAATTGTGGGCGTAGTTGTAAATTATTTAGTTTTAAAAACCTCAAATAGAAAAATTCTATACGGTTTTCTGTCGTTTATTTTGATTTTTTACGGCCTTGTCATCTTGGATAGGAATAAAGATTGGCTTAGCGACAAGAGTCTTTTTGAAAGCGCTTATGCCGCCGCTCCAAACAGCATAGTAAATCAAACAAACAAGGCCTATCTTGATTTTATTGCCGGAAATTATAGTAGAACAGAACTTCAGTTGAATAAAGTGCTAAACATTGCGCCGGAACATGTTCCGGCTCTTAATCTTGCCGGACAAAATTATAAAAAATTAGGCCAGTATCGGAAAGCCGAAGAGTCGTGGAAAAAAGCCATAGCGTTGAGAAATGACTATTTGCGGGCTTATCTTAGTTTGGGCACACTTTACTATGAAAGTGGTTATAATCAATCGGCTGAATATATTTTGACGGAGGCTGTAAAAATATATCCGAGATGGAATGAGATTTTTGTGCTGTCTTTAAGCGAAACCAACCTAAACCGATATGATGAAGCTGTTAGCATAATTAAGACACATTTCGGTGAAAATCCGGCAATAAAAGAACTTAAATTAGCGTTGGGTGTTGCCTATTTAAGAAAGGGTGACAAAAATACGGCGATATTTTATTTCAATCAGATTAAAAATCCGGAAAAGAGTATAGGTGAATTTATAGATATTATAGAAAAAACCAAGATATATAAAATAGAATAATAATGTGTTATCATGTTGGTGAATCATGAAAGAATCTAATTTAGTAAAATTTTTACGATTTGGCATCTATCTAACGGCATTCGTGCCGCTCATCATTTTTAAGGATTTTATTTCTCCTTTTCACTTTGGGAAGGTTGTGGTTTTTAGGAGTTTGGTTGAAATTTTGGGAGCCGGCTATTTGGTATTGATTTTAAAAGATCGCTCTTATCTGCCTCGCAGGGATAAAGTATTTTGGGCATTCTTTTTGTTTGTTTTAGCTTTTTCTTTAACCACGATAACCAGTGTTTTACCTTATCCGAGCTTTTGGGGTTCGTTGGAGAGGATGGGCGGGCTTTGGACTTTTTGGCATTACTTTTTGTTTTTTATAATTTTAACCTCGGTATTTACCAAAAAAGAACATTGGCAAAAACTTTTGAATCTTACCATTTTTGCCGGGGTGTTATCGGCGTTTTACGGATTTGGGCAGAAAACAAACATAGAATTCTTTGTCGGTTCAGGCGGACGAGAAAGGATATTCGGCACCATAGGCAATCCGGCATTATTTGCCGGCTATGAACTGTTATCCGTGTTCTTATCTTTGATAATGTATTTGCAATTTAAAGTGTCAGGTACCTTTTTTGCGGCAAAAAAGGTACCTGACACTTTCCGCAGAACATCATATTTGTTTGCCTTTGTTATTACTTCTGTTGCCGCTCTGATGACGGCGGTAAGGGGCTCGGTTTTGGGCTATGCGGTTGGACTTTCGGTTTTTGCGTTTTTGTGGATGAGACATAAAAAGTCGCGCATTGGAAGTATTGTCTTTAATGTTTTGATCGGCTCAATTGTTTTGTTTGTTGTTTTTTCTTCATTATTCAGCGGTTCTTCTTTTGTTAAAAATTCAAGATATTTAAGCAGGATAACGGACTTATCGCTTACTTCAGTTACGGTTCAAACCCGTTTTTGGGCTTGGCAGGCCGGGCTTAAGGGGTGGAGCGAGAACCCTAAAACCATGCTTCTCGGTTGGGGGCCGGAGAATTTTAACATACCATTTTCAAAACACTTTAACCCCAAGTTTTTTGTCGGCCTTGGTTCGGAAACGCTTTTTGATAGAGCGCATAATATGTTTGTTGAAGTTCTTGTAACAATGGGAGTCATTGGTTTTTTAGCTTATGTAAACATCTTTATCGCGTTGTTTGCTTCCCTTAAGAAATTATTAAAAAATACCGATTTTGTTGTTTATGGCGCCGGATTTATATCGGCAATTATCGCGTATATAATCCACAACTCTTTTATATTTGACACCTCCGCTAATTTTATTGTCTTTTTTACGATAATGGGGTTTGTGTCTTGGCTTGCGCGTCCCCGTGCCGAAATTGACTTGGCGCCTGCGGCACCGTCCCGAGGGGACAATGTTTCTGCGGCTCAACGAACAGGCAATTTCGGCAGCGGGACGGTCAATATCATCGCAATAATTTTAGTTGGCTTGGTTTCGGTTTTAATATATAAAACAAATATTCTACCCGCTAAGGCCAATTATGCGACAACTAGGGCGATTATTTTTGGATGGGCCAGCGATTTTAACGGTGCTTTGGCAAAATATAAAGAGTCCTTGTCTTATGATGTTCCCGGTAAGTATGAATATAGGCACAGATTGACTCAATATTTAGTAGGCGGAGGAGGTCCCAGCGTCAAGGAAAAAGCGGTGCGTGAGGCTTATGGGTATGCGCTCAATGAGATTGATAAAAACATTAAAGAAAATCCGATTGATTATCTGCCGTATCTCTATGGTTCCCGGCTAAATATCATACTTGGAAAAGACGATCCGAAATCTTCGTATAACGACAGGGCTTTGAATTATTCAATGAAAGCGTTAGAGCTTTCCCCGACATTTATCAGGACTTATTATGAAATAGCCCAGGCATATCTTAATAAAAAGGATTATTCTAAAGCTATTGAGTTTTTTCAGAGAGTAGCTGATTTAAATTCAGAAAACGGACTATCTTATTGGTATTTGGGTGTAGCTAAAATAGAGAGTGGAAATGCGAGTGGTATTAAAGATCTGGAGAAAGCCTTAACCGCAGAAAACAGATATAGCCCAAGTGAACAGGATTATTTGAGATTGGTAAGTATATATCTTGCCAATAAAGATTTTGTTCACATCGCGAATGTTTATGAGGGGTTGATAGCTTTTAACCCTAAAAACCCCCAATACTTTGCGTCTTTAGCGGCGGCGTATGCAAATTTAGGTAGAATTGATGATGCTGTGGCGATGGCCCGCAAAACGGTTCAGGTTGACCCGTCTTTTGAATCCGAGGCAAGGGTGTTTGTAAAAAGCTTAGGCAGGGAGTTTTAATAGGAATTGATCTAATTGACCTAATTACTCTAATTTCTAAATAAACCCTAAACCCCAAAACTATCTAACTTTTATGTAAATTGCGTTAAAAATAAGGTTTAACTCTTTGGCTTCTTGCCAAAGCAGTTTTGCCTCCTCTTGTGCTTGAGGGACAGCTACGACGAGCATTCTTAAAAAGTGCTTTGATTCCCGCGATTCTTTTTTACAAATTCCAATTTTATGCCTAAAATCCTGCTTACTTTCTGCGTCGTCTGCTTCTGAATAGTTAGCCCCCACACTTGTTCCCGACTTTATTAACTGAACTATTAAAGGATTTACAATAGAGCTTTTCGGGAGTTTAATACAAAGCTTAATAATATTTTCTCCAAATTGGGCCGTCCTTTCCTCAAGGTCATATTTGGGATTTTGATTATTAGTCATTTGGATTTGTTTAGATCAATTAGGTAATTAGAATAATTAGGTTAATTTAAAGCAGATTTTCAATCTGCTTGACCATTTTATCAAATTCAAATTTGAAGAGTACGGTCTGGTGGGCCTGGATGCCAAGCTCGTTTTTAAGACGGTCGTTTTCAAGAACTTCTTTAATTTTGTCCGCCAATCCGGCGGGGTCTTTGGGCTTTACAAGTAAACCGTTTTTATGGTCGTTAATTATTTCCGGCACCGCTCCGACATCAGTGGCAATGACCGGCAATTTGGCCGACATCGCTTCAATTAAGACCCAAGGGAAACCCTCCTTCACCGACGGGAGGACGAAAACGTCAAAGGCCGGCAGGAACCTGTAGGCGTCGGGAATCTGGCCCAAAAGAAAAACCTTTTTCCCCAATCCTTTTTCCCGTATCATTTTTTCCAGTTCAGGCCTTAATTCTCCGTCGCCAATAATCAACAGAACAGTATCAAGTATTAAGTATTTAGTATTAAGCAGATAAAATGCTTCAATAAGATACTCTAACCCTTTGGTGGGGTAAAAATTGGCGATTGTGCCGATTATTCTTCCCGCTGCCGATATTGTCGTTGCGTTGAGCCGCAGAGTTCGGCGCGCCTCTTCTCGAGACATGAAATCCAATTTATAAACTTCAATGCCGTTATGGATTAGAACAGTTTGTCTGCGTGGTTTTATTTTAAGTTTTTTGGCCTGTTCCAGGTCGCGCTGATTATTAACGATTATGACATCTTTCCACCTTGAACTTAACCATTCCAAAACAACCCAAAGCCATTTTTTCCATTTCGGCCAAGGATCATTGAAGGTCCATCCGCCAATTCTGTAAATAATTTTTACGGCATTTATTCTTGTTGGAAATACGGATGCCAAAGAACCGATAAATCCGGCTTTGGAACTGTTTAAAAATAAAACATCAGGACGATAATTTTTGATTAAGCTGCGAATTTCGAAAACGGCCCTGATGTCACTTAGTGCCGGTTCGCGCTTTAAAAACTTGAGAGTTTGGCGGGGGATGCCTCCGGCCTTCAAAACTCTCAAAAAATCGCCGTTTCCACTTGAACCAACCGCTACCAAGAACTCATAAACATCTCTATCCAGATGAGAAATGAGATTAGACAAAAATCTTTGGGCTCCGCCTAATTCCGATTGCGTAATTACAAACAAAACCTTCTTTTTGAGGTCTCCTTGGGTCTTACCAAGCATGTTGCTTTCAGTAGCCATTTATTTTAAATAATAGCACAAAATGGCTGAAAAATCAAGAGTTTTAATGCTTTTCACCGCTCTCAAAATAATTTAGAAAAAATATTGGAAAATGATAATTGACGACTTCCGTCTAATCTAATATAATCTTATATAGTTAAAATATGAGATTATGACTTTAAATAAGCTCGAAAGAAGGCTTCAAAACTTAAACCATGGAATCTGGACAAGGCTTAATGAAATTGACCAATTAAGGGGCCAATGGATTGCCGGAGCTCAATTAAGCCCCCAAGTATTGGGTCGTTTAAAGCGGTCTACTTTGATTACTTCTACTGGGGCCTCTACTCGTATTGAGGGCGCTCAATTATCAGATGAAGATGTCGAGAAATTAATGCGCGGTCTTGATATCCAGAAGTTTACTAATAGGGATAAGCAAGAAGTAAAAGGATACTTTGAACTATTAGAAAAAATCTTTGACTCTTGGAAAAATGTTGGTTTTTCTGAAAGTTCAATAAAACATCTTCATAAAGAGTTGCTAAAATATATTGAGAAGGACGATTTTCATAGAGGCGAATACAAAAAGAAAGAAAATCAGGTTCAGATGCTTGATGAGAATGGAAAATTAACCGGTGTAATTCTTTTTGATACCACTCCAGCATACTTAACTCCTAAAGAAATGCAGGAGGTAGTTGAATGGACCGCCAATGCTTTAAAAGAAAGGAAATATCATCCGCTGCTTATCGCGGGCAATTTTTTAGTTGAATTTTTAAACATTCATCCTTTTGAAGATGGCAATGGCAGATTATCGCGAATCTTAACGAACTTACTCTTATTGAAAGAAGGATATTTCTATATGCCCTATGTGTCTCATGAGAAATTAGTGGAAGATAATAAGCCGGATTATTATGTAGCGCTTAGGAAAAGTCAGAGAACCTTTTCCGCCAGAGGCGGATCCGCCTCTGGCGGAAAAACTGACATTGAAGATATTAACTCTTGGCTTGATTTCTTTTTGTCTATTATTCTTGAGCAATCAAAACAAGCCGTTGATCTATTGTCTAAGGAGAACATAGAAAAACTCTTGTCGCCAAAACAGTTATTGATTTGGCAATATCTCCAAACAGTTGACGAAGCAACCCCCGGCAATATAGCCGATGAAGCGAAGGTTGCCCGTCCAACGGTTAATCAGGCGCTCAATAAACTTTTGAAGCTTAAAAAGATTAAGCGTATCGGACTCGGCCGAAGCACGAGATATAGAAAAATGTAATAATGTCCAAAACTTCAGTAATTATTCCAAATGCTACAAAAATCTAGGGTTTTGATGCTTACCACGGCATATTTGCCTCAAGTGGGTGGTTCGGAACTCGCTATAAAAAACATAACAGACAGATTGCCTAGTATTTGTTTTGATTTAATTACTTCACGTTTTTCAAAAAATATTTTGGAATATGAAAAAATGGGCAGTGTAAATGTATATCGTGTCGGTGGTTCGTTTGGCCTTTCTTCTTTTTTATTGCCCAAGAATTTTTTTCCGATTGCGGTCTTCTTTAAAGCCTGTCAGTTGATACGTAAACATGGCTCCTATGACGCGATTCACGCCTATCAAGCATCACAAGCAGCCGGGGGCGGCTGGCTGTTGAAATGGAGATACCCCCATATTCCGTTTATGGTTACCGTACAAGAGGGAAAAGTTTTAAATAAACAGTCCTTGTTAATAAGATTTTTCAGATATCTTATTTTTAGAAAAGCAAATGCAGTTACAGTAATTAGTAATTACCTCGGACAATATGTTAGATCACAAAATCCAAAAATACCGATAAGCATTATTCCCAATGGAGTTGATTTAAATAAATTTAAACAAAGAGACAATAAAGTTGATTCCAAAACTATCATTACCGTTTCCCGTTTAGTTAAAAAAAATGGAGTAGGGGATCTGATTGACGCAATGGCTGTAGTTAGAAACGAAATTCCCGACGCCAAGTTGATGATAGTTGGAGATGGCCCCCTTGGCGGAAGTTTGAAGTTAAAAGTAAAAAATTTAAACATGGAAAATAGTATTCAATTTTTAGGAGAAATTTCAAACGATTCTATTCCTGAATATTTGGCCAAGGCAGATATTTTTGTCCGGCCGTCTCTTTCCGAAGGACTTGGCAGCGCTTTTCTTGAGGCAATGGCGGCGGGACTGCCGATTATCGGGACTCGAGTCGGTGGAATTCCTGATTTTCTTAAAGATGGCGAAACGGGTCTTTTTTGCAAGGTTGCTGATCCCAAAGATTTAACGGAAAAAATAGTCAGAATATTGAAAGACGAACAACTAAGAGAAAAAATTATTAATAATGGCAAAGCATTAGTGGTTCAAAAATATGATTGGAATATTATCGCTATAGAATTTAGAGAGATATATAACAAATTTTCAATTTAAAATTTAAAATTTTCAATCAATTTTCAATGACTGAAACAAAAAACAAATACGACCTAGAAGAAAGAACTGCTAAATTAGGGGAAAGTGTTATTAGTTTTTGCAAAACCCTGAATCAAGACAATATTTCAAGACCTATCATTAATCAATTAGTAAGATCTGCTACGAGTATCGGGGCCAATTACATGGAAGCCAATGGTGCCAGCTCTAAAAAAGATTTTTGCAATAAAATTTTTATTTGCAAGAAAGAGTCTCAAGAATCAAAACACTGGTTAAGAATGATAAATACTTGTTTTACGGATAAAAAAGATGAAACAAAAATATTGTGGCAAGAGTGTCAAGAATTGAGCATGATTTTCCATAAAATTGCCAGTAGTTCCGAGTAGTTTTTAAATTAATTCATTCAATTTAAATTGAAAATTATAAATTTTAAATTATTATTCTATGTCAGAATATAAAAAACTAAGTATCATCATTCCGGTTTATAACGAAGAAAGAACTCTGCGAAAATTAATCAGCGCCGTTGAAGCGGTTGATTTGCCTTTGGAAAAAGAAATTATTTTAGTTGATGACGGATCAACAGACGGAACGAGAGAAATGTTGAAAACAATAGGCGAGCGTTATAAGATTATTTTTCAGAATAAAAATCAAGGCAAGGGCGCGGCTGTAAAAAGAGGATTTCAGGAAGCGACCGGGGACATTATTTTAATTCAAGATGCCGACCTTGAATATGACCCGCAAGAATATTCCAAATTAGTGAAGCCAATAATTGATGGTCGAGCCGATGTCGTTTATGGTTCGCGTTTTCTTAAATCAGAGGAAACCCGTCATAACCGTATTGTTTACAGACATGGTTATTTTGTAAGTCAGGCGCTAAATTGGCTGTCTAATGTTTTAAGCGGTGTTTGGCTTTCCGACATGTATACTTGTTATAAGGTTTTTTCCAAGGACTCAATAAGCAAAATCTACCCCCGCCTTGTGTCAAAAAGATTCGGCATTGATCCGGAATTGACAGCTTGGGCTGGAAAGATGAACCTTAGGGTTGTTGAAGTGCCAATTTCTTACAACGGAAGAACGTATGCCGAAGGGAAAAAGATAAACTGGAAAGACGGCATCGCAGCTATTTTCCATATAATTCGGTATAATCTATTCGTAAGAAAATAGCTGCATTTATCATTTACCATTTTTCAATTTCCATTTATTTTAAAAATTTTACCATTTAATCAATGAATAATTCAGAAAAAAGCAGACAACTTGAGCAAAGAACTTTTAAGTTTGGCGCGGATACCATTAAACTATGCAGAAGATTAGGGCCTGACAATATATCTGCCCCGATAATTAATCAATTGATTCGTTCAGGAACAAGTATCGGTGCGAATTACCTAGAAGCTAATAATGCCAGCTCAAAAAAGGATTTTACGAATAAAATATTTATATGTAAAAAGGAATCCGAAGAAACAAAGTATTGGTTAAAATTGTTGCTTTCTTGCTATTCTCCAGAAAAAGAATCTGTCGATGTCTTATATGATGAGTGTCGGCAGTTGAATCTGATATTTCAAAAAATTGTGACTACCATAAGAAATGGTAAATGAATCATTGATTAAATGAATGGCAAATGAAAAATGATAATTGTAAAATATTGATCTGCACTGGAATTTATCCGCCTGACATAGGTGGTCCGGCATCGTACGCAAAAACTTTGGCAAACTGGTTGAATGGCTCCGGCATGACAGTGTTGACTTATTCATCGGTTCTTGGGTTTAAAGATGACAAAAACCAACCATACAAAATAGTTCGGGTCTGGTCAAAATTGCCGAAAGGATTAAAACATATGATTTATCTTTTCAAAGCCATTTCTTTGGCAAAAAAGAGCGATGCGATATTTGCCCTGAACGCGGTGAGCGCCGGAGTGCCGGCTCTTATCGCGGCCAAAATGAGTAAGAAGAAGTTTTTTGTAAAAATCGTAGGCGATTATGCCTGGGAAGTTGCCATGAACAAGAATAAAACCCAGCTTTTGATCGATGATTTCCAAAAGTTATCTAAAACCGGCAAAATAAAAATCCTTCATAGTTTGCAAACATGGGTGTGCAAGAAGGCCGACGGAATTATTGTACCGTCTCAATATCTGGCTGGCATTGTCCGGGGCTGGGGCATTCCAGACGACAAGATAAAAGTTATTTATAACGGAGTTGATTTTAAGGGCGCCGATATCAGCCAAGAAGAAGCGAAGAAAAAAATAGAAATTTACGGGGATATTATATTATCCGCGGGGCGTCTGGTACCCTGGAAAGGTTTTCGGATGTTAATCAAGATTTTGCCTCGCCTTTCGGAAATAAGCCAACTTTTCCGCTTAGTAATCGTTGGCGATGGGCCTGATAAAAAAATGCTGGAATCAATGATTAAAAATCTTGGTCTGGAAAGAAAGGTTTATCTGGTCGGCAGAAAATCACAGGCAGAACTGGCAATTTACATGGCCGCCGCCGATATGTTTGTTTTGAATTCCGGGTATGAAGGTTTTTCGCATCAAATATTGGAAGCTATGATGGCAGGCATACCCGTTATTGCAACAGCCGTGGGAGGAAATAAGGAAGTTATACGGCAAGGAGAAAATGGTTTCATGGTCAAATATCAGGACGAGTTTAATCTTGTTGAGGCTATTAAGTCGCTTTGGCAAAATCCTGAACTGCGCGAAGAATTTAAGAAAGAAGGAAAAAAGACAGCAGAACAATTCAGTTCAGAAAAAATGTTTAACCAAACCATCAAGGTTTTAACAAATTAACCTAATTGACCTAATTTCTAATTAACCTAAGTTTAGAAGTTGGGGATTGGGGTTTATTTAGGAATTAGGTAATTAGGGTAATTAGAAATTTTTATGAAATTATTAATGATATCAGGGGACAGGGCGTTGGCCGAGGGAAAACACGGCGCTTTTTATAATACTTTGGAAGAATTCCACAAATATTGGGAAAGGATTGATGTCATCTGTCCGCCTATTGGTAAATATTTAAATGGAAAATCAATGGCAAATGATAAATGTAAAATGGTAAATAGTTATTTTGGCAATGTTTTTATTCACCCGTCTCCTTGGCCGCTTATTCTTCAGCCCCTATGGATTCTCCGTGAAGGCCTCCAGATTTTAAAAAATGGAAAATGGAAATTGGAAAATGGTAACTGGCTCATGACCGTTCATGAATTTCCGCCTTTTTACAATGGAATCGGGGCGAGATTGTTATGGCAAAAAATCAGGATACCTTATGTTCTGGAAATTTTTCATATTCCCGGACATCCTCGAGCTGCCAGTATTAAGGAGGTCGTCTATAAGTTTTTGTTTAAGTTATTTATTAGATTTGACACTTCCAAAGCTAAAGCCGTGAGAGTAATGAATCAGAAACAGGTCTCTGACTTTCTTATTAAAGCCGGCGTGCCTCGTGATAAAATTGCTTATATTCCGGCTATTTATATTGATTTGGACATCTTTAAGCCGACGAACCTATCTAAAGAATATGACTTGATTTTTGTCGGCCGATTGGAAAAAAATAAAGGAATAGAACTATTGCTAAAAGCAATAGAATTTTCAATTTCCAATTTTCAATTTCCAATGAAATGCTTAATTGTAGGAAGCGGTCCGTTGAAGAACGATTTAAAATTTAAAATTAAAAATTTAAAATTGCAGGACAATGTCCTGCTTCATGGTTGGGCGAAAGATTCACAAGAAGTTGCCGAATTAATAAATAAATCAAAAATTTTAGTAATGCCCTCATACAACGAAGGTGGTCCTCGGGTTGTCTTGGAAGCGATGGCTTGCGGCGTGCCGGTTTTGGCGACCAAGGTTGGTATTGTTTCCGATTTGGATTCGGCTGTTGTCCAGATTGATTGGAATAGCGAGGATATGGCAAAAAAAGCAAGCCATATTCTGAATAACGAGTCGGAATATAGACGCCTAAAGCAAGAGGGATTGGAAATAGCCAAACAATTTGAGAAAAAAGAAGCGATAAAAAATTACGCGGAAAAATTAAAAGAGATTCTCGGATAAAGTTGTCCACAATTTATCTATTGCCACCTCCAAGGACAATAATTTATAATTAAAGATATGAAAAAATATTATCACCTGTCGGTCTCTGGGTCGATTCTTTCAACCATTCTTATTTTTGCTTTTGTTCTCGCGCCTTTAGGCGTTTTTGCCGCCAGTACAATCGGGACAAATATGAGCACTACGGGTACTTTTACAGTAACGCCTGCTAGCGACTCCGCTACGTCTATTAGGTTTCAGAATGCTGCTGGCACTAATTTCTTTATAGCCGACAGTACGAATCGTCGAATAGGTATTGGGGCAGCGCCCGGAACAACTTTTGAGGTTCAGGGTACGGCATCGGCATCATACTTCTTTACTGGCAATACGATTCAAGTGGGAGGCACCACTTCTTCTGCCGCCTATTCAAGATTCGGGACGGATACAACGGGACATGCCACAGACCTTGATGCCACCAATGACCTTCTCATCTCGGGAGCTTTGGAAGTTAACGGCAACGCTTTCTTTGACGGTAAAGCCAGTATCTCCGACAATTTTCAGACCGCGGGCAGATTCATCCTCGGCGATAACGGTGACACTGGTGTCATTGATACCTCGGACTGGGACATATCGGCAACGGGAGTCATGACCGGCATCTCGGGTATCACCAATGATGGGGTGTATACCCAGACGGGGACATCAGTCAACACTCTCACTGGCAAACTGTTTGGGGTGAACTCGGAGTTCCAAGGCACGGCTTCGGCATCTTACTTTTTAACTGGTAATACTATTCAAGTAGGAGGTTTTGCTTCAGTGGCATACTCAAGGTTTGGCATTTCGGCCACAACTCATTCCAACTTTATCACGACGACTAACGACCTCTTGATTAATGGCGACTTTGAAGTAGATGCATCTGCGCAGTTTGATAGCTTTGTTCAAATGGATACTACCGCAACAACAAGCTTTAGTGCTCGATCTTCGTCAGTAACCCAGGGAGCTTGCATTGAGCTAAAAGATGATGATGGATCAGGATATACCTACTTGCGTGTTAGTAATGGAACAGGAAAATTCAGTGCGGTAAATTGTAAGTAATTTTGATATTCATGGTGCGACTGTTCTTAAAAAAAACTTGGTTACAGAGCGTTGTTTACGCCATAATGATTGTAGTAGGGATTTTAGCAATCATTATCCTTGTTCCTCGCGCGTATTCCGTACTTTCTCCAGACATTTTAGGTGCAACAACCGATGCAGAAACTTATCAAGCGGTATTCTTGGCAAATAATCAGATATACTTCGGACGTTTGAAAAACATCAACTCTGATTATTTGATTCTATCAGATGTTTATTATGTGAAAATAAATGAAAGTGGCGCCGGCCAGCTTGTTAAACTTGGCGCGGGTGAACCTCATGGTCCTCGGGACGAAATGATAATAAATCAAGATCAGGTTTTGTTCTGGGAAAATCTAAATTTTGATTCCCCGGTTGTTAAGACCATTCAAAGCATACAATCTCAAGGAAAATAAAATTGCATCCCGTTAGAAGTCTCGCTCGCGACCAAAGTCGCGAGTCCGGAGGACCTCGGCGGGGCTACTTCTAACGGGATGAAACAAATAAAAAACAAACTATTTCCAGTCATCGCCCTTTTGATTGGCGGAGTGTTTTTGATTGGAATTAATCAGGCGCAAGCTGTTGGTGATGCTTATTTTCCACAAGCAACTACCGTAGCGCTTGATGTTGGAAATCTTACTATATTAGGCGGTTCTGATGCGGATACAGTGACAACAAGCAATACTCAAGTGACAGTTACAATTTCTACCGGCCAAACATTTACCCTTGAATCGTCTGACCGAAAATTACTGCTTAATGACGGCACTTATTCATATGACTGTTTAAGCGATAAGTCCTCAATTACAATAACTACAACCACTACAAAGACGGTAATAATAACACCCAGTGCCACTGCTTGCGGTAGCTCGGGTGCCTCTGGCGGAGGCGGAGGCGGTGGTGGCGGAACCGTTACCTCAACTTCAACTCCAACCCCAACTTTATCTCCAGTAACTACTCCAGTACCCACTTCAACACCAATAAGCACGGGGTTAACACCTATTTCAAGAGGTTTCACCAACCTGGCTGTCTTAAAATTAAAAGAAGGCGATGTCATCAGCGCTAGCGGTTCGAGTGACCCCGATGTTTATATTGTTAATGTCTGGGGTTATAAAAGATTATTCTTAAATCCCGCAATATTCGGATTCTATGGCCATCTCGGCGGATTTTCCAAAGTTAAGACCACCGTTGTTTCAACAAGAGATACGCTCGTAACGTCGGGCCTTTTTAGGAACTGCGAAACAAATGATAAGAAAGTCTACGGAGTTGAGACAACGGGCGAGGATGTTGGAACGCTCCACTGGGTAAATACCACCGGAGAACAAGCTGTTAAAGATGACCACGACTTCTTCAAAAAGGTGTTCTGTATCAATACCAAAGAATTTAGCTGGTATCCCAAGGGAGCGGCCTACACTTCCGTAAATCAAATTCCGGATTATTCAAGGAAAACCACGTCTTCGACACCAACACCAGCTGTTGTTATAAAACAATACAAAGTCGTAGGCACCGACCAGCTTAATGTAAGAGCGTCAGCCGGCACTTCAGGCGCTATTTTAGGCAAACTCCCAGCAGGACAGATAGTAGGAAGTTTGAGCCAGCAAGGTTCGTGGCATAAAATAAAATATCAAACAAAAGATGGGTGGGTGCACGGCGACTATCTAAAAGCGCTTTAAAACTTTGAAATTAAGTTACAAAAGACCCGCAAATGACGGGTCTTTTGTGTTTTTTGTTGATTTTAAGCCATTTTTGTTGTAATATTAGCCGATGCGAAATCTGCTTATAATTACTCAAAAGGTTGATAAAAACGACCAGCTTCTCGGATTTTTTATTGACTGGGTTGCCCGTTTAGCCCAAAAGTTTGAGAAAGTTACCGTTCTATGCCTTGAAAAAGGCAAATTTAATTTACCCGAAAACGTCAAAGTTGTAAGCTTGGGCAAAGACAGGGGTTCGTCAAAATTAAAGCAATTTTTTACTTTTTATATTTTACTTTTTAATTTACGTAAAGATTACAATGCTGTTTTTGTCCACATGAATCCGATTTGGGTTGTGTTGGGAGGATTTTGTTGGCGAATGGCGAAAAAGAAAATATTCTTCTGGTACACCAGTGGCGGAGTAACGGTTAAATTAAGATTGGCGGAAAAATTTGCCGACACGATTTTCACCGCTTCTCCTGAAAGTTTCCGCTTGCCATCCAAAAAGGTGATTGTAACCGGACACGGTATTGATGTGGAGCTTTTTCGGCCGACCAACGACCAACGACCAACGACCAACGACCAACGACTCAAAATCCTAAGCGTTGGGAGAATAGCGCCAGTTAAGAATTACGAAGTTTTAATTGGTGCCGCTAAAATATTAAAAGATAAAGGTCTTAGTTTTTTGGTTACTATGATAGGGGAAGCTCCGCTTGAAAGAGACAAGAATTACGAGGAAAATTTAAAATTGAAAGTGAAAAGTTTAAAGCTGGAAGATAATTTTAATTTTTTGGGTAAGATAAATCACCAAGACCTTGTTTCTTATTATCAAAGCCATCATCTTTTCGTCCATTTAAGCAAAACCGGCAGTTTGGACAAGACATTGTTGGAGGCAATGGCTTGCGGGATGAATGTGTTGAGTTCCAATGATGCGGCCAGAAGTTTTTTGCCTCCCGAATTGGTTTTTAAAAAAAATAACGTCGTGGAGCTTGCCGAAAAAATAGAAAATGCGCACAAACATAAAACCAATGGAAAATTGAGGGAGTATGTGCTTGAGAGGCATAATCTCGACCGGCTTATTGATAAAATTGCCGGTTTGATAATAGATAAATGAAAATTTTGTATTTTGGTGTATATAATCCAAACTATTCCCGAAACTGGGTATTAATAAAAGGATTGAGAGCAAATGGGGTTGGAATTGTAGAATGCCGGGCTTCCGCTAAGAGTCGGTTAAAATATCTCAAGTTGTTCTGGCAATTTATGCGGTCTCCCAAGTTTGATCTGATGATAGTGGGTTTTCCTGGCCAAGAAGTGATGTTTTTGGCCAGATTATTAGTTTGGTCCAAACCCATTATTTTTGACGCTTTTACCTCGCATTATGGCGGGTATATTTTAGACAGGAAAAAATGGGCCCAAAATAGCTTACGGGCGAAATATTTCAGGTTTTTAGATAAATGGTCATGCAAATTAGCCGATATGGTTTTGCTTGATACCAATGCTCACATTGATTTTTTTGCTAAAGAATTTAAAATAGATAGAAAAAAATTCTTGAGGGTCTTTGTTGGCACTGATAGCGATGTCTTTTATCCTAGGGAAACCTTGAAGGGCGCGGAGAAATTTCTGGTTCATTTTCATGGCCATTACATACCGCTTCAGGGTATTAAATATATAATAGAAGCGGCAAAATTGCTTGAGAACGAGAATGTTCATTTTAATATCATAGGCGGTGGTCAAACACTTAAGAATGATCTAAAATTATCGGAAAGATTGAATATTCATAATATCAGCTTTATTG
>ERZ1292629.966-Hain-H43-01um-R1-966-length-30373-cov-9_pt1 | contig 30373 bp, 29 predicted proteins | sample MGYA00564399_ERZ1292629 | MGnify/ENA primary metagenome ERZ1292629 (study PRJEB36523, sample SAMEA6512636) | groundwater metagenome | collected 2019-01-08 | study: AquaDiva: Metagenomics assemblies of 32 groundwater samples
AATCAAAATGAGGCCAGTCCCGCCACCTTGCAATTCATTGCAAGACACCACAGAAAAATACTCTTTTCATTAAGAGAAAAAGAAATCCGGCGCGCGCAAAATGAAAAGAGCAAAGAGTATTTTTCTGTGGTGTGGCGAGCTTGTCGAGCGGTGGCGGGGCTGGCTTCCTTGGTCTGGTTTCGTTCAGCAGTTCTTGATAAAATAGGTTCTAGCCAAACTGTAAAGGCACACCAAGACGAAACTCAATTCTTTTTTACCAGCCAAACAATGGGCTTCCGCAATGGAAGCCCATTGTCTGGCAAGGGCTGATTTGGTCATAATCGATGATTTGATCAATTCTTTTTTTTCGAAAGTTCAATCTCCAGCATTACTTGACCCAATAACTCCTTAAGGGCGGTGTTTTCTCTTTTTAACTTGTTCAGTTCCAACCAGGTTGGTTGAGCCACGGCTCCCTTGGACAACCAGCCATAAATGGTTCTGTTGGAAATGCCATGCTCTTCTGCTATCTGAGATATTGAAACGCCTCCTTCCTTGATTCGATCCAAGATTTGCCTTTTAACGTCGGCGGGGACGGAATGTATTTTACCCATATGTTCAGCTTATCAGGCTGGCACACTTTTTCTAAATTTCGGGTACCTATCACTATGCCATTGGGGTTTGGGTTGGGGATGCGGTAAGTTATCCACTTGCGGGCTATTTGGCGGGTGGTATACTTTTAGCTGAAAGTGGTAAGAAGTGGATAAAAGTGTTAATAACTGTAGATAATTGTGGATAACTTTTTGGCGGCTAGAGCTAAAACCCTGAAAAAACGAAAAAGGGAGCAAACAGTTAGCGGGCAGGGAATTTTACAAACTTGTTCTTTACAACTCCCGGGCCCGCTAACTGTTTGCTCCTAACAAAATAATAGCACAAATGCTTATCGGCGAACACAAACATAGCATTGACCCGAAGAAACGGCTGTCCATCCCGGCCCGGTTCAGAAAAGAGATCGGTGACAGGGCGGTATTGACCCGCGGACTGGATGGCTGTTTATTCCTTTTTCCATTGAAGGAATGGGGCGAGTTGGCTGATAAGCTGGGCAAACTGCCGATCGGCCAGCAGGACACGCGGGCTTTTGTCAGATTAATCCTGGCCGGGGCTTCGGAAGTGGAAACCGACCAATTGGGCCGGATATTGGTTCCGGACTTCTTGAGAGATTACGCCGGGTTGAAAAAGTCGGTAATTATCGCCGGACTGTTCAACCGTTTAGAAATCTGGGACGACGAAAAATGGACTGCCTACAAAACTAATCTTGAAAAAAACAGCGACCGGATAGCGGAAAAATTGGGGGAATTGGGGGTTATTTGAAGAACATTTAAATATTTAAATATGGCGATTCATTTTCCAGTTTTGTTAAAAGAAGTAATTGAATCGCTGAATCCGCAGCCCGGGCAGAAATTCATTGACGCGACGGCTGACGGCGGCGGGCATGCCTTGAGGATTATTGAAAAACTGATGCCCGGCGGTAAGTTTTTAGGAATTGAATGGGATGACAAGTTTTATCAGCATCTCAAATTTCTAATTTCTAATTCCCAATTTTCAAATGAGGTCACGTTAGTCAACGACAGTTATGTCAATTTAAAAAATATTGCCGAGACACACGGCTTCACAAATGCCGATGGAATACTGTTTGACCTCGGCATGTCCAGCTGGCATTTGGCAGAATCGGGCAAGGGCTTCAGTTTTCAAAAAGATGAAACACTAGATATGAGATACAACACCAGCGCAGGCGAAACGGCGGCGGAGATTATCAACCAATACCCCAGAGAAGAAATTGAAAGAATTTTAACGGAATACGGCGAGGAGAAATTTGCGGGCAGAATTGCCGAAGCAATCATCAAAACCAGAAAGCAGAAACCGATTATCAGCACTTTTCAACTGATGGAAGTAATCAAAACCGCGGTTCCATTTTGGTACAAAACGGGCCGCAGAATCCACTGCGCCACCAAAACCTTTCAAGCTCTGCGCATCGCCGTCAATCACGAGCTGGAAAATATGGGAACCGGGCTGGCGCAAGCGACGCCAGTGCTAAAAGACGGTGGGCATCTGGCAGTCATCACTTTTCATTCGCTGGAGGACCGGATTGTAAAGAATTTTTTCCGCGAACAGGCCAAACTAGGCAATTTACAAATCTTAACTAAAAAGCCGATTCGGGCGGGATTGGCGGAAATTACTGAAAATTCCCGCGCTCGCAGCGCCAAATTAAGAATCGGCGAAAAAGTATAAATGACCACCATCACCATCACCATCAACTCAAAAATATTTAAATACAATCTGGCGCTTTTGATTTTAGCTGGGCTGGGGTTGTTATACTACGTATTTGCTGCCAACCAGCTGGTTTCGCAAAAATATTTTTTGGCAGTACTGCGCCAGCAGTTGAGCAGGGCTAATGTTATCCTTGAATCAAAAAATTCCGAGCTTGAATCTCAATTAACTTCCGAACGGCTCTCGGCTTTTGCCTCCCAACGGGGCATGGTGGAAGCTAAAGACACTGAAGCGCTCTATGCGGACGGCGTAGCGGCTTTGTCGCAAGCCGGCAATTAAGTAGCACTTGATACATATGACTTCGCGCATAGTCGTGAAACCGGCGGCCAGAACTGGTTCGAGGCGGCTGGGTCTTTTTGTCGGAGCGATTTTCATTCTGGTCGGCCTGGTCGGCTACCGGCTTTTTAATTTAAGTTTTCTGCAGCACGAAAATTTCCTCAAAACCGCCCAGTCGCAATATCAGAAACAGAGCCAGACAACAATCGCCGGCCGGGGCAGTATTTATCTCTCGGACTTGGCAACCGGGGGCAGGCACCTAGCCGCCGCCAACGGCCAGTCAAACACCCGGCTGTATCCCCTGAATACTTCCGCTGCCCAGGCCTTGGGCTTTGTTGGTTTCAGCGGCGCCAAACGCGCCGGCCAATACGGCGTGGAGGCTTATTATAACGAAACCTTAACGGCGGGCGGCGATTTAGTTCTGACGTTAGATAAAAATATCCAGGATTTCGCGGAAACTAAACTGGAGCAAGTGCTCAAAAAATGGAGCGCGCCCGCAGGCACGATAGTCATCCAAGATCCGAAAACCGGCGCCATTCTGGCCATGGCCTCGTCGCCGAGCTACGACCCGAATAATTACGGCAGTTATAAACTGCAAAATTTCATCAATCCGGCCAGCCAGGAAGTTTACGAACCGGGCTCTTCGTTCAAGCCGATTACCCTGGCGGCGGCGTTGGACAGCGGTGCGGTCACGCCCGAAACCAAATACATCGACAGCGGCACGGTGGAAATTGCCGGTTATACCATCAAAAACTTTGATGAACAGTCCCACGGCGTCCAAACCATGCGCCAAGTGCTGGAGCGTTCGCTCAATACCGGCGCGATTTTTGCCGAACAGAAAACCGGCGATGACAACTTCCTTAACTATATCGTCAATTTCGGCTTCGGCCAGAAAACCGGCGTTGACCTGGCCGGCGAAACCAGCGGCAACATCACCAATCTTTACACCGGCCGGAAAATCAATTTTTTGACCGCCTCCTTCGGCCAGGGCATTGCCGTGACGCCGATCCAGCTGATTAGTGCTTACTCGGTCATCGCCAATAACGGCAAATTGCTGCGCCCTTATTTGGTGAGAGAAATCGTTAACCAGGACGGCAGCAAGCAGGTGGCCAAACCGAAAATACTCGGCTCGCCGATCAGCGAGAAAACCGCCCGCGATTTGCAATCAATGCTGATTGACGTCGTTGACAAGGGCTTTGATAAAGCCAGGATTAAGGGTTATGCTGTCGCCGGCAAGACCGGTACAGCCCAGATCCCGAACTCCACTGCAACTTCGGCAGGCGAAATTGGTTATCTTAGCAATCAGTTTATACATAACTTCGTCGGTTTCGCGCCGGCTGACAATCCCCGGTTCACAGTCTTGATAAAAATGGACCGGCCCCAAGGCATAAAATTCGCCGCCGACAGCTTATCGCCGGTCTTTGGCGAGATTGCCCGATATCTGATAAGATATTTTAATATACCCCCGACGCGGCAGTAGCCGCGTCGGAATATTTAAACGTTTAAATATGAAGCAAATTTTGAAATTTATTTTAAAAATCCTGGCCAGGCGAGCGATTAGCCACTGCCATCCAATCATGGTCGGCATTACCGGTTCGGTCGGCAAGACATCCGCCAAAGAAGCCGTGGCCGCAGTTTTGGGTTCTCGTTTGCGGGTGCGAGCCAGCGCCGGCAACCTCAACAACGAATTTGGGGTGCCCTTAAGCATTTTGGGCGGCTATGACGAACAATACTATGAGTATGGCGGCACGCCGCTTTTTTGGCTGGGAGTGCTGGGCCGGGAATTGTTTCGTTTAGGACGACGCCAGAATTATCCGGCGGTTTTGATTTTGGAATTCGGCGCCAACCGCCCGGGAGATATTGCTAAACTGGCAGCCGATTATAAACCGAAAATCGGAGTTGTTACCGGAATCGGAACAGTGCCGGTGCATATTGAATTTTTTGAAAGCGTAGAGGCACTGACTGAGGAAAAAGCAAAACTTATCGCCGCGTTGGAATATGAAAGTACGGCAATTTTGAATGCCGACGACCCGGCGGTGCTGGCTATGGGCGAAAAAACGCCTGCCCGCAAAATCAGCTACGGTTTCAGCCCGACGGCCGATGTCCGCGTCAGCGATTTGAAAGTGGTTTTGGACGAAAGCGGTTTAAAGCCGGAAAGCATCAGGTTTGTCATCAAGCACGGCGATTTTTCTTTGCTGGTCAAAATTGCCGGCGTTCTCGGCCCGGCTCACGCGCTGGCGGCGGCCGCCGGCGCGGCGGTCGGCTGGGCCATGGGTCTAAACCCGGCCGATATCAGCCGGGGGTTGGAAAATTATCAAGGAGCGCCCGGACGGATGAAAATTTTGGCCGGGGTCCATGATTCAATTATTATTGATGACAGTTATAACTCCTCGCCGGCCTCGGCCGCTGTAGCCCTGGAAACACTGAAAATTATGCCGGCTAAGCGAAGGGTCGCCGTTTTGGGCGATATGCTTGAGTTGGGACAGTTTTCGGCCGCAGCTCATGAGGCCGTTGGCCGGCAGGCGGCTTTGTCGGCCGATGTTTTAGTCTGTGTCGGCGACAAGTCCCGGCTGACGGCAGAAGCAACCAAGGGTGGGCTGAACACCGCCAATATTTATACTTTCGCGAACGCCGTGTCAGCCGGCGAAAAAGTAAGGGAATTAATTGGCACGGGAGATATTATCTTGGTCAAAGGATCGCAGGGAATGAGAATGGAGCGGATTGTCCGAACGGTCATGGCTGGACCGGAAAGAGCCAGAGAACTGCTAGTCCGTCAGTCGAAACAATGGCTGGCTAAAGCTTAACTTTTTCCGCTTTTTGTGATAAATTGCAGGTATTTGGCGCTATCGTCTAGAGGCCCAGGACACATGGTTCTCAGCCATGGAACCGGGGTTCGAATCCCCGTAGCGCTGCGAGGGTAATTGTGTATATCTCCCTTTGACTGGCGGACGACTCTGCTATAATGACCTTGTAAGCAATATTTTATGGTTTCCAGAAAGGGGGTGTGCGTATGAAAGCATTACACGTGATCGCCTGGATACTGCTGATCGTCGGCGGGTTGAATTGGGGTTTGGATGCTTGGGGCTGGAATTTGGTTGAAGCTATTTTCGGGGGCGCCTCTACCTGGATTTACTACCTGGTGGGCTTAGCTGCTATTTATGAACTGTTCACCCACGGCAAAAACTGCCGGGTGTGCAAGCCAGGCATGTAGTTGCTGGATGCGCTTACAAATAGTGGTTACATACGCTTACGAATAGCGCATGCGAATCGTTTGTAGCGCACGCGAATCATTTTAATTAGTTTATGAAAGCAAAAAGGGCTGGGTTGACCCAGTCCTTTTTGGCTGTCATAATATGCCCGCTTGGCCATGAAAAAGTATCGTTATAAACTGATAGCCGACATTTTGCTAATGAGCCACATTTTGTGGGTTTTTGTTTTAGTCGGCGGAACCTTTTTCTTTATTTATAATTCCTGGTATGTCCCATACCATATCGGCATTGTTAGCGGTACACTGTTATTAAACCTCGTTTTGGGCGGTTGCCCGCTGACCTGGTGGGAGGAGCGCTATCGCCGGTCTTGGGACCCCGGAGTGCCCTCATACGAAAATTCTTTCGTCGCCGCCCAACTGAAACGAATTTTGGGCATTGAGCTGACAGCGGGGCAGGTCAATTGGCTTTTATTTGGCATCAAGGCAATTTCCTATTATCTGGCCATTGCGCAGATAGTCCTGAAGTAAATAGAAAGTGGAAAATAGTAGAAATTATTGCGTTAACAGACAAGATTTGTTACTATAAAAACCCATGAATTTTGCAGTAATAAAAACCGGTGGCAAACAGTATTTAGTCAAGGCAGGGGACAAGATTTTAATTGAAAAAGTTAACCGTCCAGTCGGAGAGGAGTTTGATTTTGAAGAGGTATTGATGGTGGGGGATGGTTCGACGGGTTCACCACAAGCCGGCTCGGCAGAGAATACTCAAATTGGGAAACCGCTGGTGGAGGATGCGCGAGTGCGGGCTAAAATAATTGAACAGGGCCGGGCCGCTAAAAAAATCGTTTTCAAGTTTACTCACAAAACCCGATACAAAAAGAAAAAGGGCCACCGCCAGCCTTTTACGAAAGTTGAAATACTCAGAATAGTTTTGTGATTGCCGGCGGCAGAGTATCTTTTCGCACCGTTCAGCCCGGCCAGCGCCGGGCTTCACTGTTTCAAAACCGGGGATTTGACTCGCAGTGGCCTCCGGCCGATATTATACCGCTCGCCAACCAGGCAATCTCCCGCTTTTGGAACTGCTTAAAGACACTCTGCCGCCGGCAATTAATTTGACATATTATCTTCACCTATGTTATAATGCGCCGGTTAGCTTAGAACCTTGATTTTCTTAACTTTTGGTAATTAGTGTGAAACGTAACCAAAATAGATGCTGATGAATAATTTGAACAAGTTGTCGCCACGGTGGTTAAACCGGTATTCCACTTCCTTAAGATACATCGGAAAGTGATATTTGGAAACTCCCCGGTAGTTGTACAAAATATGCTTCGCGAAACTCCAAAACCCTTCAATGCCGTTAATGTGGTTCTTGCCCCGGTAAGCAAAAGCCTTGCCGTGGTTCAGCCGGTGGTGCTTGCCCCAGCGCTTCAAGGAGTTGTAACTCCTGAACGTATCGGTGTAGTAGACCGATCCTTTTCTGGTATGCTTCCTGATATGGGTCATCAATTCATCGGCCGTCACCCGTTCTACCACCTTGGTGTAAACCCGCCCATCCCGTTCCAAAAGTCCCAAAACAATGCTTTTGCCGGCAGCGCCACGGCCGCGCTGGCCCTTCCTGCGGCCGCCGAAATAGCCCTCGTCTATCTCAATCTCACCCTTGAGTTTGCCCGCCTCCAGCTCGGCCACATGGTAAATCGCTTCGCGCAGACGTTGATAGACGCGGGTCACCGCCTGATAATCCAGGCCCAGATCGCCTGCCATACGGTAGGCCGGTTGTTGTTGGTAAAAGCCGGTAAGAATGCCGATCTCCTTCCTCAACCGCTTAAGCGACTTCTGCTTTGCACAGCTCTCGTGCCGACACTTCACATAGCCACGGCTAGTCCGATTGACTTTGAAAGAACCGCAGAAAATGCACTTTCTGCCCCTCAAAAAGTTGGCCGCACAGTTGAAAACATTCTTTTGCCCAGTAACCATAAGGGTATTTTAACTCCTCGTGGTTACGAAATACACTAATTACCTTCTTTTTGTAACTTTTTGGAGATGGGCCTCATACCTACCTCCTCCGTGCCCCGTGGGCTTTCACAGCCGCGGGGTTTTTGTTTTTACTCTCATATGGAAGCGATCGCTCCCATATGTATGAGAGTAGTCTAGTAGTCTTATCGCCGGTGTTTTAGGGCGTTGGCGAGAGTAACTTCATCCGCGTATTCTAATGAGGAGCCGGCGGCGAGGCCGCGGGCGAGACGGGTAATTTTGATGTCAAGGGGCTTAAGTTCTTCTTCTAAGTATAAAGCCGTGGTCTCGCCTTCAGCGTTGGGATTGGTCGCCAAAATGACTTCTATATCGGGGGTCAGCTTGCGAAGGTTCATCACCCGTGATTTAAGTTCAGCGATTTTCAACCGCTCGGGTAAGATGCCCTCAGCCGGATTGACCGCTCCGCCCAAAACGTGATAAACCCCTTGGTAAACACCGGGCTTTTCCATTGATTGCAGGTCGGTTATTTTTTCCACCACGGCGATCCGGGTCTGGTCGCGCCGCGAACTGGAGCAGATCGCGCACTTGACGTTCTCGGCAAAATTAAAACATTGCGAACAAAACAGTATCCCGCTGCGCAGGTTGACGATAGAACGGGCGAACTCATCCAATTCCTCTTTATCCCAATTCAGCATCGCCAAAACCAGCCGGGTGGCTTGGCGCGGCCCGATGCTGGGAAGCTTGGAAAAAAAATCTGTGAGTTTTTTGAATTTATCCATTTTGCTACCTAGCCATTATAATTAGCTGAGCCAGGATGCCTGCTCGGGGCCGTTGTGGACATTAGTCGGCAGGGTCTGGTTGGCTTGGCGAGCCGGAGCAGAAGCGGAGGCGAAGCCAATGCCTTTACCAGCGACAATGGCCGCAACGGAGTCAAAAACCTCGCTGGGGTTTTTGACGTCCCCGACAGGCATTCTGGCCGAAGCTAGAAATTCTTGGCTAGATTCTTGAACGTTACCGGTTCCTCATCAAAATACAACTCAATACTGCCGACCGGGCCGTTGCGGTGTTTAGCAATAATAATCTCGGCAATATTTTTCTTGTCCGTATCTTTTTTAACACGGTCCTCGCGGTAAATAAACATCACTAAATCCGCATCCTGCTCCAGCGAATTGTGGGCGAAAATATTATTGGCTATAAAGTTATGGGTAGTTTCAATCGTCGCGTCATAAACTTTTGCTTCGCCCATTTTTTTTATGGATATAATCTCGTCCCAAAAAATATCAGAATTTTGAAGTTTAAGCAGAATTGGGTCTTTCAGATAGACAACAATTCTGGCCATTCTTGCTCGGCTGACGCCGTGTTTAAACAGAGTGGAACCGCAGTAACTAGTTTTCAGCACTGTACTCGCTATGTCCCGCCAGCTTAGACCGTAGTCTTGTTTTATAACTGCAATTCTCTTCCAAATTTCCTTTGGAATCACATCCAAGTTGGGGTTGGCCTTTTTCTTATTCAAAAATTTTAGAGCTTCGGGCAAAAACCGGCTCTTTTTTCCGTAAATCCCAATTTTATTTAAAAACAGCAATTGATTTTCCTTACCCTGGACATGGATATTATAATTTAGTCGGTATCCTTTTTTACTGCTTGTCCGAATTGTGCTCAAAATACCCAGCCGCAGGAGAAGAGTTTGCACCTGATTGGCTAATCTCTGGCTAGTAGTTGAATAATAAATGACATAATTGTTGGATGATTTGGTAAAGTAGAAATCGCCATCAGTGGCCCAAAGATGCTGCAAAAATAGGGCCGTTTGTTTTTGACTCAGGGAGAAAACGAAACCAGGAGCTTCTTTTTGATAAGACCTTTGGCCGTAGATAGCCAACGACTTGAGCCAATGCAGTAAAGGATTAAATTGGTGCGGCCCGCGCGAAAGATAAAGATGAAACCAATTTTCTTGCTTAACTAATTTAGCTTTCACGCCAAAAGCTTTAATGGCTAATTGCCCAACAATCTGCAAGCATTCCGGGTCGGCACTGGTATAATGTAAAGGTTGTTTTTTAACATAACAGCCGTCACCTATTAAATGAGCCAGCACTATCAGTTTCGCATTGGCTACTTTCTGATTTTCATGGGGTCCTGGCAAAAGACGGGGGGTGGCAAGGCGCTGACCGGGGGTTAACTCATCAAGCCGTAACCATCCCCCCAGCGAGTAAAAAGGATGATTAGCGCTGGCTTTTATTATCCGGCCGCTTCTCAACTTCAACTCAAAAACATCTTTTACCCCGCTGGGGAAAGCTTTTATTAATCTCGATTTCTGCAGTTTCAATTGATCATTTAGCGACCAAACCTTAATTTGTTTTTTAGTATTAGCTAGTTCCTCTATGGTATAAAATTGGCCAGTTTCCGCGTCCGCTATTTCAGTGTCGCCGGTTACGCACCCCGAATCTCTCAAGTCCGATAATTTCGGCCTTTGGTCGGGGCGGCTTTCAGGGTTGCGGGAAAGCTGGGATACCGCCAAAACCGGGATATTTAATTCGCGCGCCAGACCTTTGAGATTGCGGGAAATTTCCGTTATTTGCTGAACCGGGCTGTCGTAGGCGTGGCTGGGCTGGATCAACTGGAGATAATCAACCACTATCAGCCCCAAACCCTTATCGGCCTGCAGCCGCCGGGCCATGGCGCGGATTTGGAGCACCGTCGGCGAGGAGGCGTCGTCAATAAAAACGTTGCTTTTGGCCAGCTCGTCCAAGGCGACTTGGATTTTTTCAAAGTCGTTGCCGTCGCCCTCGGAAGACAAACGGCCAGTGCGCAGTTTCCACAAACTGATGCCGGCCTCGGAGGAAATCAGCCGATCAATGACTTGGTCTTTGGACATTTCCAAAGTGAAAAGACCGACTGGTAGTTCGCTGGTCTTGGCCACATTACGGGCGATATCCAAAGCCAGAGTGCTTTTACCCAGCGACGGCCGGGCGCCGAGGATTATCAAGTCGGATTTCTGCAGGCCGGCGATCAAATTGTCCAAATCCACGAAACCGGTGGCCGCGCCGCGCAGTCGGCCGTCGCCTTTATGGAGCATATCCAGGCGTTCAAACGCTTCGTGCAAGGCGGCGGAGATCGGCTGAAAAGTTTGCTGGACGGAGCGCTGGGAAATGGAAAAAAGTTTTTGTTCGGCTTGATCAAGCAAAACATCCACATCCTCGTCTTCCTGATAACCCAGTCCGATAATGTGGTGGGCGGTGTCAATTAAATCGCGCAGGACTTTTTTACGCTGGACGATTTTGCCGTAATGGGCGACGTGGGCGGAGGTCGGCACGGAGTTCACCAGCGCGGTCAGATAGCCGACCCCGCCGATGGTTTCCAAATGTCCCGACTCTTCTAAAACATTGGACAAACTTAATAAATCTATCGGCTCGCGCTTTTCAAACAGTTTGGCCACCCCTTCGTAAATCAGCTGGTGCGCCCGCCCGTAAAAATCCTCCGGCCGCAGGGAATCCGCCACCCGGTTGATCGCTTCCTTATCCAACAGCAAAGAGCCGAGCAAACTCTTCTCGGCTTCAATGTTCTGCGGAGGAAGCTTGTCTATAGCGTTGCCGTTAGTCTTGACCACGGCTCAATTATACAGAAAAAAAATACCCAGCCAAATTGGGCGGTTGATAAAGTGTGGGCAGGATGATCGGAACTGCTTTTCTCGTTTTCTCGAGACGTTTCAAACCAAGCAAACGCTATTTTTTTATTGGTTTGGCCAACGGACCATACGCAGTATCATCTACCCGCCAGCCGAGGGCGGAGAGCCGGTCGCGGAGTTGGTCGGCTTGGGTGAAATCTTTGGTTTGACGGAATTGCTCACGTTGGATAACCAACTGTTTAACTTTGTCTGGGATGGCTGGCCCCTGACTGGGGACGATGCCCAGGATCTCATTAATAGCCAGCAACTGGCCCAGTAAGCTACTGGCCGCCTCGGCTGATAAATTGCCAGTGTCAATTTCGACATTAGCTTTTTTAATTGTTTCAAAAATTACCGCCAATGCCCGCGGGGTGTTGAAATCATCGTCCATTTCTTTTTCAAAGCTGGCCAGCAATTCTTTATCTGTTTCATTTTCTTTAGCGCCGGTTTGTTTGAGCCGCTGAATAAACTCCCCGATTCTTTGAACTGCCGCTTCGGCAGATTTTAGTTGGTCGTCGCTGAAATCCAGCGGCGAGCGGTAGTGAGCGGACAAGAGGTAAAAACGCAGGACTTCACGGGGATATTTAGGAAGTAATTCGTGGAGTATAGTAAAATTGCCGGCTGACTTGGCCATTTTGGCTTTGTTGTTGACGACAAATCCGACGTGGAGCCAATACTTCACAAATGGTTTTAAGCCCGAAGCCGATTCCTGTTGGGCTATCTCGGCTTCGTGATGGGGGAATATCAAGTCCTGGCCGCCGCCGTGGAGATCATATTGCGGGCCGAAATATTTTTCAGTAATGGCCGTATCTTCAATGTGCCAGCCGGGACGTCCCCGGCTCAACTCTGATTCCCATGACGGTTCACCCGGTTTAGAAAATTTCCACAAAGCAAAGTCGCCTTTATTGTGCTTATTGGGTCCGCCAGCCGGCGGATCGTCAATTCGGGAAACGGCATCCTCGGCCATTTGGGTCGTCCGGCCGGAGAGCTTGCCGTAATCAGAAAAGGTGGACAGGTCAAAATACCAGCCGTCTCCTTCAATTTGATAAGCGTTACCTTTGTCTATCAGCCGTCTGACTTGCGCGACTACTTCTTTGATGTGGTCAGTGGCAGCGGCGTATTTGTCCACGGCCGTAATGCCGAGGGCCAGCACATCTTCGCGGAAAAGCTCGGTATATTCTTTGGCCAGGGCGAGCACAGAAGCGGCAATATCGGCAGTTGGGTCAGTTTTCCTTTTGGCTCGTTCAATTATCTTATCGTCAAGGTCAGTAATATTTTGAATGTATTCAACTTGATAACCCCGGTGCCGCAAATATTTAGCCACTACATCAAAAAACAAAAATGTCCGGGCGTTGCCGATGTGAATATAATCGTAAACTGTCGGTCCGCAAACGAACATTTTGACGGTTTTGCCCGCTCGCGGGGTAAACTCTTCTTTTTGTTTTGTTAGGGTGTTGGTAATTTCCATTTTATAGTACAAAAAATACAAAGACCGAGAAAAAAGCCATTATGCCAAAAGTTATATAGCCGACAACGTTGTGGCGTGTGCTATTGATGTATTCGCCGACGATTTTCTTGTTGTTGGCCATGTGGATGACCATATATATAAGCACCGGGGAGATGATACCGTAAAAGATTGAGGTGTAAAATAGGGCTCTAACCGGGTGGATGCCGAGCAGGGGAATTAACAGGCCGAGCAGGGAAGAAGCAACGATGATAATGTAGAATTCTTTGGCCTTGGTAAAACTTTTACTCAATCCCTCCGACCAGCCGAAGACCTCGGAAATAACATAAGCGGCCGAACCGGCCAATACCGGAATAGCCAAAAATCCGGAACTAATGATGCCGATCGTGAAAAGCAAATAAGCATATTCACCGGCCAGCGGGCGCAAGGCCTCGGCGGCGTCGCGCAGGGTTTCAATGTGGAGATTGCCGGCCCGGAACAGCGTGGCAGCGGTCAAAGTAATAATGAAATAAGTGATCAGATTGGAAAATATCATGCCGATTCTGGTGTCCAGCCGCATTTTTCGCAATTCGCCGTCGGTTACCGGTTTCAGGCGGCAAATTCGGCCCGGTTTACATTGTTCAATCGCTCTTTCTTCAACCTCCTGATTGGCCTGCCAGAAAAAAAGATAAGGCGAAATAGTGGTGCCGAAAAAAGCAATCAGCACCACGAAATAATCTTTGGTAAAAACAAAATTTGGTATAAAAGTGCGATAGATAATTTCACCCCAATTTTGACGAACGCTGAAGCCGGCCAAGATATACGCCAGCAAACTCATGGCGATCCACTTAAAAATAATAACGATTTTTTTGTAGGGAAGAAAAATAGTAGCAAACAATACCGCCAGGGTCATCACCAGAGCGGATAGTTTCTCGCCCAAGGGAGTTACCATGGCCATGGCCTGGGCCATACCGGCCATATCGGAACCGACATTAATGGTGTTGACGGTAACAATCAAAAAAGCGATGAAGATCAAAATCCAGCGCGGATAATGGCGCTTGATATTACCGGCTAAGCCGCGGTTGGATATCCGGCCAATGCGCGCGCTCATTTCTTGAATGGCGACCATCAACGGTAAAGTAAAAAGCGTGGCCCAGAGCATGGAGTAGCCGAATTTGGCCCCAGCAATGGAATAAGTGGCAATGGCGGACGGCTCATCGTCCGAGGCGCCGGTGATCAGACCCGGCCCGAGCGAGCGCCAGAGTTTTTTCAATCGCGACGGCATGAGGATATTTTATCACGGAATTAGTTGTTTGTCCTGCCCATCCGGCGGGACGCCCGTTAATATTCAAACATAACCCATTAGCACTCTCCTATTGACAGTGCCAATCAGATGAATATAATGATAATATTATGACCGTAAGGCAGGAAGCACTGTTAGCTTCGGTGGCGGAGAGATATATTGCCAGCGCCGAGGCGGTGAGTTCCAAATTCCTTGAAAAAAGAGGATTTTTTGGCCTGAAATCAGCCACCATCCGAAGTGAAATGAACGAACTGGAAGCAGACGGCTACCTAACCCATCCCTATACTTCCGGCGGGCGGATACCGACGGACAAAGGGTATCGGTATTTTGTGGATAACTTAATTAGCGGAAAACATAAAACAAAAAGTGAAAAAGGCAAAAAAGAGATCAAAAACGCCATTGCCGCGGGCGGATACGACCCGCACCAAATAAACAAAAATGTGGCGCAGATACTGTCGGAACTGTCGGATAATTTAGTGATCACCAACATTATGGAAGAAGATGATTTTTGCAAAGTCGGGCTGGCCGGTTTGTTTGAAATGCCGGATTTCCGGGAGTTTGACAAAATGTTCCGGCTGACCAATTTTTTTGACGAGTTTGAGGGAATCTTTAATCAAATCATCGGCCGGATCTTTGCCGACGTTGCCGACCCGTCTGCCGAGTTAAAAATCTTTATCGGCCGGGAAAATCCGGTGAAGGATATCCGAGATGAAACAGTGATGTTTACCAAATACAACCTGCCGCGCGACTGCACCGGTACGTTAACTTTGGTCGGGCCGACGCGAATGGATTATGAAAAAAATATCGGGTTGATTAGATATACCACCCAGGAATTAAATAAATTAGCGCAGAGAACTTAGCTCGCCGCAACCAGATCCTGCCGACTAATGTCCACAACGGCCGCCAGAAGGCACATCCGGCTCGCTAATCATTTTAATGATTAACCAACCACAAACAGAATTAGAAAAATGTCAGCAGCAAGCCGAGGAATATTTGAATAATTGGCAGCGGGAAAGGGCGGATTTTGCGAATTACAAAAAAGCGGAAAGCAAACGGTTGGAGGAATTTGTAAAGTTTGCCAATGTCGGGCTGATCCTGGAGGTGGTTGAGGTTTTGGATGATTTGGAGATTGTTGCTAAAAACAATGAAAATAACGAGGGGCTGGAGCCGGTGTTGAAGAAATTCCAGGATTTGCTGGCAAAATATGGAGCGGAAAGAATTAAAGTGGAAGGTAAATTTGATCCGAATTTACACGAAGCCGTCACCGCGGAAGCACAGAACGGGAGTGCAGAAACACAGAACACAGAAGGGGAAGAGAAATTGGAAGAAGTCAGAGCGGGGTATAAAATGAATGGGAGAGTAATTAGACCAGCGCGAGTAAAAATTATTAAATAACTAACAATAAAATTATGGCAAAAATATTAGGCATTGACCTAGGGACTACGAATTCGGCGATGGCGATTGTAGAGATCGGCCAGCCGAGGGTTTTGGAAAACAAAGAGGGGATGCGAACGACTCCGTCCATTGTCGCCGTCGGCAAATCCGCCGGTGCTGGCGGAGGTGAGCGTTACGTCGGCGTTACCGCCAAGCGCCAAGCCGTTACCAATCCCCAAAACACCATTTTTTCGGTGAAACGGCTGATCGGCCGGCGGTTTAGCGACTCGGAAGTTCAGCGCGACCAGAAGCTCTTGCCTTATGAGATCCGCGAGGGTTCAAACAATGATGTGGAAGTAAAATTGGGTGATAAATGGCTGAAGCCGGCCGAAATCTCGGCGATGGTTTTACAAAAATTAAAAGCCGATGCGGAAGACAAGCTGGGCGAGAAAATCACCGATGCTATCATCACTGTGCCGGCGTATTTTGACGACTCTCAGCGCAAAGCCACCAAAGACGCCGGGGAAATTGCCGGGCTGGACGTCAAACGGGTAATCAACGAACCGACGGCGGCCGCGCTGGCTTATGGTTTCAACAAGAAAAAAGATGAAAAAATCGTCGTTTATGATTTCGGCGGCGGGACGTTTGACGTCTCGGTGCTGGAGGTGTCGGCGGATACCATCGAGGTAAAAGCCACCGGCGGCGACACCCACTTGGGCGGCGATGATTTTGACCAGAAAATAATTAAATACTTCGTTGGTGAATTTAAAAAAGAGCAGGGGGTGGATGTCTCCAAAGACCAACTGGCCCTCCAGCGGCTCAAGGACGCGGCCGAAAAAGCCAAACACGAACTGTCCAGCACGCTCCAGACCGAGATTAATATCCCGTTTTTGACGGCCGACGCTTCCGGTCCGAAGCACTTCGGCCTGACTTTCACCCGCGCCAAACTGGAGGAACTGGTGCATGACTATATTGACAGGTCCATTGAACTGACTAAAAAGACCATGGAAGAAGCCGGCCTGAAAGTCAGCGACATTAATGAAGTAGTGCTGGTCGGCGGCCAGACCCGGATGCCGGCGTTGGTAGAAGCAGTCAAGAAACTGTTTGGCAAAGAACCGCACAAGGACATTAACCCGGATGAAGTCGTGGCCATCGGCGCGGCGATTCAGGGCGGGATTATGGGAGGCGAAATCCGCGACGTTTTACTGTTGGACGTAACACCGCTGTCGCTGGGCATTGAGACATTAGGCGGGGTGATGACCAAGATGATAGAAAAAAACACCACTGTCCCCACCGCCAAGACGCAGGTTTTCTCCACGGCCGCGGACAATCAGCCGTCGGTGGAGATTCACGTCCTCCAAGGCGAGCGGGCGATGTCCACTGACAATAAAACGCTTGGCAAATTTTTTCTTGACGGCATTCCGCCGGCGCCCCGGGGCATCCCGCAGATTGAAGTTGCTTTTGACATTGATGTTAATGGTATACTCAACGTGAAGGCCAAAGATAAAACCACTAACAAAGAGCAATCTATCCGGATTGAGGGTTCATCCGGCCTGACTGATGAGGAGAAGAAACGGATGGCGGCTGACGCCGAGAAATACGCCGCCGAAGACGCCAAGAAACGCGAATTAGTCGAAGCGCGCAATCTGGCCGAAGCGCTGATTTATAGTACGGAAAAGACATTGAAAGACGCGGGAGAAAAAGTGTCGGCCGAGGAGCGCAAGCAAGTGGAAGACAAAATTGCGGCGGTCAAGGACGCGCAAAAAAGCGAGGACGCCGGCACCATAAAAAAAGCCGCCGAAGAGTTATCGGCGGCGGCCCAGAAGATCGGGGAGGCGTTGTACAAGCAGCAGCAGACAACTGCCGAACCAAAGAAAGAAGAGGCGACAGAGACGAAGGCCGAAGAAAAAAAATAGCTCGCCCCGCTTGATATTTTCATTAGTCAAGTGTCCAAGAAATTAATCATATTCACCCTAATATTTTTTCTCTCTATCGTCTTTTGGGTTTCCGTGAAAGCGTGGGTGGAGGGGACGGTGAAGTTTGCCGATTGGCAGGTGTGGTGGTGGCCGCTGACCGGTCTAATCATACTGTCCGCGGCGACAGTAATGGCTTTTCTGCTGATTCGGGAAATACTGTGGCGAGTGGTGATTTCGGTGCTGATCGGACTGGCGTTTCTCTTGGTATTTGACTTCAACGTGCTTTATCCGGGAACATTCAGCGTGCTAATCCTGTTGCACTTGCTGGCGGCGCGCGGCGTTCACCGGGAATCCGACCAACGGACCGTAATAAATATGGGACGCATCCTACGCCACGGTCTGCCTTGGGTGATTACTCCGCTTTTAATAATGACTTCCTTCGCCTATTATTTGGACCCGGCCGTCCAAGCCAGCGCGCGGGCCGGACAACTGCCGCTGACCGTCCGACAAACCATTGCCAAAACCGTAGATGCTTTTCTGGGCGGCGAATTGTCGCAACTGCCGCCGGCCGAGCGCCAGCAAACTAAAAACCAGATTATGGCCGAAACCGAACGCCAGCTGACCAATCTGGCCAAGCCGTACTTCCAATATCTGCCGCCGGCGCTGGCTTTCGGCTTATTCCTAATTTTACAGGGCTTGAGTTTTATCTTCGTCTGGCCGGCGGTGTGGCTGGGGCAGGGGCTGTTTGCGATCATCCGGCGTGCCGGTTTCGTCAAAATAGTAGAGAAAGAAGTAAAAGCACAAACATTTGAATTTTAATATGGCTGATTACTACCAAACTTTAGGTCTTGACAAATCCGCTTCGGCGGAGGAAATTAAGCGCGCTTACCGCAAACTGGCGCACCAGCACCATCCCGACAAACAGGGCGGTGATGAAAAAAAATTCAAAGAAATCAACGAGGCCTATCAGGTGCTAGCGGACCCTAAAAAGCGCGAACAGTATGACCGGTTCGGACCTAACTTCGCCCAAGGTGGCTTTGGCGGGCAGGGCAGTCAAGGTTTTGATGGATTTGATTTCTCTCAATTCGGTTTTGGGCGGGAGGGTTTTGATGTGGAGGATATTTTTGACATGTTCGGCGGGGTATTTGGCGGCAGTCCGTTCGGCGGCCGGACCAGAGCCAGAGAGCGGGAAAATCGCGGCGCCGATTTGGAAACAGCGGCGGAAATTAGTTTTTATGAATCCGCTCGCGGCGGCGTCAGAAACGTTGAGATTGCCAATTTATTCAGTTGCCCGGAGTGTGGCGGCAGCGGCGCCAAACCAAGCGAGGGTTTGATTGACTGCAGTGTTTGCAGCGGCAAGGGGGAAATTCGCGAAACGTCAGCCTCGCTGTTTGGCAACATTACGCGCATCCGGGAATGTAACGTCTGCAAGGGTTCGGGCCAAGTGCCGAAAGTTAATTGCCCGGCCTGTTTAGGCGAGGGTCGGAAGAAGGCGAACCGGAAATTGGAAATCACTATCCCGGCCGGAATAGCTAACGGGCAGGTGTTAGTAGTAAAAGGCAAAGGCCAAGCCGGTTTCCGCGGCGGCCCGGCGGGGGATTTGTATTTGCGCATCAAGGTAGAACCGGATAAAAAATTTAAGAGGCTGGGCAGCGATTTGCTTTATGAATTACCCTTGAAATTGACCGACGCGCTTTTGGGCGCGCGCGTTCGGGTGCCGACCTTGGATGGGGACAAGGAAATTGAAATACCATCCGGCATACACGACGGTGAAGAGTTACGGCTCAAGGGCTATGGCATTCATAGCGGCCGTAACCCAGCCTCCGCCAGAGGCTTCGGCGGGCAAGGCAAAGGCGACCAGATCGTCAAGATTAAACTAGTAATGCCGAGGAAATTGGGAGGAAAGGCGAAAAAATTGGTGGAGGAATTAAGTCGCGAGCTGTGAAAATGCTATAATAATTTCCTATGTCCCAAATACTGTCGCAGATTTTACTCTATCTCACCGACTTCGGGAAATTTATGCAGAAAGTGGCGGGGGATTTTGGGGCGGCCGGAGACAGTTCCGGCTGGCTGGTGATTTTGTTTTTTATTTTCGTGGTTTTTCTGGTTGGATTTACGCTGGGACGGACGAGAATGTTATTGGCCTTAGTCAGCATCTACGCGGCGGCGTTCATTGAAAACCGTTTCACATACTTTGACGCCGTCCGCGGCTATTTCAATCCGCCAGCTGGCGGAGTGCCGGAGTATTGGGTGCACATCGGTTTGTTCATCGCACTGTATGTCATAGTTTTTAATATCCTTAACCGCTCAATTCTCAAGCACCGCTTGGCCGTCAAAGAAGCGTCCGTCTTGGCCATATCCCTGGAGGCGATCCTGATTATCGGCCTGCTGGCCAGCATCATCGTTGCTTATCTGCCCACCGACCAACTTAAATTTCTGCCCGCCAACCTCCTCAAATATTTTTCCACAAAAAATGCCCAGTTTATCTGGGCAATATTGCCGCTGGCGGCGGCGCTGTTTCTGCGCGGCAAACGCGACATCTAATCTCACGACATCGTAAGTCGTGATTTTCTGACTTGCGATGTCAGAGATTATTTCTTGTCTACCCTTTCCGTATATTCGCCGGTTTGGGTGTTGACGCGCACAATATCACCTTCGTTCACAAACAAGGGGACATTGACCATTGTCCCGGTTTCCAACTTGACTGATTTTACGCCGCCCTGGGCGGTGTTGCCGCGAATGGCGGGCGGAGCTTCCACTACCCTAAAATCCAGCTTAATCGGCAGTTCCACGTTGATGATCCGGCCGTCGAAAACAATCGCTTCGGCTTCGGTATTGGGCTTGAGGAAACGGGTGCTGTCGCCGAGGAGATCCTGACTGAGCTGGAAACGCTTGGACGAATCGTTGGCCTCCGAAAACCAAAACTCATCGCGGTGGGCGTAAAGAAATTTAACTTGTTGGCGCTGGATGTCAGCTTCCTCAAACAAATCGGACTGGGCAAAGTTACGCTCGTATTGCTTGCCGCTTAAGAGATTACGCATGCGAGTTTGTACCACCGGCCGGCGTTGCTGCATCTTCAAATGGTGGGTTTCCAAAACCTCGTAGGGCTGGCCCTGGTAAACAAAAAAAGTTCCGGGTTTTAAGTCGTTAGGTCCGAGCATAGTATGGTGGGGTGGGTACGGCTTGCCAGTATGCCTCTGGCGGATGTCAAAAACCCCAGCGAGGTTTTTAACTCCGTTGCGGCCATTGTCGCTGGTAAAGGCATTGGCTTCGTCTCCGCTTCTGCTCCGGCTCGCCAAGCCAACCAGACCCTGCCGACTAATGTCCACAACGGCCGCCAAAGACACACTGGCCTCGCCGACCCCGCCGCACTAATTGCTTAGTAGTTTACCAAATGCCTAATCCCGTTTCAAGATTAGGGTAACCAAGAAAATCGCAGTACTGGCGAGGACGACGATGGGACCGGGCGGGAGTTGATAAGTATTGGCCAGGATGATGCCACCGACCAAACTGACCAAACCGATCAGGGCGCTGGCGAAAGTGTAGCTGCTTAAGCTGGCGGTAAGATTGCGTGAAGCGATCGCCGGAATCACCACCAAAGCACCCATCAAGAGGGTGCCGACGGCTTTAATGCCCAGCGCTACGATACCGGCGACCAGAAACATGAAAACAAAATTAATTGCCGCCACCTTGACTCCGGCTGATTTAGCTAAATCCGGCGAGATAGTACCGAGCATAAATTTTTTAGCGATTGAACGCATAACAAAAATAACCGCCAGCGAAAGAATCACCGCCAGGACCGTATCGGTCAGGGAAATCTTGGAAATGTCGCCAAACAGCGCTTCCAGCAAATCCTCGCGCGGCGTTATTAAAATGCCGACGGCCAGCGAAAAAGTGAAGAACAAACCAACCAACGCTTCAGTGGACAATTCGGTTTTATTTTCAATCAGCCAGATGGAAACAATGCCCAAAAACAACGTGCCAAACGCGCCTAGAAACGGATTAAAGTTAAAAACCAGTGCCAGCGCAATGCCGGGCAAGGCCACATGAGAAAGCGCATCACCAACCAGCGCCATCCGCCGCAAAACCATAAAAGCGCCCAGATAGCCGGAGGCCAGACCGACGAAAACCCCAGTAATTAATTGAAGGTAGTTAACTTCACTCATGATGCATGGCGTGCGGGTGATGGTAAACGGTCGCCTCCTCGCCGTAGAGCGCGGCTAAACTCTCCGAATTTAAAACCTGGCTGGGAACACCGCTGCAAACTATCTTTTGATTGAGGCAAATTACTTGGTTGGCGTATTTATAAACAATGTTGAGGTCGTGGGAAATTAGAATTATCGTCAAATCACGCTGGTCGTGCAATTGGCGAAGCAGATTGTAAATCGTTTCCTCGCCGCCGATGTCCACGCCGGCGGTCGGTTCGTCAAACAGCAAAATGTCGGGATTGCCAAGCAACGACCAAGCAATCAGTACCCGCTGGAACTCACCGCCTGAAAGCATGCTCAAACGGCGATTCAAAATATGGTGTTCCAGATGCGATTGATTAGAAACAGCAGTTTTTATTCCCACTGACTCAAGCGCCTGGAGAATTTCTTTTTCATCAGTATCGCCGGACTTGAAATGTAAAAATTCCTTGACGGTCAGCGGCAAGGCGCGTTCAATGGCCAGTTTTTGCGGCACGTATCCGATGTTAACGCCGGGTTGCCAATCGACATCGCCGCTGTAGGGGATTAAGCCGAGCAAAGCCCGGAACATCACGCTTTTGCCGGCGCCATTGGGGCCCACCACAGCCAGCACTTCGCCTGGTTTGACGGAAAAACTTACTCCATCCAAAACCCGATGGCCGTCAAATTCCACGGAGAGGTTGTCAACTTTAAGTATCTGTTCGGACATAAAAAGATTATAACAGTAAAATATAAAATTCGCCAAACTGCCTTGCCTAGTCTTCTATCTTTTCTATAAATTTCCTATACCCACTGATGAATTCTTTGGCGGTGAGAATTTTACCGCCGGGGAGTTGAAGAGAGAGGACCGTAATGGATTGGCTAAGGCAAGGAATAATAATTTTTCCATCCTCAATTCGCATTTTGCCGATATAGACACTTTCATACGATCGTGGGGAAACGTCTATCGTAATTAATTTCAATATTTTACTATTCCATTCCATCCAAATACCGGGCCAATGGTGGAAGGCGCAGAATTGGTTATAAATGGCGCGGGCGTTGCGGTGCCAGTCAACTTGGCCATCTTTCCTGCTAATCATCTTGGTAAAAGTCGCCTGCGTGTCGTCTTGAGGTTTAACCTCATAATCTCTAGCCAGATAATCGGGTAGGACTTTGACTAATAATTCTGCTCCTAGTTTCGCCAATTTTTTCTCTAAATCTTTGTATAAATCCTTACTACTTACTGCCATTCCCTGGCTACTAATTATCGGTCCATGGTCAATTTCGGCATCAATTCGGATAATCGTCACGCCAGTTTCGCTGTCGCCATTGAGCAGGGCGGATTGGATCGGGGAGGGGCCGCGGTATTTGGGGAGGAGAGAGGGGTGAATATTGAGGATGCCTTTAGGAAAAAAATTGATGATCTCGGCGGGGATGATCTTGCCGTAAGCGGCTGCGACGCCAATTTCTAATCCCAAATTTCTAATTCCTAAATAATTTTTCAAACTGACAGGCTGCAGGATTTGTAGGCCGAATTTTTTGGCGGCGAGCTTAACGGGTGAGGAAGCCAGTTTTTGCTTACGGCCGACGCGGGCATCGGGGGTGGTGATGACCATAACTTCATAACCCGTTTTGACGAGGGCAGCTAGCGCTGGAACGGCGAATTCCGATGTGCCGAAAAAAACTAGATGCATATTTTACAATTCTCATTACGGAGCGATCACTCTCATATGAGAGTGGCTACTTAATTCGATCTTTAATCAATAATCCGTTAATATGGTCTACCTCGTGCTGTAAAACTCTGGCTAGAAAACCTTTAGCTTTGAATTTTATCTTTTTTCCGTTTTCATCCAGCGCTTTGAGTTTGATTTTTTTGGGGCGGGTGACGGGACGCCAGTAGTCGGGGAGTGAGAGACAGCCCTCTTCCAACTCGGCCAACTCGCGCGAAGATTCGGTGACCTCCGGATTAATATAAACGTCAGGCACGCCGTTTTCCTCGGCCAGTTTTTTGTCAATCACAAAAACCGCCCAATCCTCGCCGACCTGATTGGCAGTTAGACCGACGCCATTGGCCTCAATTACCGTTTGATGCATCGCTTCAATCAGCCGTTTTATCTCCGGCGTGACCTGTTTGATTTTTTTCAGCTTTTGACCTAATATTTTATTCGGGTGTTTAACAATTTCCATATGTTAATGTTAGTTTTCTAGGTGGGATTTGAAATTAATTATGATAGACGTTTTCCCACGATCGTGTGAAAATGTCTATATCGACAAAATGTAGAGAATGAGGATAATCATGAGGATAGTCACAAGTTCACAAAAAGATAGCTTTTCCTTTTCTTGTGTTCTGGTAATCATTGTTATTTGTTTAACCACCATCGGAACAAGTTTCATTTCCGGCTGGGATAAACTTGTCTACTGGCTTGGAATCAGATAATCAGATGATGTTACGGGGGTCAACATCAATAACCCAGCCGGCCGGCACCAGGCGCAACAACTCGTTGCGCTTTTTAATTTCCTCGCACGGCGCTTTCAAAACAATGTTCCAGACATTGAATCCGCGTTCGCGAGAGATAAAGGCGGGGGAAGGACCGAGAATGTCAATTTCTAATTTATGGCTTATAGCTGTTAGCCTTAATTTCTCAAACAAGATTTTCGCTTCTCTTTCCGCTCGCCGGCCGTCCTTGTGCCGGTAGGTCAATTTGATTAATTGTGAAAATGGCGGGTAATTAAAATCTTTGCGAATGGACAATTCCGCCTTAAAAAATCCCTTAACATCGCCGCCAGCGGCGAATTTTATTGCCGGATCGTCGGGATTACGGGTTTGAATAATCAGTTCGTTAGCCAGCGTCCCGAGCGTATAAAGTTGGCGAAACAGCGACTCCTCGGCCCGGAAATCAGGGATATTAATGAGCGTATCTGCGTTGATTATGCCGCAAACGTCGGCTTTTATCAATGGTTGCTGGCTGAAAAACATCTGGGTGGCGACCAGGATAGCACTGTCTAATCGGCGAAAGTCCTCGACAATTTTTTTCTCGGCTGTTTCGTCAGCGATTGAATCACTGTCCAACCGCAGGATCCGCGGAGCTTCAAGGTTTGAATATTTAAAAAACTTACTCAACTCCGCGATTACTTTCTCAATGCCGATGCCGTAGGATTTAAATTTGTACGCGCCGCAAGCCGGACAGCTCTTGGGCCAGGGCTGGAAGTAGGCGCAGTGATGGCAGAGTAGGGCAGGTTTTAGATTATAGGTCATAGGTTCTAGGGTATGTAGAACCAAAGAAGCAGTACAATTTGGGCATTTGATAATCTGACCACAATGCTCGCACAATAAAAAGTTGGCATGACCGCGGCGGGGAATATACAGGATAGCTTTTAGCTTATAGCTTATAACTGATAGTAAGCTGTTTTTTAGGTCGCGGCTGAAGATTGAGAAGTTACCGGCGCGCCGTTCGGAGATCATATTGACCGTTTGGGCACGGGCCCGAGCCGGCCCCGCGGTCAGACCGAATTGCTGATAAGTCTCCAAGCGCGGCACGGTCGCGGTATAATTGACTTTTGCCCCATGCAATTTGGCGATAAATAGCGCCAAGTCGGAAACGTGGTAGCGCGGAGTCATATCGGATTTGTAAGCCACGTTGGCCTCGTCTTCAACGATAATTTCTTGTAAATTGGCAAACGGCAAAAACAGCCCGACCCGCGTGCCGATAATTACCTCAACCTGCCCGGCTTGAACTTTTTGCCAGCTGGCATAGTAATCTTTGATTGGGGTCGCACTGGAAAGGAAAATCGGATTATGTCCGCAATATTTTTGGAGATAGTAATCAGCTTGAATCTTCTCCGGAATTAAAATAAATTTTTGCCGCCGCCGATTGTCCATAGACGATGAACCGTAATTATATTTCTTTTTTTTGAAAAAAAACGGCGGCAGGACCGTTTTCAGACACAAGCCTAAAGATGCGTAGTAATAAGCCGATAAATAGGAAGCGATTTTAATCTGCCAGTCCGTCACGGCCGGTTCGGCTAGCAGCACTTTTGAAATGTTTTTCATCTCAAAATCTACTCCTTTTTTGTAAATTAATTTGCGGGCTTTGAGGGTATCAGAACCTATTACTACCGCCTTGATGAGGCGGCGATTAAACGGCACCGCCGCCACCGTTCCGAAAGGCAGCGGCCGGTCGAAAAAATAGCTTAAGATTTGGTCTTGATTGCGGGGAATAAGGACCAGCGGTATCACGTCAAGGATATACATATTTCCAGCATACTCCGGCCGGCGATTTCGACAAGCAGCCGCTTTTGGATTAAAATTAACGTAATGACTAAAGTTAAAAAACCGCCCGTTAGAGTAAGATTCGCGCCATCACCCACCGGTTTTTTGCATATTGGGAGTGCTCGCTCGGCGCTTTTTAATTGGCTATTCGCCAAGCACCACAGCGATACTTTTATTTTACGCATTGAAGATACCGATAAAGAGCGCTCCAAGCCGGAATATGAGCAAGATATCATTAGCGGCTTGGAGTGGCTGGGGGTGAAGTGGGATGAGTTTTATAAGCAAAGCGAACGCGGCAAGATCTATAAAAAATATTTGGAGAAATTGCTGGCTAGCGGCCGGGCCTTTTGGTGTCGGCACACGCCGGAAGAATTGGAAGCGGAACAGAGCGAGCAAAGGGAGAAAAAAGAAGCGCCGAGGCACGTGTGTGGCTTTCGCAGCGACCAATCACTAATTACCAATGGCCAAGAGGGAATAATTAGATTAAAGATAGATTCAGATTCAACCTCAACCCGGGAGATTGTTTTTGAAGATATTATTCGGGGGAGGATTGGGTTTGAGAAAAAACTGCTGGGGGATATTGCCATTGCCAAAGATTTGGACACCCCCTTGTATAATTTCGCGGCCGCGATTGACGATTTGGATATGAAAGTCAGCCATGTCATTCGCGGCGAGGACCATATCAGCAATACGCCCAAACAACTGGCGATTTTTGAAGCGCTGGGCGTTGAGCCACCGCGCTACGCCCATTTGCCGCTGATACTGGGCGAAGATCGTTCAAAACTTTCCAAACGGCACGGGGCGACTTCGGTTAATCAGTATAAAGAGCTTGGCTACCTGCCCGAGGCGCTGGTTAATTTCTTGGGTCTTTTAGGTTGGACCCCGCCGCACTTTTCTGCGAAAACTGAGGCGGGCGAGACCCCCTCGGAGGTATTCACTAAGAACCAGTTGATTGAATGGTTTAGCGATTTGAGCAAAATCCACAAATCCGGAGCGATTTTTGACATTAAAAAATTGAACTGGCTCAACGCGCAATATATCAAAATGGAAAATGACGCCGGTCTGGCGCGGCTGGTGAGGCCGTTTGCGGAAAAACATTTCGGTAAACAAGCGGAAGAGCGAGTGATAAAAATTGCGCCGCTTCTGCGCGAACGGCTGGAGTATTTGGACCAGGTGAAAGAATTCCATTATTTTTTCAAATCACCGGAATATGACGCGGATCTGTTGGTCTGGAGAAAATCTGATAAAGCCGGAGCTAAAAAAGCATTGGAACTGATTGCCCAAGCCATCCCTCACGGCATCGCGAATCATGAGTTAGATGAAATTGCGGAAAAACATTTTGGTGGTGATCGGGGAGCGGTGTATTGGCCGTTGCGGGCGGCGCTGTCGGGCGAGCAGTTTTCCGCCGATCCGGTCCAAATTGCCGGGATTCTCGGTCCGGAAGAAACTCAAAACCGGGTAAAACACGCTTTATCGCTATTATGATATTCCGCGGCAAATTTTTTTATTTTCCTTTATTGCTTCTATTTGCTGCTTTTTACTTTCTATTTTCTAACCCCGTCCTAGCCGCCGAGGATACCAATCAGAAAATCCTTGACTTGCGCAAGCAAATTGAAGAACTGACCAAGCAAGCCGAGCAGTACAAGAAAAACGTTAATCAAAAACAAAAAGAAGCAGATACCCTGGCCCGGCAAATTGGCATACTGAATAATCAAATTTTGAAACTCCAGACCCAGATCGCGATTACCAGCCGCCAGGTAGCTTCGGCCAAGTTTGAGATCTCTGATTTGGAAACCAAAATTTTTGACGCCCAAGAAAAAATAAACCGCGAACGCAAGACCATCGGTCAATTGATATCCCTGATCGCCGGACGCGACCGGATGAGCTTAACGGCGGTGGTCTTACAAAATCCACGCTTGTCTGATTTTGCCAATGCCATTCAACAGGAACAAAATCTAAACCGGCGCCTGAATGAATTGCTCGTTTCTCTAAAACAGGAAAAGGAAGAATTGCAAACCGACAAAGCGGAATTGGAAAACAAAAAGCGGGAATTAGAAAATCTCAACGCCCGGCAAGTACAGCAAAAAAATAGCGCCGACCAGACCAAAATCGGCAAGGACCGCTTATTGATTCAGACCAAAGGACAAGAGAAAGAGTATCTAAGACTCTTAGCGGAAGTGGAAAAAAAAGAAGCGGCTTTCTTCACCGAATTGAAAAAACTTGAAGCCGAAGCGGTCCAGTCGGGAGCGTTTATCGTTCATGTTACGGCGCAGAATCTGCCGCCGAAGGGAAGTAAAGTTTTTCAATGGCCGTATGAAGATTTTTATCTTACCCAAGGATACGGCTGTACCCGGTATGCCAAGTGCGGAAAAGCGAGCGGGCCCTACGGCGGAGCGGGTCATAACGGTATTGACATCGCCAGCGGCTACGGCTCGCCGATCCGGCCGGTTGCCAAAGGCAAAATTTTGGCCAGCGGTTTTAATAACGGCTTTGGCAATTGGGTGGCGGTGCGCCATGAACCATGGGATTTGGTCAGCATTTACGCCCATATGAACGCGCCCAGCGGGCTGGCTAACGGTGCTGCAGTCTCCACCGATTCAATCATCGGTTATGAGGGCTCCACCGGCAACTCCACCGGTTCGCATTTGCACTTTTCCGTCTTCCGTGATTTCTTCACCTACATCAATCCCAAAAACAGCCAACTGTATTTCAACTACTTTGACGGCTCTATCAACCCCCTTGATTATCTATAGTGAACGACCTCGCAAGTCCCACAATTTTAGCCCAGCCTGGCGGCCAGAGGGACTAGGCCGAGCCAAATATGTTAAAATAAATGCAATGACCAGCATCGTCATTCTCGGCGGGGGATTTGGGGGGATCCGGGCGGCGTTGGATTTGGATTGGAAACTGCGGCGGCGCCGGGATGTCAAAATTATATTAATTGACCGGGCGAACGGCCAGACATTTTATCCGGCGCTTTACGAAGTGGCTTCGGTTTTTGGCATAGACCACCAGCATCCCTACCATACGAAACTCAAGGGAACGATTTGCATTCCCTACGCTGAAATTTTTGCCGGCACCAAAATCCAAACCGTCCAAGCGGAGGTAATTGCAGTCAATCTTGAGGATAGACACCTGACCACGACCGGATTCAACCTTTACCCGTTTGACTACTTGGTGATCGCGCTTGGTTCGGTGCCATCAACTTTCGGCGTCCCCGGAGCAGAAGGGTATGCTTACAAATTTAAGACCATTGAAGACGGGCTGGCGCTGGCCGATAAAATTGAGGAGCTTTTTACTTCAATCGAAAAAAACGAGCGGGCAGTTCCGGTGAAAATAATCGTTGGCGGAGCCGGCTTTACCGGCATTGAGCTGACGGCTGAACTGTCAAATTGTATCGGCCACGTTGCCCACCGGCACAAAATATCCCGGCGCGGCTGTACGGCAATTACTTTAATCGAGGCCGGGCCGGAGATGCTGCCAATGATTGACGACAGAGAACGTTCGCTAATAAAAGTCCGTCTGGCTAAATTGGGAGTGAACGTCCTAGCGGGTTCACCGATTGTCAAAGTCGGGCCGAACTTTGTGAAACTCAAAGATGGCCGGCAACTGGAGGGGGATATAGTTATCTGGTCCGGCGGCGTGCAGGCGCCCGAATTGGCCAAAAAGATTAATGGTCTGGAACGGGACGAAAAGGACCGCATAATGGTTGACGATTGGTTGCGAGTAAAAAATCATCACGAAATTTTCGGAGTGGGAGATGCGACTGCATTCCTTGACCCTAAAACCCAAAAGCCGGTGCCCCAGCTGGCTTACGTTGCCGGCGAACAGGGGAAAGTGGCGGCCGAAAATATCGCGCGGTTAATTTCCGGCGGGGGCAAAGCAACAATTCCTTTGGGAAAATACCAGCCGTTTTATGATACTTGGGTTACGCCAGTCGGCGGAAAATATGCGGTGGCCCATCTGGGGCGGGGGATAACGGTTAGCGGTTTTTGGGGATATTTACTTAGACAGCTAATAAATTTGCGCTACTTTTTATCTATTCTGTCATTGCCGCAAGCACTGCACTTGTTTTTCAGCAATATAAAAGTATTTTCAGAAAACGATTAACTGTGGATAACTTTTTTGTCAAGACGGGGAATTTCTTAGAATCGGCAGGGGAGGCAAGAGCTCCTCTTACAAAAAATTGATTGACACAACTACTCTACACCGATATCCCAATTTAGTTAATCTTACAATCAACACTATCCTCCTCTACTTGTACCTGCTCCTTATAGACCCTAAGAATCTATGGCCATAGACCTTAAATGTTTTGGTTGTTTTATAGAGTCAAATCCTAATCATGTCGTAAAACGGATATTGTCGGACGTTACATTAGTAACATCCGACGAATATGAGGAGATTGTGCAACACTAAAGTATCGCACAATCTCCCCTATTGTCCCCGCTTGATACTTGATTCTAAATTCTTAATACTGAATGTA
>ERZ1292629.253-Hain-H43-01um-R1-253-length-57213-cov-76_pt4 | contig 30364 bp, 36 predicted proteins | sample MGYA00564399_ERZ1292629 | MGnify/ENA primary metagenome ERZ1292629 (study PRJEB36523, sample SAMEA6512636) | groundwater metagenome | collected 2019-01-08 | study: AquaDiva: Metagenomics assemblies of 32 groundwater samples
GGCACCGTCAGCGGTTTGACGCAGTTATCCGCGAACACCAAGATTCATCCGGGAACAGACGCCGGCGCCGCGCAAACGGCATGCGGTATTTTCGCTGGAACGGGCGCACCGAATAACGCAAATGGGGCTGACGGAGATGTTTATCTAAGATCAGACGGAGGAGTTCTCACGACCATTTATCAGCGGCGCGCTGGAGTTTGGACTGGGCTGGTGTAGAACGATGACTATATCTATAAAAACTCAAATGCATGGAGTGGTTGTCCTTGATGAATTACAAATCAAAAAACAATTGTTCACTAGGTCAATTGCCAACATTGCTAAGGAATTAGGTATAAGCCCAGTGACCTTGTGGTATCGGCTAGATAAAATTGGCATTCATCGTTCTCATGGACCATCAAAAGGCACTGCCCCTCCAAATAAATGTCTAATCGATGAGGTATGGTTGAGGGAACAAGCAAAAATTCGATCTTCGGGTGACATAGCTAAGGAACTTAATCTTAATGGCCGCACCGTTAGGAGAAGGCTCGCAGTTCTTGGTATAGATATTTCTTCCAATGGTAGCAAATTCAACATTGGTGTTTCTCGTTCGCCGGACACGGCATTCGGTGGGTTTCGAAATCTAGTGAATCCTAGTTCTGGTGGGAAAGCATTGAAAGGCAAGAAGTATCCCTCAAACCATTTCTCGCATCGATGCGGATCAGAAAGCCCGCATTGGAAAGGTGGTGTTCGCAAGGAGCGAAATGGCTATTGCGATGCCGCTTATAAAGAATGGAGAAAACAGGTTTTCGAGCGCGACAACTATACTTGTCAGGAGTGCGGTTCCCAGGGCGGAATTCTACACGCTGACCATATTAAACGCTGGAAGGATTATCCAGAACTTAGGCACAAAATAGAGAACGGCAGAACCTTATGCGCTCCATGCCACAGATTGACTCCGACATATGGAAATAGGAAGCAACCAGTTGCATTAGCCGACAGTGTATGAATCTCTGCTATATTGTTTTTTTCGTTTTTGTTTTAGGACAACCAGATGTTAAAGGAAATGACATGGCGACTTATTCAGGAACACCTTTAAGGCCGGGGCGCACTCAGACCCCGATTCAGGCCAAAAGACCTTCCCCGCGTTCGCTGGCGACTTCTGGCGCGCGCGGCGGATACCGGGCAACCGGCGGTATTTCAGTGCCGGAAGAGCCAAGGCCCGCAACACCACCCGCCACCGGCGCGCAAGCCCTGAGTGAATTCACGCCGCGCGTGCCCGAAGAACCGAGCGCTTTGGGGCAGGCCGCGCTTGGAGTTGGTGCGAAACTGGCTGCCGGTGCTCTTGAAAAACCAGTCAGCAATGCCTTTAACTACGGGAAGAACGCTTTCGACGCCAGGTTCAACGCGAACTACAACGACGTGATCAGTCCGGTCGCAGGTGCGATACCGAAAGCGGCTGGAGGGTTTACTTACCCGAGTGGCGCAGAAACGTTTCCCTACGTTGATTATGGGGCTGGAGTAGGTGTGCCTTTGGCAGCAGAAGGCATCGGGGCCGCCGCCGATTTTGCCAGCGGCGCCGGAGATTTTGTCGGTGCAACTGCGGCTGATGTAGGCGGGCTTGCATTCGACGAATTCGGCAACGCCTTATACGGTGAAGGGGCAGAAGCAGCAGGAGGCGGAATTCCATTTCTGGGCGCAGGGATCAGTGCCGTACAGGGTAATTGGGGAGGGGCGGCCGGCAATGTCATCGGAACCTTGGCCGGAGGGCCGATAGGTGGTGCTATCGGAGGCGTGATTGGCGGCGCTCTAGGGCGCGTTATCTGTACCGAATTGCATGCGCAAGGCAGACTGAGCACCGACCTTCTCGCGCTTGACATTGAATTCAGCAAACGGTTCTCCACGACTACCGTGCGCGGCTACCACTGGTTCGCGGTTCCCTACGTCAGGTTGATGCGTAAATCCAGACTTGCCACGGCAATCGTAGCGCCGATCGCAAGGTGGCGCGCGCTCGAAGTTGCGCACCAGATGGGACATGGCGCACCATGTATGCGGGGTAAGATCGTGCGATTGATCGGTGAACCGATCTGTTTCGGCCTTGGCCTTGTGGTCACGGCAACGGACTGGACTACTCTTTACAAGGAGGCAATATGATGGACCAAATGGCGGGCCAAGGACCGATGCAGGGAATGATGCAAGGAGCGGAACCCAACTCCTCCCAAACGCCGATCATCCAGATGCTGACGCAGAATCTCAATCCCCAGGAACTACAGCAACTGGATGCCATGCTTGAGCAGAGCTTTACGCCGGAATTGGCCATGCTGCTCGCCAAAGGCATCCCCGAGCTTGCTCCGCTGATGCAGCTGATCGCGCAGGGCGGCGGAATCGACCAAGCGCAAGGGCCGGCGCAGCCTGTCGCGGAAGAAGTCCCGGCGCAGAACGCTTTGCAGGAATTCACGGCGCGAGACCAATATCCGACACCGCTGCGGTTCGGAAGGAGATAGGCCGTGGCCTGGTACGATTTCCTGGGTGACATCGACTGGGGCGGCATAGTCCAGCGTGCCGTACCGGCTGTCGTCGGTAGCGTGATGGCGAGTAACGCAAACCGGCGCGCGGCCGAAACGGTAGCCCAAGCCAACCAGGGATACGCGAATCTTATGGCCCAGGCGCAGCGCGAATCCGAAGCGAGGCTTGGCCGGATCGCCGAAGAAGGTGCGCCCGCCGTGTCGTACCTGAGAAACGTCATGGCCCGGCCTCCGGAAGAACTTACCCCGCAGCAGCAAAACTACGTCGGCGATGTTCGCAGGCGCACCGGGAATCAGTTGGCTTCCCGCTTGGGCGGCCGATCAGCGACCGCGGTCGCAACCAAGGCGGCAAGTGATATTTACGGGAACACCGTGGCTGCCAACCAACAGCGAGCCGATGAAGCTGCACGCACCCTTTATCCGCGAAACCAGCAAGCGGTCATGACGGGAGCAACGCTCCCCCTTAATGTGGCCGGCAACGTCGGAGCCGGGAACATGCGAACCGCGGAGACCATCGGCGCGGGTCAGATCGCGACCGGGCAGCAGCAGGCTGAGTCCGTAGGCGAGATCATGTCGCCCAAGGGTGACGTGCTGAACGCCTTGGCGAGTTTCATGGCTACCGAGCGCAAGCGCCCGTCTTCGTACTCAACAGGATAAGCTCATGCCTCCGCTTGACTTCATAAAGACCAATCCGGTAACCAACGTCATCAGGCGCAATCGCCAAGACGAATTGCAGCACGCGACAGGTGCGCTTGCGCTGCAAAACACAATGGCTGAAATGCAAGGGCGTCGAGAAGACCGGGAACTTGCCGAAGGGGGCAGGGAAGGAACGCGGCGGGCGACCGAAGAGTATTTGAAAGGGCTTACCCCGGCTCAAAAGCCAGCCCCAGCTCCAGTGATACCGCAAAATGAAGGTGAGCCTGCAATAAAGCAAGAGGTATCGCTTGCGGCGGGCGCTCCTGCACTCAGTCAATTTACAACTGATCCTCGCATCAATGCTGCGAGAGCAGCAAGCGGAGTCAGGGGATCAGAAGCGCTCGGTCTTCGCCTCGCTGGGGAGGCCCATGCCGACAGCCGAGCACGGGAAAAAGAACGGAGCAGGTTAGAAGAATCGCACATCACCAATGCGATGGCCGTGCTGGCGAAAAACGGCTGGGACGCTTCCGAGCAGTACGCAAAAGCAGTCGGAGTTTACGACAAATTAGCCCCGCTTTATACCAACCCGAGGGCGCGTTATTCGACCGAGCGCGTCATAGAGCAAGCCAAGAAGATGGGGCTCACTGCTTTGGACGCCGCTGTCTTTAACAACGAAATTTTGAAAATGAGGACTCAAGGAATTCCGTTCGAGGAGGCGCTACAGCTTGGCACGCAGGCTGTGCTTGACCAAGCTGGCAAGCAGTTCGCGCCTGGTGCGGCGACGGAAACGAGCACTGGAATATTCAGGAGCACGCGCGGCGGAACGACTGTTCCAATGACAGACCCAAGGACTGGCAAGCAGTTGATGCCAGTGCCGAAGCGGTTTGACTACAATCCGCGTTCCGGTGCGGGCGGTGCTGGTGGCGGGTCCAAAACAACGGCAGATCGTATATGGCGCATCAATACATTGGTCGCATCCGGGATGCCTCTTCAAGAAGCGCAGCGTCTTGTTGCTGGGGCTTCAGGTGTCACCATCGGACCGAGACAGATCGCCAGCATGGCGGCAAGACTTATGGAAACAATGGACGCGCGCGGCAGACCTATATTCGGGAGCATGGCCGAAGCCATGGATGCTGCTCGTGAAGCCGCAGGATTGGCGAACGTAGCGCCAGGGCAAGCCGCAGCACCAAGAACAAGCACATCGCCTTATACTGGCCCGCGCCCCTGGAAATAACCCATGGCAATGACGTGGACGGAAGCCCTCGATCACCCTTCGATCCGGGACTTGCCGCCAGATCAGATTGAATCCGCGCGCCAGCAATACTTCAAAGATGTCGTAGAACCTCGCGTCCCGCGCGAGCAACTTGAACCGGCGCGTTCGGCATTCGACGCTGACACCAAAGACTTGCGTCCTACCCTTCCCCCCTCCCCCGAAGAACTCTCACGCGCCAATCAACTCCCTCGTCTTGCCGCTACCCCACGCCGGGGATTGCGCGTCCAAACCGCAGAAGAAGCGGCCTCGACGCAGCAACCTACGGGCGCCTCTGCACTATCCGCTTTTACGGCGCAACCCGAAAAACCAGAAGCTGCATGGCTTGGTGAAGGTGGCGTTGTGGAAAGTTTGCCGGCCCAATTCGTTGCGGGTGGCCAAAACGTGGCGGCGCGCTTGCGGCAAATGACCGCCGCCGAAGGTATCGAACAACGCACGCCGCCGGTTCAAGTGGGGTTTTCTGAGACTCCAGGCGGCGCCGTGACAGGGCTTGTCCGCCCATCGGCGCGCGCAAGGCGCGACATTGCGCTTGAACGTGACAGGGCGGCATTACAAGCTGCGGAACGCGATGCTGCGGTAGCCAAGAAAACGCGTGAATTGGTGACCCCAGAAAACATGACGACCTTGCAGCAAGCTGCGAGTTCGCTTGCTCAATCGGCAGCCCCGACCCTCGCTGGTATCGCAACTGGGATTTTGACTCGTAACCCGTACTTGGCCATGGCGATCGCCGGCGGCGGTGGTAGCGTATTGCAGGGTGCGGAGAGTTACGGTGAATCCATGGAAGCCGGTAGGGGACACCGGTTGTCCGCAGTTGCTGGAACGATTGACGGCATTTTGGAGGGTGTCGGTGAAGCCTTACCCTTGGCCGGCGCACTAAGGCCCGGGACACCCGTATTCAGGCGAATCTTCCGCACGATTGCAGAGGAAGCAGGGCAGGAAGCGGCTACCCAGATCATGCAAGACTTCCATGCATTTTTGACCTATAAGCCCAATATCACGCTTGGGGAGGCATGGCAAAATCTGAAGGTAGCCACCCTTGCCGGTGCTGGTGGTGGTGCAGTCTATGGGGCGGCCGGCGCCGCAGTCCAAGAACCTGTCGGGAAGGAAGTTGGCCGGGCGCTTGATGAATCGGTGCGCGGGGCAACTGTTAACCAAGCAGCTGTCGACGCTGCGGCGCGAGCTGCCCTATCTCCCGAAAATGCCCAGATGCAGGTGGTTCCGAATAACCAGCTTGCTGGCGAACTCGAGCGCGTCATGGCGAGCAAACGCCCGGTCAAAGCCGAATTGGCTAGGATTGAGCGCGAAAAAGCTGCCGAGGAAGCCGCCCGGGCCGCCGCGATCCAGCCCCTTCAACCAGCGGTAGAGCCGGCTCAACCCGCCTTAGAAGCCGGAGTGCAACCACTAATACCTAGCGCTCAAGCCGCGCCAGAGCCGCAGATCCCTGCCCCTAGCGGTGACGGGAGCCGGGAAGCTCCAGTTGTGGCCACAGCACCCGAGCATGTCGCTCTGGCCGGCCAGCAGGTCGACCAGAACGCCAGTCCCGCCCAGATCGAAGCTGGGGTGTATCAGAAGGGCCACATGGAGTTGTATGGCCCGACGGCGCCGCTTCGTATCACTATCGAGACGCCCAAGGGCGGCACGCGCACGGCCGCCGATGGCTCGTGGTCAGTGCCGGACTATCCTGACACGTACGGATATGTGAAGGGCACCCGGGCCAAGGATGGCGAGCAGGTCGACGTCCATGTTGGCGATGATCTTCAAGCCGGACAGGTCTACCTGATCGACCAGATCAACCCAGACGGCACCTACGACGAGGCCAAGGGCATGCTGGCGTTCCCATCCCAGGGGGCTGCCGTCCAGGCGTACGTCGCCGGATTCAGCGACGGCAAAGGTTTGGAGCGCATCGGCGCGATCACCCCGATGTCAATCCAGCAGTTCAAGATGTGGCTCGATTCCGGTAATACCCGTAAAGCGTTCCGTTACGTTCAACCACAAAAGGAGGTTCCACATGCCGCTCCTACCGGGCAAAAGCAAGGCCGTGATATCCAAAAATATCAGCGAATTCCACAAAGGCCCAACGTTCCAGAAGACCGCGGCCAAATTCGGGAAGGCCAAGGCGAACAAGCAGGCCGTGGCGGTGGCGTTCAACCAAGCCCGGCGCCACCCATCCCAAGGGTCGAACGCCCTCATGCAGTTTCACGCGAAGGGACGCTCAGGCCGCTGATCGAGCAGTTAATCAAGCGCAAAGCAGTGTCTCGTGAGATCGGGCGCGAATTGGTGCTTTCCAATGCGATTGAACGGGCCAAACGGGCGATGGCAGGTGAAGAGATTACCTATACCGCCTTTACCCGGGCCGCCAAGGCGCTCGAAAAAGACCCTGTTTCAGCCAAGGTGCTGCGTGATATCGCTGCCGTAATCAAGGAGTCCAAGCCTGCGGTTGCGGAAACCCCTCCTGCGCCTACGCCAGTCGCATCAGTACAAGCGCCACAGCAACCAGCACCACAGGCTGGTGTAACGGTAGCCAGACCACAAGAGCGCTCACTTAAAGCGCAGCCGGCGGCAGAGACGCCCCGGAATGACCCCTTCCTGCAATGGGTCAAAAGCGTCGGCGGTATCAGCACACGTTACGCCGAGGGAATCACAGGCGAAAAAGCGTTCCTGTCGAACTCGATTGTGCCGGGACTCTTCCGCAAGACGGCTCAAAACTCGGGCGGGCAGATCTTCCGCGGGCACGGCCTGGACGAAATAGCCCGCTTGGCAGTGGAGGCCGGCTGGCTATCGCCGGCAGAAGCATCCGACATGAACGACGGCGGGGTAAATGCCATCACCGAGAAGCTCACCAAACACCTGCGCGGCGATCGCACGATCTCTCCTGTCACCGAAGATGAGCAATTTGCTGCGCTGCGGAATAAGGCTAGCCAAGGGTTTACCGAGGCCGAGCAAGAAGAAGCTGACGATCTGGCGAACGAGCAACTGGACAATCAACCAGAAAATTGGAGTACACTGACCGAGGATGAAAAAAATGTCACCATTAACGACTTCCTCCAGCTCCCGCCGAGTGGTGTTGCTGGCGAGGCGCCTGCTGCGCCTGCTGTGGGACCGGAAAGACCGGCCGCCGAACTCTCAACCCAGACCGAAGCCGAGCTCGCCGCCAAGGTAGCCCGCGAGCAGAACCAGAAGGCTGCTGATCGTGCGCGCATCAAGCGCGAGTCAGAGGCAGCGCCCGGCGCATTCCAGCTTCAACCAGAGAAAAAACCAACAGCCATAGCCGAAGCCGAGGGCGCGGCGAAACAAGGCGATATTTTCGCCGGCCCCGCCCAGACTGCCGCCACTCAGATTGCCGGTGCGCTGCGCACGGCTGCGGATGCGATTGATGGGGCTGGCGCGGCTAAACTCACAAGGCCGCAGCCAACGGAGATTGATATTGAAGAGATCAAAACTGTTCGTACGCGCGCTCCGACGATGCTTGTCTTTGAAAGAGAAGACGGGAAATATGTTGTGGAGGACAAAAGTGGTAACGAACTGAGCCAGCCGTTTGATTCTTACGGCGAAGCCGCAGCATGGTTGGCGACAGAGCAAGCTAAGTTTGATGCCGGAGTAGCGCCAGGTCGGGAGGGCGGGGTGCCGGAAGCACAGCAGCCGAGGTCAGAATATAATCCAGCCCAAGCGGAGTTGATTTATGACCACATTGAAACTCGTCCCGGTACAACGCCAGAACAAAAGGCTCTCGGACTGTCAGCGGTTCTCGGTTTATTCGAGGGGGATCGTCGAGTTGGTGCCTCCATGCTCGGCTCTGCCCTCTGGAAAAACTTCATCGAGCACGCTGGCGCCGAACTCATCGGACAACAAGCCGATTCCGCCGCACAGCTAGCTTTGCTCGCGCAAATCCTGCGCGATCCCCGCTTTGAGACGATGCGGGTGTTCTTTGTCAAAGGCGACAAAATAGTCGATCATGTCGGTTGGACTTCCCGCATGCCTGGGTCAGTTGCGTTTAACGTTGAAGGGCCGACCAAAGGCGGCGTAGTAGTACGCGAGGCCAGTGAAACCATCGGTCGTTTCGCCGGCTTCAATGGCCGTATAGAACAACTGAAGGCCCGCATGAGGGCGTCCGGTGCCGACGGCTATTTCATCATGCATAACCATCCCTCTGGAACCGCTGATCCCAGTGTTGCCGACCGTTCGATGACACGTAAGGTTGCCAAAGCCATGCCAGGCTTCCGCGGTCACGTCGTCATCGACCACAACGAATACGGCATGATCAATGCTAAAGGTCATGCGCGTGTCGTTCAATTGCCAGCGCCAGCTCGGCGCGAGGCTGCGGAACCTGAGCTGGCGCATGATGTTTTAGGAAAGGTGGTATTCAGGCCAAGTCATATCGCCGAAATAGGCCGCATGCTCACCGACGGCCGCAAAGGTTACCTCACGCTTATTTCAAGCACCGCCAGGGGTGAAGTCCAGGCATTAGCTGAATTTCCTGAAGCCCTGTTTCTCGGGAAGACAAAGTATCAACAGTTGCGGGCCATGGCGCGTGTCAGGCGCTTCATGGAGAACACCGGAAGTGCAGGTGGTGCGTTCCTGGTGGCTGAGAAGCCTGCCCGTTTTGATTGGATGCTGGAACGCGGCGCCTTGACGGATATTGCCCCAACCCTTTCAGAACAAGCTGCAGGAAAGACCAAAACGCGCATGGAATCAGGTGAAGTCAAAGCCGGCGAGTTCATGGAATTCGGGCGCAATTCGAGGTTTGTGCTGGCGGCGAATCAGATGACGTGGCATGGCAGTCCGTACGAGTTCGAGAAATTCAGCCTGCACAAAATCGGGACCGGGGAGGGGGCGGCGGCGTACGGGTGGGGTCTTTATATGGCGGGCAATCGTGAAGTCGCGCAGTTCTACAAAAAAGGACTGTCGCGTAAAGCGCTTATTAATAAGGCGCGCGACGCCTACGACGAGTTTGATAGTCCTGCTGGCGCTCTCGAAAGCCTGCTCTCCAATCCTGATTTGAATGACAAAGAAAAAGCGTTGATGCGCGTGCTTGCCAATGAAGATTGGTTTGGCTATGACTACCCGCACCAAGCCATACAAGCTGCGTTTGGCAGCACAAAATTCCGTGGTTTTGATCTCTCGCCGGAAGTTCAAAAAGCCGTTGCCAATGTAGGCGCTCTCTACCAAGTCGATCTCACCCCCGCCGAAGACGAATACCTGCTGTGGGACAAGCCGCTAAGTGAGCAAAGCGAGAAGGTGAAAAAGGTGCTTGCAGAAGATCCAATTTTCAAAGCAATGACAGGCCCCAGAAAAGCCGAATTTGCAGGGCAAACGGTCGATCTATCGGAACCTGCTGGAGCGGAATTATATCAGTCACTGGCGAAAAAACGAGGTAAGCCAATCGGGCCTTCTCTGACGCAGCAGGCACCAGGATATGAAGCAGCTTCCCGCTATCTTGCCAGCATCGGCATTCCAGGCATCAAGTATCTCGATCAAGGCAGTAGAAATGTCGAGATCAAAGAATCCTCGAAACGTACTGCTGATGGTGTTCTTTATTGGCTCGGGTATCGAAACGGCGAGCTTGTGCGTCAATTCAACACGCGAAAAGAAGCCCAAGCATGGGCAGATTCAGAAGCAACCTACAACTACGTCCTCTTCGACGATAAACTGGTGGACATAGTTGGTGTTGAGCAGCCCGCCCCGACTTACAGCGTTACCGAAGCGGGCGGGCCGGTGCTCGAGCAAGAGGGTCTGTCGATCACAGACCCGAAAGAGTGGGATAAGCGCGGGAACGTGACCTACTACGACAGCGTTGTTACCGATGGTGCCGGCAATGACTTTGGCGTAGCTTCTCTCGGCTGGACGGGGGATCAGGTCAAAGAATTGCTCTACCTCAAATCGTTTAAAACCAGACAAGGGGTAGGCAATCGTGTGTTGGGTGCTATACTGGCCCACAACGACCCCGACACGACGCTGCATATTCGGTACATTCAGCCGAACGCGCGGGAGTTCTGGGAAAAAGCTGGTGTCGAAATAGTCAAGACTGACGAGGGCGAAGATGGCTTCATTACCAAACAAGCGTTTGACGAGGCAAGAGGTAGAAGAGCACCGGAAGTTATTGGACCAGCGCAAGCCGAGGTCGCCGGGGACGTACCAACCCAGCTCGAGCAAGCCGCCCCCAAGTACGTCGTTAAAGCCCCACTAGGCGGCGCCGGCGCGATCGCCGCAGCGCTCTCCGACGTCAGATCGACTCAGCGCACCTTCAACCTATACCACCGCACGATCGGCACGCAGCCGCACAAAGCCAAGATTTCCCCTGAGTTCGGCGCGGTCTATAAACGCGTCTCGGATTACATAGCGGACTCCACCTACATTGCGATGGAGGCGCATGCCAAGTCCCAAAAACTACTGCCGTTGATTGAGAAGGTGCGCGAGCTGGGCAAAATGCCCCCGCCCACCAAGGATCTGGAAGCCGTGATGGACGCCTTGGCCGAAGGCACGCTCGCCGGCGGCGGATCGCCCCTGAAAGGGCAAATTTGGGCCGATTCCGAGTTGAGGGCTATCAAGATGACCGATCGCCAGATTGCGCTTTACCACGAGGCGCTGGACGCGACTGGGGTCATTCTGGATGAACTCGGCAAATCGATAATCTACCGCTTGCAGCGCAAGGATGTCGGGCTTTCCCGGGAAGCCTTCGACAACACAAGCCTCGACGATATCGCCCAGGTGGTGCGGGACGAGGCTGAAAACCTGCGGGATGACGCCCGGCTGCGGTTGGATCGCGCCCAGCAGGCCAACGACGAAGCGGGCGTCGCCAAGGCCCAGGCCGAGATCGACAACCTCGAAAAGCTGCTCGACAGCCGGGATGACAAAGGCGACTGGGTTTATGGTGCTGTCACCCGGGCAGAGCGCTCGGCTTTCGACCTCAAGGCGCACGGCTATTTCCCGTTGATGCGCTTCGGACGCTACGGCGTGATCGTCAAGAACGCCAAGGGTATCACCGTTGAGCGATTGCACTACGACTTTGAGACTGCGGCGAACCGTGATTTCCGGCGCCTGACTGACCTTTACGCCAAATCTAATCCAGACTACAAGGTCTCGCGCGCCGTCTTGCCGCAGAAGTCCCATCAGATGTTCCAGGGCATGAGCCCGGACGCCGTAGAACTTTTCGCCGATTCGATCATGGTGCCGAATGTCGACGCGAACGGCGTGGTGACGATGCAGCCGCTTTCGGCCGATGCCGCGTTGCAAGCCTACATCAAGGACGCCGTATCGTCGCGCAGCGCAATGAAGCGAAATATCCATAGGAAGGGCATACCAGGATTCAGCACGGACGTTTCGCGCGTGTTGTCCAGCTTCATCGAATCTGGCGGCCGACTCGCGGCGAGTAACTACCACATGGCGGACGCCGTTGAAGCTTGGTCGGAAATCCCTGACGAAAAAGGTGACGTGAAAGATGAGGCGACCGATCTCATTAAGTTCATTCAGGATCCAGACGCTGGCGGCAGCAAACTAGGGGCCTTGGCGTTCAATATGTTCCTGGGGGGGGACTTCGGGCAGTTTGTCATCAACCGAACGCAGCCCGTGACTGCGGGCTTGCCTTGGCTCATGCAGTACACGAGCTCGGCTGATGCGATGGAGAAGTTGTTCTCGCGCTCGCCTACCGATCAGAAATACCGCCATGCGCTGCAGAAAGCCAAAGACGAAGGGCTGGTCGCTCCACAGGAACTCTACCAGCTTCGCGCCTACACCCGCGCGAGAATTATTGCACCTATGCTCCCACCGCAACTTCGGCAGTGGCCGCAGAAGTTTGCGACCGTGTGGGGTGCTTTCATGTCGATGTCAGAACAGAGTAACCGGGAGCAGGTTTTCAAAGCGGCGTGGCTTTTGGCCAACGAGAAACCTTCTCTCGGAGATCCAATCGAATTCGCAGAACGCGCGATTAAAGACACCCAGATCGAGTACGGGCGAGCTGCGATCCCGAACTGGGCAAGAAACCCGCTCGCAAGGCCGGCATTCGTATTCGCGCAGTTCAAAATCACGATGTTCGAGATGTTTTTCCGCCTGGCGCGGCATTACCCGAAAGCGGCAGCGATGATGCTCTTCATCCTATTCATGCTTGCCGGCATCGAGGGGGAACCCTTCGCCGAAAACATCGAGGACATGATCGACGCACTTGGCCGATGGGGAGGACTTAATACCAACTCGCGCGCCAAGCTGAGAGAACTGATCACCGCAGGTGCCTACGGGTTACTGAACGACATGACCGACGATGAAACCGCGAAGATGGCGGCGGGTCTCATCACCGAGGCGCTGATGAGGGGACCGTTGTCGGTGTCGACTGGAATAGACTTTTCGGGTCGGTTCAGCATGGGAAGACCGATCCCTGGAACGCGCATGCTTTCGCAAGGGCTTACCGTGAAGGACGTACTCGGAATGTATGGCCCGCCTGGCGCGATCTTTGCCAACTGGTTTGAGGCGATACAATTGCTTCGCGAGGGTAAAACGACACAAGCCGCTAAAATGGCTTCTCCGAGATCGGTGCAGAACGCTGCTCAAGGGACCAGCATGTGGCGCACCGGCGAGTACCGCGATATCAAAGGTCGCAAGGTCGGTGAAGCAACCAAGACCGAGGCTATTGCGAAAATGGCCGGCCTACACCCGGAGAATATCGGCAGGGGGTCAAGGGCGAGGTCCATCGTTATGGACACTCTCGACGTGCGCAGAACGAAGCAAGAGGAAATCATCGCCGAGTGGACCAGCGGGATTCTCGATGACGACCAGCAGCAGATCGACGAAGCGCGCAAGCGGTGGAACGAGTGGAACGACAAAAATCCCGAATATCCGATTACCCTCCAGATGTCTCGCAAGGCGCGCGGAATTCCTGTTGCAGTATTAAAGCGTGTTCAAGAAGCGAACTTGACTGCTGAAGAACGGTTGATCAAGGCCACACCCAAAGCGGCGCGGCCGGAAGTCAGAAGGCAACTCGAAGGGACGCCTTAATTCTTCGCGGTAAGGAGCCTTGCTAAAGCTTCCGCTTTGGCGGTCACATTGATGCTCTTGTAATCCATCGCCGACGACCTTATCAGAGCGGCTAAATCTTTATCGCTCATGGCCTTGAGACATTTGCGAAGATCGTACAAGTCCAGTGCATTTAGTTCCTCTGGGGTAAGGAAACCCGATTCGATTCTGGCTTTTATTTCAATCACGCCTAATTTCATGCTATTAAGTAACGATGCAGCGGCGGCGCCGACGTGGCCATTGAGTGCGCAGGCCCAGATATGGGACACGCCGCTTTCAGCAAGCGCATGCTCCATGGTATCCGCCTCGACGGTTTTCGTGTGAATTATCGGGCTCTTGCCATCGTCGTAGACAATGATCCATTTATTGACTACACCTAAACGCGGCAGCGGTGCTGACAGGTCTCCGATGTCATACATGTGGTTCTCCTTGGATTTGCTTTATCAAAGCGATCAGACTTCTAAGAAGAGCGCCAAATCGATTTGTGATAATAAGTCCGCTCAGGCCATATACTCTCCCATCGCGCCAGATCATCACAGTGTTTTGTCTATCGGCAGCGATATCACCGGTGATGGGGCGCATTTCAAAGAGCGGTCTTTTGTCCGCATCTTCGAGGATTGCAGATATCCGTTCTTCTATGTTCATAACACTCCTTTCGTAACAACTATGGCCGGCATACTGATCTCGGCGGTGACTTTGGTTGCCGCAGGGATTGCTATGTACGTCGACGGCGGGTGGATCGAAGCCATTTTATTCTCCGCCTACTGGCTCGTTTTCTACCCGGCGCTAGCTTTGATTGTGGAGTCATTGTAAGCCCGCGCGCTACGCGTTTAAGTATAGTCCTTAACTTTGCGATGCGCCTTACAGTTGGCCTGATGGACTTAAACCGTCTAGTCTTCAGCACTCGAACGCCATTTCTATATGGTCTGACGGGGCGCAAATCAATTGAGACACATAGCGACAGGTCGTAATTAGTCATCATCCAGCAGAATTTCATTTCAGCCCTCTTGTTCGCCGCGTATTGGATCGTGGTTTACCCTTTACTGGCAGTATTGGCTGAATGGTGTTGAACACTAACGCTCTCTTACCTTCGCGTCGTAAAGCAGCCAATTGGCTAGCAGTCCATTGGGTTCTTCGCCAGAACTTACGCCACGCCGCAGTCCCAGGCAATATCTCCGAACGACCCCACAATACTCGGGGTCCATCTTTCCCAAAGATAACTTTGTGCGACGGCTTCGTTGGCTTTTTACTCATCTTTGCTCGTGGCAGCGGCGGAATGGTGTTGACGGCCGCTCTGTAGGCAGCGTCGCTCACATAGCTGAGGTCGCTGTAACCAAAGAGACTATAGCCGATCAACTGTGCTAATTGGCACCAGTCGTCACGGTGTTTTTCGTATCTGAACTTGACCGCCAGTTCGTTCATTCCAAGGCCGGTTATCTGCCCGTGGTCTAACAGGGCCTCGACAAGTATGTTTCTCTTGAACCGCAATGTTCTATACTTGTCGCGCCTCAGCGGTTGGATTGGATTCTTCTGCATGTATGTCTCCTGAGTTTTCTCTTTGTAAGCCTGCGCGTTGCCCGCTTGAGTATGGTCCTTAGCCTTGCAATGCGCCCCACAGTTGGTCGGATGGACTTAAACCGCCTAGTTTTTAGCACTCGAACGCCATTTCTATATGGTCTGACGGGGCGCAAATCAATCGACACACATAGTGCGTGATCATAGTTGGTCATCATCCACGCGAATTTCATTTTAGTTATTCCTTTTCGCGGAACGAGTCGATATAGGCGTCTATGTCTTGCCGCTCGGTAAGTATCGTTCCAAGCATTTCATCCTTGGCCGGAAGGTCGCATTCTTCCAAATCTTCAGGCCGAATGCCGAACACGCGTCTGTTAAACATAACCATATTGAATTTGCCGGTCACTTCGACGGTTACCGTGCGATTTTCTCCATACGAAAATAATGTCACTCGGAGACCTGTTGTCTTTAGCCGATACAACCTGTCCGGTGGCAGCAACGTACATAGTTCTTGGATAACAGGCGGAAGACTTTCTACCCACACGCGCCACCCTTTTTGATCTACGATTTCTCTAAACTTTGCCATTAGTTTTATCCCACGCTCTCTGCTTTGATAAAGGCTACGAAGTCGTCGGACGGCTTCACCCCACGCTCAATGTAGTGCCCGAGCCCTTCCGGCCAGCGCCAACCTTTATACAGGTATTCTCGGCTTCCGTTGTGTTCTCCGGTAAGGCGTGAAGTTGACCAACCCCGATACTCATTCCACATTGCTTTTGCCTCGACCTGCCGCAATTTTATCAAAAACTCGGCTTCACCCCACCCTGGGGTTGCGACAGGCCACGGTAATGAATCTTTCTCATCTTCCGATTCACGCCAATGTCCCTCGATGCGCCATTGTCCGATATCACCAGAGTTCTCAAGCTTATTTTTGGGCGTGGCACCAGAACCGTCGTTATCCGGCCACGGTAGTATTTTGTCCATTGTCAGAACCTCACTGTATCAACGCCGAACCCACTTGAGTTATCCAGCTTGATTGCAATCCGCACAGCTTCGACAGCGCTTTTGCCGCTTGCCATAGCGCCCATAGCGTAGTCGCCCCCAGTCCCGATCGCCCATTTGTTTGCCTTGATGCGGACCCAGATTAGTTTTTCTTGGAGGGACCACAACCTTCCACGGCAATCAATCGCAATCATCCAAAATGAGTCATGAGGTTGCGGTTTAGTGCCGGGATGTTTCAACCAATATAGGACAGATACCTTGTCCTCCGATCGACCCGAGAACCCGATCAACAGTCTAGTCAACCAAGACTCAGGGCAATTTTCACCATGTTGCAGGCGCAGTTTGAATACCTTACGCGTGCGAACAGCTTCATCTCCCCATACACATTTACGATCTCCCGCCAATACTTTCCCGTCCCACGCGATCGTAGTCAATCGATTACCCCCCTCTCTTTTAACTCGTCCGTTCCAATTAACTCGGCTTGTGTGTTAACAGCCGTCAAACACTCAGCAATGGCGCCCGCATAGCGCTCCACCTGCGTCGGGGCCATCTTGAACTGGATTGCAAGCGCCTCAAGGCGCACATCCTTTCCGAACCTGGCCGCAACGAGTTCGTACACGAGCCTCCTATTCCTGATCACCATCGGCAGTCTCGGTATGACGAACTTGACCAGTTTATTTTGCGCTTTGGTCCGCTCGCGCCCGTGCGCGAACTGCGAAATCAGAGCAGGCCCGTACGGAAACTGGAGAGTGCCTACCCAATGCTTTATCATCCCCTTTTCCGCAGCAGCTTCCTCCCACGATGTCGGTCTTGGCCTGGGGTTTAGAGGTTTTACGCGCCGGTCGCGGTCGTTGCGGCCGTCCTTGGCGAAGTTGTAAATCGTCGAGAGTTTCTCCGAGGATCCGGATCTTCCGAAAACAGTCAAGAGACAAGACCTCAAATCCCTGAACGGTGCCAAGCCGTCAACGGCGTATAACTTCGTCATGATTTCGCTACCGTCACCGCAACCGCAAGCGCAGCCCAGCCATGAGACTTGATCCCGTACGTCGGCCCAGGCTCTTTTTTCGTGCCCTGCGGCCCGAGTTTGTCGATCAACGCCTGCCGGATATTTGCATCCTTCGCGCGAGTATTGTTGCACAGCCACAGCTTCACATCGCGCCGGTAGACGAGGCGCACGGCGTCCGGCTCGCGCCATGCTTGCTTGAATCGACCGATCCACAACACGGTTTCAAAAACCTCTTTCCCGACCGGCATGCCGAAACTCGAAAACATCTCAATCGCCAACAAATCAACGTCGGCCGCTTTTATCGCCTCCAGAATCGCCGCGTTCGGCTTGATGCCGCACTTTATCATCAGCCTAGTCGTCTCGAACATACACCACCCGCTTTCTACGGTTCCCGGATCAATGGCGAAAATAATCATGCCTGCCTCCTGCGACCGGAAGTCCAATTTGCGTACCCGCGCATATAGCACGGCCCGGCCACAACGCCGCTACCAGCTACTTTGCGTTTCGGTTGCCGCCACACGATTTCAGTCAACGGAATATGCTTGTTGCAGTTTCGACAGTAGTGCTGATTGTCTTTCTTTAATTCGCGAAGGTTGTGCATGTGGCACCACGGGCACTCCGCCTTACCAGGTTGTCGGTTGTGAACCGCGCCGGTCATAAAAGCGGCCTTTCGTTCTCCGTTCGGTGACACTGAGGACAGTACCACGACCGATCGTGCGGGCGCCAGACCATCGGTTTTGAGCAACACACATGTTCCGGCGGTTTGTACCCTGCGGGCGGTGTCAACGGGGTCTGTGCTCTCATGATAACTCCTGTTGTTACGGCATGTCTGGCCAAATTTTATTATGCTTACGGCTATTCTCTTCGATACTCAACAATTGCAGATTCTCCCAACAGTGAAGTCCACATACAATGTGACTCTGAAGAGGGACAATGTGATCAACGTGGAGACCTAGTTCGCGTGCCTTTTTATAGACAAAAGTTATTTTGTCCATTTCTACCCATGGCGGCACAGCGTTAATTTTGTTAGCATGCCGTCTTGCGCATTTAGCACGCGCTTTCCATGGATTGTTTATTTCCCATTGCCTGTTTTGCTGCCTGATTGTTTCTCTATGTTTTCTATAATATTCTCTACGCCACGCATTCAATGCATCCAAGTTTTTATCGCGTCTTATTTTTTGTTCGATTAATATTTTCTCACGATTTTTCTTCCGTGCTTTACGTGCCCACTCTCGACGCCTTTTCCTGTTGTTAGCAGCGTAGACTTTCTGTTTTTCGATAAGCCTAGTCCTGTTCTTGAGATACCATGCTCTTTGATATTCGGGATCATTCATGACAGGCCCTTACTAATTTCTTAGTTTTCTCAAGAAGTGATTGTTCTGTCCCATACCGTTTTTGGAACGCGGTTGCCCATGGATGGCGGGATACAATTTCGCGGTCATTGCGTCCTGATTGATGATGTAACCAACAAAGACACAGCGTGTACAGGTGGCCGCGGCGCCGGCCTCCTGGATTCAACATGTGATGCACCATTCCCCGTACGTCGTTGTGACCCATGACGCGACAGGCGATGCAACCGATAAGGCATATCGCTGTCATCCACTTATCTTCGGCTTTGGTTACGGCCATATTTGCTCTCCGATCACGCTACGGGGCAGAATTCTTGTTAGGTGCCTTTGGGTTCGCATCTCTGCACACGCTCCACGTCCACGTCGCTTGCAGACAACAGACCTTCCGCCACCATTCGCTCAACAATGCGGCGATCAAAGTGCGTGCCATAGCAGGTGTCGTTCATGCCGCCGCGGAGGTACAGGCGATGGTCCCCGTGAATGGATGTGTAGTCGTACCCTGCGTTCCGCATCCTGATATATAGCCTAGATTTTTTATCGTATTCCTGGTCAGTGAGCGGGTTCTCACCAAACTGGCCGCCGTTGCTGCCAAAGACGGCAACGACAGGAGCGCCGCCAATCTCTCTGTGCTCAATGGCTACGCCGCCGCCGGCAGGCGTGTCGACCTTCACGGGCCAGTCATCCGGAAACTCGCTCAGTGCTCGGATGTAGTCACCAACAGTCTTTAGTTCTCGCATGGCCATGGGTCTCTCCTAAAATGAGTCACGTATCAAATTCCACTATCCGCATAGCCCACTCTCTTAATTCCTGCTCGGTCAATTTCGTCTGAGGCAAAATTTTTCTGAGAATGCAGTCAATCGTCGCCGAGTAAAGTTTCTCAAACCGCTTGCCCGACATCTTATCCCACGCAATCGACTCCGCCTCGATCCTGATCTCGTTGCCGTCTGCACTATACACCGGCCGGTAAAAGCCGGCGAGCTTCGTCACATCCTTCCGGAATATGTCAAAGTCGGGCATGACCTGTTCACCGTTGTAGGTGCGGCGGATCGCGGATTCTGACCACAGATCGAAGGCGAGCTTCATGAGCGCGAAGAATTTCTTGTGGAATTTGTAGTTGCGAAACATTGCGACATCGCAGCGGATAGGTTCCCCGATTTTGAACTTCCGAATCCTTGCCCGCGCCTCTTCGTCCATCGGCACCAAGTGGCCGCGAGGGCCTTTGACCAGGAAGATTTTCACGGCTCAACCGGGGTGGGGATAGATTCAGTAAGCCGGTATTGCCAATTCGGACGACCAAGCGCGTCCAGAACTTTTACCCAAGTTCCTGGCGGAAACGCAGCGGTCGCGGTGGCGGTTTGCTCTGCCCGGAGGTCTCTGTTTGATTCGGCCTGCGGCGCTGCGGAATTTAAATCGGCCGGAGTGATTTGGGGAATTCCGGGTTCATTGGCATCACCACCTTTCTGTTTTGCTGTGAGGTTAGCAAGAAACCACTCGTAATATTGTTTGTGCTTAGTTGGTATCAGGTGCGCTTCGCATCCCGTGATCTTTTCGTGCGATACCCAGCACCATTTTCCAAAGCTGACGCCTTCCTTATCCACGGTGACAATGGGTTCTAGAGCCGCTAGCGGCTCTGGTTTGCCTTCAATCTGCTCCGCCGCGTTTTCCTGAGCGCGGAGTGCGGCTTCGATCTGTTTAAATTCTGCACTAGTAAGCCCAATGAACCCATAACCATCGGGCGCTATGGAGTCTTTATAATGCTTACGAAACTCATCTGCGGTGATCATTTTTCGTCCTTCATCGTCATCAACCTCGGATGCTGTCCCATTTGCGGAGTTGCAGGGGGGGATTATCAAACGCGTCATGTAGCCTTTCTCAACCGCTAAAGCCACTGCTTCCATGCGTGCATGGTGTGAACATAGTTGGTTCTTCCCCACAGACCACTTCGCCATGAATGGACAGCGCTCCTCTTTATTGTGTTCCCGTTTCCACCCGGTCATGACTGTAAGCGCTTGGCAACGGTTATCGTCGTTTGTCGCGCGCAGCGGTTTGCCTCGGTTGCTCATTTCCCCTCCTTCATCGCGCGCTCGATTGCGTCCTTACAGGCAGACGCTTCGAGTTCGATTGTAACCCAGCGTTTCGCTTCATTTCCGCCCGGAATCTGGTGCATCAATTCTGCATGTGCCACCTTACTACGCTCTTGGCAAATTTCCATGCACTCCCGCATGACGTGCTCGCGGATCAGCGGGTAGGCGTGCAGGAGCCAGTTGATTTTGTCCAGATCCAACCCGCCTGCATTCTTTTTGGTCGTCAGACCGGCTTCACGTAAAGTGTTTATCAGTTCTTGGGGTGGTATAGTTGTCATCGCTTTACTTATCTATCTGCGGTCTTTCATGCTAGGCGACATCCCTCGTAGCACTGCGACAAGAGACATAGAATGAAATCCTGCATGTGCAAACATTCGTCGCATTTTACCTTGGGCCTCTTTGTCTGTCCGCGCGCTGATAATATGTGCTGTGCGAATCCAATCTTTAACAATCGTGTCAGCCAAACTTCTACGCCAAACACTATACTGATTAATGGTCATGGCTTTCCTTTCGCGACAGCTTGCCTGATGCACGCGTGGCAAATGTTGCCTGCGTTCCAGACATTGCGGAAACAGGACGTGACTAACACTCGGACAGGCCCGAGTCTGACCTCCAGCCTCTCGTGATCCGATTTTTTCATTTCCTGCATACAGATGTCACAATAATATTTGGCGCTCATATCTCATCCCTCTTCTCCCGGCGCGCGAAGTCTGTGCACGATCTTCCGAGCAGCAAAACCCACACACCTAAATCCCTCAAAATCTCCGAGCTTTGGCGGTTCGTACGGCAATTTGTGCTCGGCATACCACCGTTCCCGGTAACTCGTGCCGGACGATTCTCGCTTGCTAAATCCCGCGCACCCTGCGCACTGCCATCGGCCGTCGCGTTTGATGAGACCTGGTTGCCCGCAGGCGCACATGGCATTCGACACTTCTCCGGCCGCAGCCCGCATCGTGTCCGAAAATACCACACCGCAATCCTCGCACTCGGCAGAGCCGACAGGATTTGAAAAATTGCAGCGCGGGCATCTCACGATAGCACCTTGCGGATGCCGGCCCAGTCGTCCCGAATAGCGTTTTGGAAAGCCTGCTCCCAGTTCGAGTACCGGTAATCCTTCGCCTTCGCCTTGCCGATAAACGAGATCAGGTGAGCTTTAACCTGGCCATCCCCATGTTTCTCGAGCCAAGCTTTCATTGCAGGCGACCATTGTTGACCAAAGTTCTCAGGTATTGAGGTTTGGGGTGCGCGGCGTTTTGGTGCTTTTGTTTTTTTTGGATCTGGATCTGGATCTGGATCTAGACTAAGGTTGTTGAACGTAGGTTGTAACGTATGTTCAACGTGTGTTGAACGGGAGATGGAACGTTTGAGAGCTGAAGCACGGCCTGCAGTTACGAGTTGCTGAACACGATGATTTGCCTTACCTAATTGAAAGTCAAGGCGTTTTTGCCTGAAAACCCCGTTTGAGTTGTACCAGAACTCCATCACCGTGGCCTCGATTTTTACCCACTGCTCCTGAGAACATCGCGCGATCTTTCGACGACGATCTGAGTCAGAAGGTAATTCTCCGCCGTGCATCCATGCGTGCGCAAGGAGCAAAAGGTACGCCCCGTGCTCAGTAGCATCGAGATGGGCAGTATCGCGCAGGTAATCGCCGATATACCAAGGCATAAAATGGCCTGTGTCAGACATTCCTTGACCCGCTTTGCGCGGGCCAACTACCGCGGATTGTTTCCTGCATGCCCTTTACCCCTGATTGGGTAGCTGCCGGGCACCCGACGCGGTGAATCAGCACCGCCGGCCGCCACATGGCGAGAGCGCGCGCCCCGCCCGGCATTGGCGACAATCATGCGGCGATCGTAATCACTTGTCAAGCGCCAAGTCCGTACCGGGCAGCATCAAGGGCCGCCAGTATTTTTTCTCGCCGGCGACGATCGCCGTAGGTAAGATCGAGCAGGAGAGCGACGGGCGCCGGGATTCTCCGCCCGCACTCGTAGCGCGATCCAGCGGACTGGTTTACTCCGACCGGGTTCCAGAATTGATCTTGCCTAATGCCATGTTTTTTGCGGTATTTCTTGATGTCCATGCAACCTCCAAAAAAAGAACTTGACAGCGGAATACATGATCAGCATAATTGGTGCCGAAGTCAATGTCAAGAAAAAATTTGCCACCATGAAGATCAGCCAGCGCAAAGCGTTCTCACGGTATCATACCCGGCGTGTAGCGCCGGAGCGCGCAACACCACGTCTCGGTCTGTTGGTGGCCATCGCGTTTGCTGCGGCCACGATTTTTGCCCTGCTGTCAGTCGCGAATTGGGTAATGAAATGATCGACACGTTTCTACGCGTGAGCGCCGCGCTCAACAACCTGGACGGACTCTGGTATGCTTTCCTATGGATGGGGTCGGTCCTCTCCCTGGGCGTATGGTGTGGATGGGCGCTCACCGTGCGGTATTATCGCGATGGCGTCGACTACCAGCGGCGCAGGCAAGCCGTCCTGCGACAGAGGCGGGTCGAACGCGAACGAACCAAATTTCAACTCGAACGCGGAACGCCGACGGAGGAATGTGAGGCATGAAAGGCGAAAAGAAACTTTCAGTGTTAACCGGTCTGTTGGGGGTCATGTTCATGTTGGTTTTTGTTCTCACTTGGCGACCCGACGACGGCATGCTTATCCTGGTTGAGTGGGCCGCCGTTTGCTTGCTGATCGGTTTGGTCCCGGCGAGGTTTACATGAAGCCTACCAAAGCAATCAACGTAACCGGAAACCCCACGTTCCGCTACCGCAGCCGAGCCCAAACGGACGTGGTCGAGACCATCAAACGGTGGTTGCGCGAGTACAGGGAAGCGTGGGACGAAGCGCACGCCGAGAACGCAGCGCGCGACAAGGCGAATCAGACCGAAGTCGCAGCCAAAGTGAGAAGGATAGTGAAGTGAAGAACAAACCGCCGCGACCCGCCAGGATAGACAGGTGGTCCTTGCGCGGCACTCAACCGTTTGCGGTGCATCGGCGCAATCCTCCAGGAACAAAGATGTTGAAGGCGACCTTCAAAGCGAAATATGGGCGCAAACCGAAGGATTTGGAAGAGCTGCGTAAGTGGGGAGCGCGGTGAAATGACGAACCCAAACTACCCGAGCAAATCTCAGGGCGGCCTTCTCGGCGTATTTGAGCCACCATCAAAACCCGTCGGTCACTGGAGAATCGGCGGCCCGAGAGGCTTGGCGTTTGTCACTTTCCGAAAACCTCGCCTGCTCACCCGTATTCTTTGCCGGTACTTGCTGGAATGGGAGTGGCAAGATGCTTAGCCCAATCCCAGTCGGCGAACTCGACCGTAAAACCTATGTAGGCGGCAGTCGCGTATCGGCCGTCATGGGCCTTGACCCGGAACGGCAAGGTCAGAGGAAAACAGCGTTGACCGAATACCTCTCGATCATCGGTGAACTGGAAGGCAAGCCCGATCCTGAACGCTTGGCGTTTTTCGAGTGGAGAAAGGAATGGGAGGTTCCAGTCGTCAAACGCTTGAAGCGCGAATTCGATGCTCAGATCGTGTCCGTCAATCAACGCTATCGTGATCCCGATTACGAGTTCATGGCGGCGGAAATCGACTTCGAGTGGATGGATGAAACGAATCACCCGGCCACCGTTGAGAACGGCGAAATCAAGACTTGCCACCCCTTAGCGTTCAGCGAAAAGCAGGGATGGGGTGAGGCCGGTTCCTCGGATATCCCTGTTCACTACGCAGCGCAGTGCATGTGGGGCCTAGGTGTGATGCGCCGCAGGGTCTGCGTGCCCGTCGCGATGGCCGGCATCGACTTGTTCACCTTTTACCGCATCGAGCGCGACGATGAAACCATCAAATGGTTACGCGACGGGGTTATCGACTTCTGGGTAAACCACGTCGAAAATCGCATACCGCCAGACCCGCAAAACTGGTCGGACATGATGCAGCTCTACGCCAAGGTCAACGGTAAACCCGTCGAGATCGACGAGGGCGTCATGAGGGCGCTACGCGATTTGCAGGAAGTCCGGGTGAGCCTCACGCAATACAAGCAAGACGAAGAAGACCTGAAATTCACGATCGCCGAATTTATTTGTAAAGCATGGGGTGTCGCGCCCGGACAAGAACCCGAGGATGATGCGAGGCTGCTCTACAAAGACCAAGAAGTCGCAACCTGGAAGAAAGGCCGCGGGGCGCATCTCGATCAGCAAAGGTTGAAAAAGGACAAGCCGGAGATCGTGTCGGCCTACACACTGCCGCACTATTTCAGGACGATTAGGATCAAGAAATGAGAGCGATTTCTCTTTGGCAGCCTTGGGCAACTGCAATTGCCGTCGGTGTGAAGCGGATTGAGACTCGTCACTGGTCTACGAATTACACCGGACCGCTGATAATCCATGCTGCGAAGCGATGGACGCGCGCCGAACGACATTTCGCGTCCTACGAACAATTTATAGGGCGCTTACCTGACGTCATCCCGCTCGGAGCAATAGTTGCTACTTGCACGCTCATGGGTTGTCGACGCACTGAAGATGTTGAGCACCAAGTCAACGCAATCGAGCGAATCTATGGAGACTTTACCGCCGGTCGATTCGCGTGGTTTTTGACCGACATCATCGCGCTTAATGAGCCGATACCGTTCAAGGGCGAGCAGGGATTTTTCAACGTACCAGATGAAATCTTAAAAGCAAACGTCGTTACAAAGACACCGTTAAACCCGTAGGCGGGAAATGGGAAGCATCTTTGGACGTGCTGTACCCGGCGCCTAGGGCGCGACAGGCAAACGCGCTTTAACCAAGGAGAAAACATGCAAGCAGTTTGGAAATTCCCATTAGGGCCGTTCGATCTTATGGAGATTGATATGCCGACCGGCTCACGAGTGCTTTGTGTTCAATGTCAAGATGGCGCGCCACAACTGTGGGCGCTTTGCGATGTGAGTGCGCCCAAGCAAACACGCGTATTCCACATCTATGGGACAGGCCACACGCACGGGGCAATCAATGGGGAATACGTCGGCACATTTCAACTGGCAGACGGCGCGCTCGTCTTTCACGTTTTTGAAGATGTCCAAGTAAACCAGAAAAACTAGATGCGCTTTGAACTTTAACGAAGGAGAAAACAATGGACGATGCAGCAAAGAATCCGTTTGGCAGTACCGCAGTTGCGGAACGCTCCGCCCGGGGTGTTATTGAGATCGAGCAAAACCGGGTGGTCGCCGAAGTCCAAGCCGCGATGATGATCGCCAAGCGCTTTCCGCGCGATCCGGTCAAGGCGATGGACTTGATATTGCAGGACTGCACTCGCATGTCGCTCGCGGAGAACGCGACCTACGATTACGCTCGCGGCGGGACCAACATTTCAGCGCCGTCGATCCGACTCGCCGAAGTCATAGCGCAACGGTGGGGTAACTTGGAGTGCGGCGTCAAAGAAATCTCCCGACACGCCGGGTATTCCGAAGCCATGACCTACGCGATGGACCTTGAGAGCGGATTCCGGGACGTCAAGACCTTCCAGGTTAAGCACTGGCGGGATACCAAGCAGGGAGGCTACCAGTTGACCGAAGAGCGCGACATATACGAGCTCGTCGCCAACATGGGTGCTAGGCGCAAACGCGCCTGCATCCTCGCGGTGATCCCCGGGGAGGTCGCCGAGGCTGCCGTTAAGCAGTGCGACGTGACTCTCAACACGAAGGCCGAGGTCACGCCGGAACGGCTGAAATCTTTGCTCGAGAAGTTCGCAGAATTGTCGGTGACGCAAGCTCAAATCGAGGCGCGCATCCAGCGCCGGCTCGAAGCCATGACCCCCGCCCTGCTGGTACAGTTGGGTAAGGTCTATACGAGCCTCAAGGACGGTATGAGCGTAGTTTCTGACTGGTTTGAGGCTCAAAGTGTCGAGACCGAACAAACCAAGCCCAAGACCGGCGCCGAAGCTCTCAAAGCCGCGGCCAAGAAAAAGGAGCCTGAGTCCAAGGGCAAGCCACCGGAAGATAAAGGAGCGGCCAGCGAGAAAGATGACCCGACTCTTGGCATTCCCGGCGCCGGCGATATCTCCCATGTCGGCAAGCCAGCCGCACGCATTGAGCGCAAACTGGTCGACGAGAACGGGGAAGTTCTCTTCCACACTGATGACGTGCCAGTTCTCGGTATGCCCGTGGAACACAAGGGCACGCGTTACAGGGTCGTCGAGTTTACCGACGCGATTATCAAGCTTGAACTCGACAAACCAGCGCCGATAGACAGCGGCGGCCCAACGGTCACCTTTGCCAAACTCAAGGCTACGATGGAGTCCCGCAAGGACACCGATGCGCTCGACGCGGACGCGAGTTTGATCGGAGAGATACCGGATCACGGCGAGCAAAACGCGCTGGCGAAACTCTATCAAAAGCTCCGGAAAGAGCTGAGGGCGCGATGAGCGATCAAGACAAGTTTGACCAATGGGCTGTCGTGGAGTTATTCGGCCACCAGCAGATTGCTGGCCGGGTGACCGAGGCAAGCATCGGCGGCTGCGCATTCCTGCGGGTTGACGTGCCTGATCAACCAGCGATGCCAGCACACGACTATTACGTGGCGCAGCCTGCCTTGCCAGCATATACTCGCTATTTCGGGCAAGGCGCGATTTATGCACTCAACCCGTGCAGCGAGGAAGCGGCGCGAAATGTCGCGGCCAGAATCAGAGCGACGCCCGCAATTCCCTATGATCCGTCTGCGCACAGGTTCAATATGATCGAGCCGCCGGACCACGAACATGACGATTACGATTTCTCCGACGATGACATGGGGAGGCGTTGATGAACAATACCACCGAACACACCAGTGTAGTTATCCGCGCTAACCTCGCCAAGGCCGAAACCGCACTCAAGGAATTCGAGAAGATCGAGTCCGGGCTTGCCGACCTGAGATCGAAGTACGAAGGCGTTGTATTCGCCGTCGGCACTCCCAAGGGCATGCGTGAGGCGGTCGCAGCTCGGGCCGAAATCCGCGAGCCGCGGTATAAGACGGAGCATGCGCGCAAGGCTGGCAAGGCACCCATTATCGCGCTCGGCAAGAATATCGAAGGTCGGGCTGCCTACATCACGGAAGAATTGCTCAAGATCGAGAACCCGATCCACGAGCAGATTGCGGCGCGGGAAAAGGTGCTGGCCGACGAAAAAGCCGAGCGGGATCGCGTCGAGGCGGAGCGCGTAGCGAAGATCAAGGCGCGTATTCAGGATATCGGGGGCGATGCCGTAAAAGCCCTTGGGAAGTCTGCAATCGTCATCCAAGCGATGCTGGCGGAGGTCGAAGATATTGACATCGACGAGTCGTTTGCCGAGTTCAAGGAAGAGGCAATGCAGGCCAAAAAGGCTACTGCCGTAAGGCTCGCGCAACTGCACGCCGATGCCGTCCAAGCCGAGACCGATCGTGCTGAACTCGCAAAGCTGCGGGCGGAGAAAGAACAGCGCGAGCGCGAACAGAATGCAGCGGTGCCATCGCTGCCGAAAAACATCGAAGAACTGGCGGACAAAATAGGGTTCAGCGCGGAACACAAAGAAAAAATAGCGCGTTTTATTGAGTTCGGAGCCCCAGAACGCGCGTCTGCTGTGACAGTAATCGATCCAACTATCGGGGCTATCGGGCCGGGACACATTATCATCGAAGGAACGCGCACAACAGAGGAAGGTCGCGCAGCCTTGCTCGCTTTCAAAAATACGTACTGGGACATACCTGAGTTCGCAACCGTTAACCTGGCGATCCGGCATTATTTTGAAAAGAATCCCTGAAACAGCGGTGCGCTATGACAAGCATAGGCGTGATGATTAAACGTCTCGGCGGCATGGTCGGGACAAAAGACCTGAGTGAGCGCGAGGGAGATTTCGTCACTAACATGGTCGAAAAGACTGACGACGGCAAGAACACGCTCACTTTGACCGCGCGTCAAGTCGAGTGGATTGAGGATCTGCATAAGAGGCATTTCGGTGGCGAATAGGGCATCGGTTTATTCCTACTTGACATAACACCAAAAATGGCGTAACAAGGTTATATGAAAACCAAGCGCGGTCGGCTGTATGACCATAAGCATAGACAGGCTGGCAAAAACAACCCGAACTGGAAAGGCGGTCGCACGATTGCTTCCAATGGCTATGTTTTGATTTTGCGCCCAGAGCATCCTGACGCTGATGTGCGTGGCTATATTTATGAGCACCGCTTGGTAGCAGAAAAGAAACTAGGTCGGAGACTCCGCAAAGGCGAGCAAGTTCACCATGTCAATAAAAACAAGACGGACAATCGACCTAAGAACATTGAAGTTGCCGAATCGTTCGCCCATCACCGCGTTTACCACCGGAAACTAGGCGGGAAGGCTCTGCGGATGCCGGACGAGCCCAATGTGGAGATTTCGTGCGGCTGCGGATGTGGGTCAACGTTTCAGAAGTACGACGTCGTAGGGCGCCCGCGTCTATTCGTAACTGGTCACAATCCGCAGCCCGCCGAGACGCGAGAGGCGATTCTGAAGGCTCTTGCCAATGGGCCGCTTCACCGCAGGCAAATCGCTACCGCGACTGGTCACACGATGCAAGCGACAGCGGTCGCCTTGTCGAAACTGCGTAATGCGGGCCTCGTCCGCCCTGTTGGCGCGGGTATTTGGAGATTCTCCTAGTGGCAGACCAGCGAGACGGCGGAATCTCTTGGACCGACGAGACGTGGAATCCAGTGCGCGGATGCTCGCGTGTGTCGTTGGGCTGCGGCGGCCCACATGGGCAGGGCGGATGCTACGCCGAGCGATTAGCAATCCGTTTCTCCGGTCCGGGCCAGCCATACGAAGGTCTCGTGAAGTCCACGCCGAACGGCCCACGGTGGACCGGCAAAATGATCCTCGTCGAGCCCGCGCTTGATCTCCCGCTTCGATGGAAGCGCCCACGCCGCATTTTTACAAACAGCATGAGCGATTTGTTTCATGAGAATTTACCGTTTGAGTCCATTGACGCAGTGTTCGCCGTCATGGATCGAGCGCAACAACATACGTTTCAGGTCTTGACGAAACGTCCGGCGCGGATGCTCGAATATTGTTCGCAGATCAATGGGCGCCCGCTTGCAAACGTTTGGCTTGGCGTCAGCGTCGAGGACCAGGCCACGGCCGACGAGCGCATCCCGCTGCTGTTGCGGACGCCAGCGGCGTTGCGGTTCGTCAGTTACGAACCGGCCCTAGGGGTGGTGAATTTCTCGAAATGGTTGCGCATGAAAGGGCACACGCGCGAGCTATGCCCGATGTGCGGGATTGATCTCGTGATATGTGGCGGCGAGTCAGGCCCGCACGCCAGGCCGTGTGAGATCGCGTGGTTGCGCAGCAGCATCGCGCAGTGCCGGGCGACCAATACTGCGATTTTTGTGAAACAGGTCGGTGCAAGCCCAGTATGGGGCGACGAGACAAGTTCGCTTGGTCGCGCACTGCGAGAGGGCGGCTACCAGCTAAAAGACCGCGCCGGCGCCGATCCTTCTGAGTGGCCGGAAGATTTGCGCGTGAGAGAATTTCCAATCTGAGCATATTCTGTACCAACTATTTTTTCAAAAGGGGCTTGACAGGTATTCACCAATGGCATAAATTACGTGTGCGCCCGCGCGTTTCGCGGGAATGACGGACAGACGGAAGGATTCTCATGAACAAACTCCAATCGCAGTTATCCGCGTCGCTCATCGAGCGCGACGCAGAAATCCGCGCCTGCCTGCTCGGGCTGGTGGCGCGCGAACACGTGTTGATGGTCGGCCCGCCGGGCACGGCCAAATCGTTGCTGGCGACTTCGGTCGCTGGCGCAATCGGCGGCGCGCGCGTGTTCAGCGTGCTGCTGACTAAATTCACGGCGCCCGAGGAAGTGTTCGGGCCGGTGAAACTCTCGGCGTTGAAGCATGATCGCTACGAGCGCGCGCTTGACGGTTACGCTGCGACGGCGGAAATCCTGTTCGTCGACGAAGTGTGGAAAGCGTCAAGCGCAATCCTCAACACGCTCCTCACTCTCCTGCAGGAACGGCAGTACGACAA
>ERZ1292629.968-Hain-H43-01um-R1-968-length-30359-cov-8_pt1 | contig 30359 bp, 45 predicted proteins | sample MGYA00564399_ERZ1292629 | MGnify/ENA primary metagenome ERZ1292629 (study PRJEB36523, sample SAMEA6512636) | groundwater metagenome | collected 2019-01-08 | study: AquaDiva: Metagenomics assemblies of 32 groundwater samples
GTTCATATCCCTTTAGTGTGCCTGATTATGGGGAATTACGCAACACGTCTAATATCCTCATGACCGAAACACCATCTTTACCCGCCGAAGCTTTAGCGAAGGAGGGCCCCGTCTTTTATGCCTCCGCCAAACCAGAGCAGCCTAAACCGTTGTTAAAAGAAGACTCCAAACTCGTCAAAGGCGTCAAAAATGCGGTCAATAAATGGCTGGATCGCATTGGGCCTAAAAGCGTTGAAGATCGTTTTGTGAAGGCCCATGAAAATATACTTAAAACATTCGATAATGAAGATCGGGCAAAAGCATACATAGAATCAGGAGAAAAATGGAAAAAATGGGGCAAGGTTCTTGGTGTCACTGCCACAGTCATAGATAGCGGACTTGTTGGTCTAGGGATTGGCATCACTCAGGATTGGTTTAATAACATAAATATCGGTCGAAAAGCAGTTACAATTCTAGGTGAAAGAACTGATAAAGGTCGTTCGATATTTGACGAGGAATCAACAAACCCTACTCTATTACGTAAGCTATACCTTAATTTATCAAAAAATATGTATCTCGATGGCGTAACTCCACAGGAAATATTGGCTTTGAACGAACCTTGGAATGATCCCAGAGTAATCAAAGAGAATAAATACTCACGAAACGTCGGTTCTATTGTTTCACTTATCCCTGGACTTGCAACACTCTTCCCTCTTCTCGGTGCTGGACCCGCTCACTCCATCATGCATCTAGCAGCATACGGAGCAGAACAAGTAGGCAAAATGAAAGCACGTACAAATAACTACGTCGATTCAGGCAAAGCTGCAGAACATGCTAGCAAAGTCGGCAACGCGCTAGGAAAAGCTGCCACTGAAACTGCTAAATACGTCGCAGAGCACCCTGATGAAATCAGAAAAACAGTCGAAACGGTCAATCGCGTCAAAAGAGAAAATGCACAAAGTGCTCAAAAAATCGCAGAGGCACAACAAAAAGCAGCAAACATAGCCCTCGAAAAAGACTATCAAGACTGGATCGCGCATCACCCAGACAAAGTGTATTACGAACAATCCGGTCAGCCTATGCCTTCCAAAGCAGAATATAAAGAAATGAAAAGACAAGAAGAAGAAGCCAAAAAAGCAAACAGAGAAGCAGAAGAACGAGGATTAGCGAAATAATGCCACGCACTACTATATTTTTGGAAACTTTCCTATCGATGGATCTTTAAGTGTATGCTTTGAAAGCATTGATGCATTATAGAGAAGCAAATCATCTTTCACCCCACTTCGTAACGTATACAGCTGTCGCAGTGTGTTGGCTCCCCCATCCCGCAGATCTTGGGCTTTACAATCCGCACGAATCTCGAGAATAATTGCAGGAAGATGAAGCTCTTTTCCTTTGGTATTAATATTAATCGTCGGATTTCTCACTTTAAACTTTGTATCTGTTTCTATGATTCCTTTTGCAGAAAATAGGATCGTCCCATCATCCAAGGATTTTTCAACAAGTGTTGCCATCTCATGTGGACTTTTACCCGTTTGAGGATCGACGACAAGATTTCCAGTTTGGGCCGTGAGCCACCCATCTACTTCCGAAGCAGCTTTCAGTGCGATCGCTTCTTTTGCTTTTTCAAAATCCACTTTGGCAAATAATTGTTCATCCCCACCTGCATCTGAAGTATTCATAGTTACCCTACTATCTTCCCCTCCACCACATCCGCAGGATTGGGTTTAGCATGGATTGGGCCAGTATAATGTGGCTGTGATTCAGTTTTTGCTTGCTGTGTTTGTGCTTCTTGCATGGCAACTCTCGCATTCAAGTTTCGTATCTCCATCCGTGCGCGTGCGAGCTCTCTTTCAAGCACTACATTCGTGGCCCCACTCACAGACAATTCTTTTTGTAACAGTGATTTTTCTTGCTTCAACAAAACAAGCGAATGATCCACGTGTTTATATTTCAAAACCAACTCAATCTGCGCGTCTTGTACTGTATCAATCTTTGCCTCTTTCACGTTCTCCCCTACAGGGCGCTTTTGTTCGAGCGTATGAAGTACTTTGTCATCAATCACTTGTGCTGGAATATCTGTTTCTTTATGAAACTTACTCTTAATCGCTTCAAACAAATTCAACTTCTTCCACTCACCAGATTTGCGATCATACTTTACTGGTTTATCAGCAAGTTTTCCCCACATGTTAAACTCTTTCGTGTAGGTTTTACGCGTCGCAAATTGCACCTTACTCATGTCACTTTTTTCAGGGAAACTATAATCGCTTAGTACGTTGTCACCTTCATGTACGCGATATACCTCTCTATTTGGCTGCCACTCGCCCTTTACTTCATAGTGGAAATGATTCTCTGGTTTAGGAATGAGATCTGCCAACTCTTTTATTTGCAGAGGCGTAAACGGCAACTCTTTCATCTTCGGTCGCATATCCCCCATGGGTGATTTTTCTGTCATATAATTATGCTTTCATTGCTAGTTTAGCATCTTTCATTAATTCCATAAACTTTTTTGTTGGGTAATATGCGGCACGGGTGTCACTAAGCTTAAAAACATCCATCAAACCATTTTGCACAAGATTAATCATGCCACCAACCGCAGATTCATCACCATACATTTGTAATCCTACCAAATTTCCGTTATCCAAGATTAAGGGTTCCCATCGACCATAATGGTCTGAAGTTTGCGCCAACAGATATATTAAATCTCGTTCCGAATCACCTTTTACAAAATCCAGCTTATAACTCTTATTTATATCTATAACCGTAGAAACGGGAAATTGACTATTAAGTTTATCTAAATCCGGAATTTTTAATGTAGAATAATATTCCCGAAGCCCGATTGTCTTCTTCACCCCATCGGCCAATTGTTGTACAGAGCTACTTGCAGGAGATTTTTTCCGCAAGTTTTTTACTCGTTCACCCAAATTTTTGAGAAAATCGGCTCCACTCTGCCCAAACTTTTCCAAGCCTGTCCCAATAAAGGGAACTTTCTCACCTGTCCATTTTCGAACTTTTTCACTTCCTACCAAGAGTCCCCCATATGTAATGGTTCCCGTCACCAATGCTGCCGCCCCATAGTTCCCTGCCACCTTGATTTTTGCAGCGTTAGAAATATCTTTGTCCAACTTTTCCATGGCTTTCGCTCGATCCTCTGGAGACAGTGATTCGTTAATTGCAATTAATTCTTGGATTTCTTTCGCGTGCGTCTCTTTCCACTCATCTTCCGCACCTTTAAAGGTAAATTATTTTCGAAGTTTTTCTTTTCCCCACGTCACAAATGTCCGTTTTTCAGGAGGTTTCGCCATTCCAGTAAATACCACGTTTTCTGTCATATATTTTTATACCACCCGTATCCCGTATTTTCGAATTTCGGATGCTAATGGATCGTATTTATCGTCCAAATCCGCAGGGCTAAATGGATGTGGTTCGATGTCGAGCAATCGATCGTCACGCACCCGCATTAATCCCACTCTTTCTGTATGTCTATCGTTCCCAAATGCAGGAGACACCACACAGACATCGATATCACTCCACTGTTTTGCCGTTCCTTTAGCTTGTGATCCAAAAACAATAAGTTGAGTAAATTGTACCCCCTTATCACGAAGCTCTTTTCCATACAAACGGACTATATTGGTAATATGCGTATTTAAAACATGTTTTGTGTCCATACAAATACCTCCGCACACACCCTAGACCATTTCTCCCGATATTGTTTCGCGATAACTTTTTTATAAAAACTTCGTTTATAGTCATCATACCGTGCATCAATGCTATAGCTGGTTATCTCGTTGAGTTGATCTTGTAGAAGCGGAGAAAGTTGTACGTCCGCCTGCTTTGCAAGCTTTAACAGGTCGTGAGTGAACACTGGAGTTTCATCATGTTTTGAAATTATTCCTTTGAATAATTTTTCTATCGCCAAATGCCACTGAAAAAATGCCCAATCATAATGTTTCGATGTATACGATTCATTAGCAATCTCACGCGTTTCTGTGGCCGAATCCAACCAATATTTTACCCTCTCATCGTTACTCATGGTAATATTGTATCATTATTTATTCTATCCTCATACTTGAGCTCCCCTCTATCCTCATATGTCACGACATGCGCGTTTCCACTTTTCACCAACTCCTCATTCACAAGTCTCCCCTTCACACACCCTTTCGGATTCTCTACGAGCCCCTTCCGTGACGCATTCCCAGACAAATGCATATAGTCAGTAGGTAAAAACGTCGGTATCGTTTCACAATCCACCCACACCCACGCTAAGATTCGACCATACTTGTCATCTTGATACCGATCATACTCAAGATATATCGTTTTTCCATCAACCTTTTTACTCAAAAACTCTTTTGCACTTTCAAACTGTGTGTCTCCTCTATCGGGCGCATTCACCCCCAGAAGCCGCACAGTAACACCATTTTTGAGCGTAAACGTATCCCCATCTTCTATCGTCTGCACTCGACTCGCCACAGGAAACACGTTTGTGTTCGTATAATAATTTGATGAAGTAATAAGCGTTGCAGGATTCCACCCGAGGGTAATCGCAAGAAGGATACCGGGAATCATAATGATAGGAATCCCAAGCGTCAGAAGTTTTTTCCTATTCCAAGCTGAAGTCTTTCGTTTCTTCTTCACAATATTTTTGTTCTAAACCACAAAATCTTGATAGTTCTCACGATGAATTTGCGTATAGGTGGCCTTTGGATAATTCGTCCTCCATGCTTTTGGAATTCGTACATTTTGTTTACTCCATTTTATTTCATATCCAGAAATCACCCCATTCCAATCCTCTACAAGATCCACTTCTTGTCCATCAGTTGTCCGCCAAAAAAATTGATTTGGCCATACATCATGTTTCAAATTGCGCTTCATCCGCTCACTCATGCAATAATTCTCCCAAAGGGCTCCCCCATCTGTTCGTAAATCCAATGTATTGTATGCACCCAAAAGTGCATTACGTATACCAGTATCATAAAAATATACTTTACATTTTTTTGTCAGCTCTTTTCTACGATTTCGCACAAATGGTCGCCGAGTAAATATGACGAACGATTGTTCTAGAATCCGAAGATATGACGAAATTGTTTTCTTGTCCACCCCTAAAAGGCTCGCAAGCTCCGTGGTAGACACCTCATTGCCTATTTGAAGTGCGAGCGCTTGAAGAAGCTTCTCCAGTACATCAGGATTTTTTATCCGTTGATACTCAAGCACATCTTTATACAAATAATCACGGGTTATCCTTCGAATGGTGTCAGCAGCAATTTCGGGATGCGTCACTACATCAGGATATGTGCCATATATAAGTCGCGTCTCAAGTAATCGATTCTCTTCTATGTCACTTCCGTGTTTCGATAATTCGCTTGCAGAAAATGGGTAGACAAAAAATTCGTATGTTCTTCCTGTTAACGGTTCTATAATTTTATTGGACAAATCAAATGATGATGATCCTGTTGCTATAATTTGTATCGTTGGAGCCGTGTCTACTAATAATTTTAACGTGAGCCCTATATTTCGTACTCGTTGCGCTTCATCTAGCACGATCAACTTCTTTTTCCCGAGGTATGAGATAAGCTCTGTTGATGTTTTATCAGTAAGCGCACGACGGACATCAGGTTCATCACAAGATAGATATCGTGTATCTTCGACGGGAAACTTCTCAAGGATTGCACGAACGAGTGTTGTTTTTCCCACCCTTCGTGGACCATACACCACTATCACTTTCCCTTGAAAAAGCTTTTTTTCTATTTGAGGCTGAACATCCCTTTGTATAATCATATTTAGGTGACTTTATTCTCCTAATATATACCTATTTAGGTGACTTGTCAAGTAATCTAATCCGATCTTCATATTTTAGCTTCCCCCTATCCTCATACACCACCACCTCCCCATTCCCACTTTTCACGAGTTCTTCATTCACCAACGCGCCCTTCGTACACCCTTTCGGATTTTCTACCAAGCCTTCTTTCGACTGATTATTAGACAAATGCATATAGTCGGCAGGGAGAAACGTCGGTGTGCTTTCACAATCCACCCACACCCACGCAAAAATTCGCTGTATTAAGGGTTCGTCTGTAAATAATTTCTTAAATATTTACAGTTACGACCCTTTATGCCGTATCTTCAAATAAAAACAAGATTTTTTGATACGGCGTTGTCATCTTGATACCGACTTGCCCGCCGTAGCTTTAGCGAAGGAGGGTCCCTGCGCATTCACCCAGAGTAGCCGAACCGTCGCACCACTTTTCAGTGTAAACGTATCTCCATCTTCTACAACATCTACGCGTCCAACCACAGGAAACACGTTGGTATTCGTATAATAATTTGCAGGAGTAATGAGTTTTGCAGGATTCCACCCGAGAGCGATGGCCAAAAGGAGGCCAGGGATCATCACCATGGGGATTCCTAAAGCGAGGAGTCTTTTCCTATTCCACAAAAGTTTCTTTTTCTTCTTCATACTCCCACCATATCGCGAATGTTTTTGCGTTAAAAGTTCTCTACCCCGCCACCACTTCGGCTTTCTCTCAAGCTTGAACAAATTCCTCTTTTTCAATCCCGCTTTCGCGCAGTATCGCCAAGAGTGTCCCTTTTTTCAAGTCTTTCAAATGGATGGGAATAACTGCACGTGTTTGGTGTATCGGATGTTTCATGGTCAAATGACTTCCGACCTGATGATGCGTTACAAATCCGAGTTTCTTAAGTTTTTTTACCACATCACGAGGAGTATAGCTAGGCAACTTAGGCATATGCAGCGTGAGGAGAAAGGGTCGATATATCTATCGTTGAGACAAAACTTATATCAGAAGGAGCTGATTCACCGTCTTTTGCGAGGCTTCCGAGGTACGATTCGATCGCCTCTTTAGCTGCATCGGACGCTGTTTCCACAGATTTACCGTAGGTCACACATCCTTTGAGCGCAGGGATTATAACCGTATACCCACCCTCAGGCTCTTTTTGAAATACCGCAGTGTAATGATGGATTTTCATACCAGTAGTATAGCATACTACCGTTCTCTACCCCGCCACCACTTATTAGGAAAGGTGTTTCCTCATAAGCTCCACCAAAGCCGCCGTTGGTTCTACGGCAAAATTATTGCCTCCTAATTCTCGTACCACAACCAATCCTTTTTTAGCCAACTCGTCCGCCTCTGGACGAAAACGTCCCGCAGTAGTAATACCCACTCTCACGCCATCTTGTAACTGCCCTGCAGCAACATGGATAGGCGTCCATTTACCTTTTTCTTGAGCAAGATCAAACATCGCACCCACAATCTCTTCTGATTCAACATGACCAAACGCACTTTGTAGCGTTTTGTTTAATTTTCCTTGTAACTCTAGAGCGACAGTAGAATACGGCGCAGCAATATCCATCTTCGCAAGTGGATTATCCGTAAGCTTATTATAAAAATCAGCTAGATCGATGGGGGGGGGTATTTTCAACTATTTTTTTACCAACTTTTTTTGCTACTTCTCTTACTGTCCCACCTTGATCAAAAGGCGCTTCTACCGCTTTCTTAAACGTGCTATCTCGTACGATTTTTGTAGCAACCCAATTCTTCGATTTATCTACTACACTAGCTATTCCACTGCGCTGCTTCTCAACCCACCCTGCAACACCACCTGCTGCAGCCATAGTCCTCCATCGTTCGCTACCTGCTCTCAAGACATTTTGAAACCGTTCTGATTTAACTCCTTTATATATGAGTACTCCACTAGCTGCGGTAATAACAGCATCGTGCGCAACATTTCGACCAATCGACCAACCCACCCTCTCTTGTAACTTTTTCATTGCTTGCTCTCGTTGATCTTGTGTTAATTCACCAGAAATTTTCTCTACATTGCGCATTTGCTTTTCTACAACTCCACTCGAAGTATAACGCTCGTGAAAAAAGCGTTTAAGTTTTGCTAAAGCGCCTTCTTTCGGCATCCCTACTCCTTCAAATACTACTCCGCCGGTTTCTGCCATAGTTTTATTAAACATTTTCTTCCGCCAACGCCTTATCTACCTCACTTAGTACTTCATTCATCAGCCCTTCAATTTCTTTCAAGGCTTCACCATCTTTGATGGTATCCTCAATAAGTTTGGCGTAACTTTCTACCGTTACTCTACTTTTTGGATCAGCAGAGAGAAATTCCAACTCTTCCTTTGGCATGTACTTAAGGAGCACCGGCCACACCGTCGCCTGCAACCCTTCAGAAATTGTGGCGTACAACTCCGCCTTATCCTCGTCGGAAAGCTTGCTTAATTCTATGCGCTCAACAATTGCCTTAAGTTTTTCTTCCATATACACCCCTTTCAATAAATAATTTTATTTCATCACTGACTTTGGCGGTCTACCTTCGGGATATGCAAATCCTGTAACAATATTTTTTGCCGTCTGTTTCACAAATCCCTCAAAATTCTTTCTTTGTTCGATCGTTAATTTAGCTTTGTATGCTTCTATTTTAGATTTTTCATGCTGCTCAGCCATATGAATACCAATGCGCTTTGTAACGCCAAACGGGGCAGCTTTTTTCGGCAGAAGCTTATCTATCGGCATTAACTTAGCTATGGACTCGCCAAACGGTAACGCTTTTAGAAACCGCATGGTTTTTAGTCGATCAATGGCTCTACCCCTCGTCTTTCCTTTATGAAATGACTCCCCAACCGCTCCTGCTGCATACAGTCCTAATCCAGCTCCTACCAAACCGAAAGAAAATGGAATTGCTGGTAACGCAATAGCGCCAACAGCAGCTATGCCAGCTACCTTCAAACCTTTTGAGGCTAAATTAACAGTGTTGTCGATCGTCCATGACGATACCCCCACAACAGCGGCGCCAACGTAATTTTTAAGCTGATACAGCTTTGTGCTTAATTTATTCCTATCCGTCTCAGTCATCGTATTCACATAATTATTGGTCGCCTCTATCCACGCACGATAGACACTCTTATCTTGTACCGTTAACGAATCCCGCCACTCGTTAACCTTTTCATTTGTCTCCAATGCTGCTCGCGTTGCAGACCTCACTACTCCCACAACAGGATTTTCATATTTCACCTCTTGTGGTGTTGGTTGTTCTGACTCACTCATAACTCTCCCCTTTCAGGCAGTCTCAATATGACTATAGTATGGAATGCGTGCCATACCTGTCAAGCGAGCATTCACCTCACTCTTCCGCGTGACTCATAAAATCCTTTAATTTCCTCTAAATTCCTCTATCTTAGCCTCAAAATATCGCTTCAAATGTATTTTCGTCCATAGTTAATAAGTTCCTTATAATCAACTTTACCCTTTTGGAACACACGGATTTTCCTGATCTCTTCCCTCGCTCGTCTCCGAGCGCTCGTTGTCTTATAAACATTCTTTTTCTTTTTTCAACTCAATAACAAGCGCATTTCCCTCAACTCGAACTGGGTATTTACCCTGCTCAATCAAACCAGTGGCGATTCGAAACTTCTTTGGTAAATATATTCTTCCTCTGGCATCTATATTCGTAATAATTTGCACCATAGAGCTCAAGGCTAATTTTTTGTCTTCCCTTTTTCTTTCATCTTACTTAATAATCGCTGTAAATCACTATCAAATGTCTCGAGTGAAATACGTTCACTTTGCGACACGCACAATAACCATACGTCAATATAATCAATATTGTGCTGTTTAAAAAGTGATAACGCAGCAAGGACCACAGACTTTCTTTTGTTTTTCACCCACGGTTGTACCATGAGCGTCATGAGTTTATCTACAATTACTTCTCTTGGGACTTTAAAAAATGAGGTAAGGACCCATACCACCTCGGCAACGATGACCTCGTCAATAAGGAGAACATATTCCCCTTGTTCTGCTTTGTGGATTATAGATTGAGCTCGAGGGGATAACGTACTGTGATCATTCAATAAAAATCGCAATATCACATTTGCATCTATAGCGCGTGTTTGTTTCATGGGATCTGATATTTTTTACCCAGCTCGCGAGCGGTTATACTTCGTGCAACTTGATGACCAGCTGCACGAACGCGATTAGTAATCGATCCAAATAATGAAGTCGTCACATTTCCAGAAACCACAGAGAGTATTGCGGTGCCATTTGCTGAAGGCGTAAATAGCACTCGATCGCCAGAGGACGCTCCCATACTTTCACGCACGTCGCGAGGAATGGTCACCTGTCCTTTGCTGGTAATAGTCGTCATTTGCATAATGGTAATGATTATTACATAAAGTAATGCTTTTGTCAAATCGCATTACTTTCTATTTCATCGCTTTCAAAATTCTCTCCAGCGCCACGACGTATGCGGCGGTGCGTAAGTTTACGTTGTATTTCACCGACGCACCCCACACATCTTCTGTTGCCTTCCTCATTTTCGTTTTAAGTTTGGCATTCACATCTTCCTTGGTCCAATGCTCCCCCTTTAAATTCTGCTCCCACTCAAAAGCCGACACAGACACACCTCCCGAGTTACTCAACACATCAGGAATGACTGGGATACCCTTTTTGAAAAATATTTCATCCGCTTCAGGCGCTGTCGGCCCATTAGCCATTTCAAGGATTACTTTTGCTTTTACCTTATGAGCATTTTCTTTTGTCAACACATTCTCAAGCGCTGATGGGATCAAAATATCGACAGGTAATTCAAGTAATTCTTCATTGGTGATTTGCTTGCCCTTCTTCAAATCACACACAGATCCGGAACAATAACATCCCGCAAGATAGCCATTCTTCTTTTTGCATGCCATAGTAAGTGTCGGATTAATGCCCTCTGACACATAAATGCCACCCTTACTATCTGACACTGCCACAACATTGAATCCATTTTCAAAAAGAAACTTTGCCATGTTGTATCCCACATTCCCAAATCCCTGTATAGCTACTGTTAATTGGTGATTGGATATTGGTGATTGAGTATTGATGTTTGCAAGTATTCCTTGCAAAACATACAGTCCCCCTAATCCCGTCGCTTCTTCTCTTCCTTCACTCCCCCCATCCTCGATTCTCTTTCCCGTAAACGTCGCTTGCAATGTATCCTTTTCTTTTTTGGATATTGGATATTGGGATTTGAGTATTGTATATTCATCCACCATCCACCCCATAATTTGTCCATTTGTATTTACATCAGGCGCCGGCACATCCTTATCCGGTCCGATAATGTCCGCAATCAGACGCGCATAACCGCGAGATAATCGTTCAAGCTCTTTTTGGGATAATGTTTTAGGATCGACTATTATTCCCCCCTTCCCACCACCCAAGGGAAGATCAGCGACTGCACATTTTATAGCCATCCAAAAAGAAAGCGCCTTAACTTCATCAAGGGAAACGTTTGGATGATATCGGATACCCCCCTTATATGGGCCTCTCGCATTATTAAATTGAATTCTATATCCCTCAAATATTTTCTGTGAACCATCATCCATTTGCACGGGAATTGAAACATTTATCTGTCGTTGCGGTTGCCGCAAAATTTCAATCTTTTTATCTGACAACATGTTTAATGCTTTCGCAGCATTTTCAAGCTGCGTCATCGCACTTTCAAATGGATTTATCGTATGCATATTCCTCCTATTATAAATGTATTCAATACGTTTGAATCCCTTAGTAAAATAGCTCCATCTTGATCTGTTCTTTTGGCACATTTCTCTCTAAAAGTTTCGCACTCACTTCTGAAACCATTGCCTTGTTTCCGCAAAGATAAAACTCACTATTTTCCATATCTTTTTCATTATTCATCACATATTCGGTCACATGTCCCTTGTCCCCTGTCCAGTTTTCACTTGGTTTTGAATAAATAAGTCTCCATGAAAAATTACTAAATAATTGTTGCAATTCATCAAATTCTTCTTTCCAAAAAACATCCTCTTGCCGCCGCAATCCCCAATACAAAACCATCGGATAATTTTTCTTATCCAAAATCATAGACCGAAATGGGGCTACTCCAGTGCCAGTTGCTACCATAACTTTTTTTCGTGGTGAATCAATAAAGGACAACACTCCTCCAGTTGGCGCTACAAAAAATGCTGTATCCCCTATTTTAAGATTATCAGTCCATTTAGATCCTGGTCCTTGTGGCGATGTGTCATGTGCCATAAGCACAGAGCTATTGAGAGAAGGGGGCGATGCTATAGACATCGTACGATTAACTCCTGTTCCCATCATGACCATCATATTTTGTCCTGCGGTAAATAAAATCGTGGGAGGAGAAAGAAGTTGAAACGTCACGCAGTAGACTTTACTGCTTACTTTTTCTTTCTTAATAACTTGTGCTTCAAATTTTTGCGACATGTGAATTTTCTAAATATTTTTCAACGTCAATGGCTGCCATTGCCCCTTGCCCCGCCGCCACAACAGCCTGCCTGTATCTTGAATCCACACAGTCACCTGCTGCGAAGATGCCCTGCACACTCGTTTCAGTATTTTTTACTATTTTTACATATCCCTTTTCATCAAGATCCACTACTCCTTTCAAAAATTCTGTATTTGGTTTATGTCCAATAGCCAAAAACACACCGTCGGTTTTATAGTCTTCTAGCGTATCAGTCTTATCAGACATATCCTGCCTATTAGTCGTATCTCTTAGCTTTACTCCGCGAACGGTAGCGTCCCCGTAAATTTCAACAATCTCACGATTAGTGAGGAAGGTAATCTTTGGATCTTTCTTGGCTCTATCCAGCATAATAGCGCTTGCACGAAATTCATCTCGCCGATGAATCACGGTAACTTTTGTAGCAAATTTTGTAAGAAATGTCGCCTCTTCCATCGCGGTATCGCCGCCCCCTACCACTACCACTTCTTTTCCTCGAAAGAAAAATCCATCACAAGTAGCGCACGCAGAAACACCTTTTCCAAAAAAAGCTGTCTCCGTCGGCAATCCCAAATACATAGCAGTCGCGCCAGTTGCAATAATGACGGTTCGCGATTCAAACTGCTCGTTCTCTGTTTTTATTATAAATTTCTTATCTGACGACTGACCCGCTTCGCCGGAGCTTAAGCGAGGCGAGAGACTGAGGACTGAGGAATGCTCTATCTTAGTCCCAAATCGCTTCGCTTGCTCTTCCATATCCATCATCAATTGCGAGCCTAAAATACCTTTGGGGAATCCGGGAAAATTATCCACCTCGGTCGTAGTCGTTAACTGCCCACCAATTTGGATACCTGTAAACAAGGCAGTCTTTAAAAACGCACGTGAGGTATACAGCGCTGCGGTATATCCTGCCGGTCCACTCCCGATGATGATGACGTCATACATAAACATTCAATGAAACGTATTAGTCTAATTGGTCGTATTCGCCCTATTTGACGAATTAAATAATTTTGTTTAACTCGGAAACTAAAGCTTCTTTCGACTGTACCCCCACAAATTGCTTTACCACTTGGCCTTTATGAAAAATGAGAAGTGTGGGGATACTCATAATGTTGAATTTCTGCGCACTCATCGGGTTTTGATCCACATCCAACTTGCCTACCTTTGCTTTTCCTACCATGGTGGCTGCTACTTCTTCGACAATCGGCCCCTGCACTTTACATGGGCCACACCAGACGGCCCAAAAATCAACAAGCACAGGTATCGCTCCCTGCATCACTTCTTTTTCAAAATTCGCATCGGTCAAGATTATATCTGACATATGAAGATCTCCTTACTGGATTCTTAGTCTACCACGCTTTATCATTTTTCAATAGCCGCTTCTTTAGTATTCGTCTTCTTGGTAATTGTTTCGCGCAGTTTCTCTAGGTCAGGCAAGAGTATCTGACGGCCGCTTATTCTTACAAGTCCAATTTTCATCAACCTTTCCATTTGTAGGCTTGCTGTTTCTCTTGTCGTACCTATCCATGATGCAATTTCTCTATGCGTGAACGGCACGGACAGCTCTATTCCTGCAGTTTATTTATAAATCCGATTCACGTATAATAGAATGACATGAAACTTCAAAAACATTTTATAAACCGCATCGTCTTTATTCTTTCGTTAGTTGGTATCATCATGGCTATCTATGTTCTTCAAAGCTTTTTGCGTCAAGCGTCCATAGTTTGTATTAGTGGAGGTTGCGAAACGGTCAGAAAAAGTGCGTTAAGTTACCCTTTTGGTATACCAGTTCCTGCGTTTGGCCTCGTCGGATACGCTATCCTTGCCATTTGTGCATTCCTTCGCACACTTGAAAAGGGGACAAAATGGCACGCAACGCTTACCAAAATCATGCTTGGCGTAGCACTATTCGGTGTAAGCTTTGTCACATGGTTTACCTATACAGAAATTTTTATTATTAAGGGTGTCTGCATGTGGTGTGCAATATCAGCCGTAAATATGTATGTCGTGTTCTTTCTCTTAATAAAAGAAAAATTTGAGCCGAGTAAAGAATAATGTTATGACTATTTCATCAGAAACTAAATTTTTTTTCTGGGTACTTCTTGCCACTGCCGCTATCTTGGTTGTTGCCGTTATTTTTCTTTCAAGGCCAATTCCTGCATTGACACTGTCCAAAGAAACACTCGTCCCTATATCTGCACACACAAAAGGCAATAAGGATGCCAAAATTTGGCTTGTCGAATTTTCAGACTTCCAATGTCCTGCGTGTGGAGCGTTTGCACCAACCGTTGAATCATTGGTAGCAAAGCAAAAAGACACCATGCTTTTTGTCTACCGTCATTACCCCCTTCCCAAACATCAATTCGCCATTGGAGCGGCACTTGCAGCAGAAGCAGCAAACACGCAAGGCAAATTTTGGGAAGCTGCTGCATATTTATTTGCCAATCAAGATAAATTTTCTCAATCCTTTTGGGATACGATGGCCACTGATCTTTCTTTGGACAAAGACCAATTTACCAAAGACATAAAAGCCCAGACAGGAAAATCAACCATTGATCAAGACTTGGCACAAGCTACCGCTTTAAACCTTCCTGGAACGCCGACGTTTTTCTTAAACGGCGTCATGCTCAAAAATATTGCAAACCCTCAAGATTTGATTACTGCGGTAGAATCTGCAATTAGTAACGCACAATAAAAACGAAAGGAGATCATATGTTTGATCTTTCAGGTAAAGTAGCTCTTGTAACTGGCGCATCAAGCGGCATAGGACGAGCAAGTGCCCTCGCTCTTGCCAATCAAGGAGCTGCTGTAGTTATAACAGCGAGACGATTGGACAAACTTGAATCTCTTGCTGCAGAAATAAAGTCACGCGGTCACCGTGCGTTAGCCACACAAATGGATGTCACAAAAAAAACAGATATAGACACGGCAGTCGCTTCTACAATCAAAGAATTTGGTCGACTAGACATCCTTTTAAATAACGCTGGTGTAGCAGAATTTGCTACATTTTTTGATATGACCGAAGCCCAATGGGATAAAACGATAGATACAAATCTCAAGGGGTATTTCTTTGTCGCACAAGCAGCTGCCAGAGAAATGGCAAAAAACAAATGGGGCCGTATCATAAACATCTCCTCCATCGCCTCAGGAGGTATTGGCGTTGGATTCCCACAGATAGCTCAGTACTGTGCCAGCAAAGGCGGTGTGATCGGCCTTACCGAAGCGCTGGCCGATGAATTAGCACCGTTGGGCATACTCGTAAACGCAATCGGTCCAGGAGTGATTGAATCAGAAATGACAGAAGGTATGCTCAAAGATCCCAAACAAGCCGCAGCACTTTTGTCTCGTGCACCACTCAAACGAGCAGGAAAACCAGAAGAAATCGCAGCTGCAGTCGTATACTTTGCATCCGATGAAGCTTCTTATACAACGGGGGCGACACTGTATGTAGATGGTGGATGGCTGGCTAACTAAAGATACAACGCTACTGTCATATTCCAAAAAATATGGACAAGTATTGGAGCAACTAACGATCGCGTATTATATAAAAACAAGCTATTGGCAAACGCGAGGACAAAATCCGTCACGAAAAAAAGCGCAAGCGTCACACCGTGAAGTTTCATTCCCGTCACAAGGATTGGGATATGCAATACCACAAACATCAAGCTCGACACGAGTGACGCGTAGGGCAAATTCTTTGTCTTCTCCATGATTCGCGTAAACACAAATCCTCGGCTTAACAATTCCTCAGAAAAAGCGGTTGCCAACGAGAGTACGATCATCATACCTATGCCAAGCTCTTCAAAGGGAGTATTGGGGAGAAGCTGTAATCTGCCATATTTTATAGCGTTTGCTACAATGCCCTCTATAGCAAACACAAATCCAAATCCTAACCCTATGTAAATACTCGTAAATATGTTGTTAGTTGTAATTCCTACAGACTCTAAGCGCCGTTTCTCCCGCGCTCGTACATACCAAAGTACAGGAAATGCAAATACAAGTGGCTTAAACACAAACTCATCCGCCCATTCTGGAAGATGGAAAAAATATCGGTACAGAGCCCAAACAATGACGACCCACCCCCACAGATGATACACAGGATCAAGCGATGATGAAGCAGTTGGCGTACTGATGTGTTTTTTGGCCATACTTGTACGATACGCTCGTTTTCAATCCCTTGCAAGAGTTGATGTACGGGTAATTATCGAATAAATAAATACGTTTCTATGATAAATAATGCAACAAATCCTGAAAGAATCCATCCTTGCGTACGCGTCGGCACCACTCCCGTAACCAATCTATACCATGACGCAGTACTTCCAGTCAGACGCCACTCGCCCACTTGCCACAGGAGAAGTTGTAAAAACAGCGATAACACAAGTCCTCGTGCCAAAAATACGCTCGATGATGAAGAAACGAAAAAACTTACGACTGTATACAGCGCCATAAATAAAATCGATCGAAACGGCGAGGGGTGGAGATTAAAAAATACTTCTGCCATATCCAAAAAGTAAATACCGATCACACCGCCAAGGATAAACCATGCCGTATCTAACTTTGGGTGTATTCCCCATTTGATAAGCGAGGCTATCAATACATACACCAAAGACGCAAATAAAAATTCTACAGGTTTTTTTCGAATTATTTGTCGCACTGTGTTCATATCATTATGGTGCCTTTCTCAACTCTTTCATCTTCCACATAAAAAGTCGTGCTTTATTTCTTGCTTTACTGTCCTTTACAAAAGAAAGTGCTTTCTCAAGAATTGCTCTCGGCACAGTCTTAGCGAGTCGAATATAAAGAGGGGTATGCTTACTGTCATCAAGTATTTCCGAAAGAAACACTCCATACGCTTGAAACTCCCGAGAGATATATTTATCCTCAATGGGATTAAAAGTTTTTAAAATTGATCCTATGGTTTGCATGTCAATTAAACGTATTCATCGCTTTATCAATGCCATCTATAAGTCCGGTTCGTACTGCCTCCATGCCCTTTTTCACCAAATGTCGCAAATTTCCCGCCTCACTTCTACCAAATCGCGACAAAACATATTTTATGACAGACGATTGATGCATATTTTTTTCTGTATTTCCTTCTGTCTCTACTGTCCCTCGTCCAATACCCAATCGAAAACGAACGAATTTATCAGATTTTATCGATGCTATGATTGATTCAACGCCATTATGTCCGGCTGTACCGCCACCCACGCGTATACGAATTTTGCCCATAGGCAAATCAAGATCATCATGAATCACCCACACATCCTCAACGTTTACCTTATAAAACTCTATTACCCTCAAAACAGCTCCCCCGCTACTATTGACAAATGTTTGTGGTTTGACGAGTACCACATCGGCAAACGTAATCGTTTCGGAGGTAAGTGTTTTTCTTTTTTGCCACCCATCAATTTTCCCTATACCGAGCTCTTGTGCGAGCTTGTCCACCACCATAAACCCTATGTTATGACGCGTGTCAGTATATTTTTCACCAGGATTTCCAAGTCCGACTATTATTTTCATGTTTTTTACTTAGCCAAAGTAACGTGAACAACCCACATGCACCACGAGTTGTTCACGCTCATTGACTACGTGGAAATTACTTTCCCATTTTCGCCAATTGTTTTTCCGCTATGTCACCGACAAAGGGAACTTTATACATTTCACCTTGAAACGCTTTCCACATACACAATATCCAAAGGATAAATGTTGCGAAACTTAAAATTAACCCGACGAGCCATCCTAATATTGGAATAAACCCGAGTGCGATGTTTGCTATGAACACACCTCCAAAAAGGATCGTGGATTGCATAGCATGGAACCGGACGAATTTACTCTGCTTCTCGATAAGAAGCATAATAATTCCTGTCACAAATCCCAATAGATATGCGGCGGCGGCCATCATATTTTCGTTGGACTTCGTTGTTGTTACTGCCATTTATTAATTCACCTCCCTTAGAAACGCTTGTCGAATCTTAAAGAGACCTAGCGTTTCTTAGGCCCGCCTAGTAAACGCCCCGTGAGCCCTGCCTGCCGGCAGGCAGGCGTGTACGAACAGTACTAAAGGCGAACGGTAAGTTCTGGCGGGCGTCACATCGTGATGACGCCTCTCTCTTTACAATACCACGCCTGTTTTTAAACAGTCAACGACAATAATTATGGCAAAAGCGATAATTGCTCTTTGGCCCTACTGACCAGTTCCCCTTCAGTATCTTTCCAAATTTTTACCACGCCAAACACCCCGTCAAATCCAGGATCGATAAAAATATCACCATTTCTTACACGATGAACACCTTCCGCCATCATACTGCCTGCAGATTTTTCTATGAGAGAAAGCGGTGCATGGAGTAATATGAAAAATTCTGTACCAACATCTGCTAACAATTTTGTGTATACCCGCTCCACCTTAGGGCTCGTCACAGGAGACCCAATCACTTCTGAAATAATTTCTATAAGTGGCACTGCCATCACAAATGGCGGCCTGTTGGGAAATTTCTTGCTCTTTGTCATTCGTATTGCTGCATTGTTGGATATTGTGTATTGAATATTGGTGATTTGTAGTTCTTCATCGCTTCTTCCTGCCAACTCCCCCACCCGCTGCCCAACACCTTGCACAAGTGTTTTTCCACACACAGGACATGTTGTCCCTTTATTTTTTGACTCTTCCGGCGAGTACCGTACGCCACATACACGATGGCCAGAATAATGATATTTTCCCTCTTCCGGATAAAATTCAATGGTATAAGCAATATGCGGCTTTTGTTTATCACAGGATACATTTTGTAACGCCTCTGAAATCGCAACAAAACTCACCTTCCCATTTGGAAACCTAAAGATCGTTGCTTCCCGCCCCAACTTGGGACCTGAATGCGCATCGGAAAATGAAACGATGGATCGACTATCCAATTCTTGTATCCGCCAGTTCATCGCTGGATTACTCGATAACCCCGTCTCAATTGCATAAATACGATCTGCATACTCTCCAAACGCCTCTTGTATGCTGTCAAACCCGCTCATCGAGCCAAATACAGAAAACCAGGGGGTCCATCCGTGCGCCGGTATGACCAATGCTTTTGGCTCAATCGAAAAAACTAATTCAGCTATTTGTATACAAGAAAGTCCAATTATCGGTCTTCCATCACTTAACAAATTACAGCCTCGTTTAGTCATTTCTCTTGAAATCTTTGCAGCTGACTCCAAAGATGGAACCCAAATAAGGGTGTGAACTCTTCGTACTTTCCCACCCTGCTTATAAATAGAGGAAACCTCTGTTGCCAGAAGGAATATGGGATTCTCTCCTCCTGCGTCTTTTAACCGCAACAGACCACTCCCGTCTTCTATAAGTTCATTTTCTATCTCCCGAAACCATGAAGGATGTGTCCAATCGCCAGTGGCTACCAATCCAATTCCTTTTCTCTTTGCCCACATCGCGATATTTTGTATCGTCATGGCAGGCGATACCGCTCGGGAAAATCGAGAGTGTAATTGAAGGTCAGCAATTATTTCCATATGAAATATCTACTTGGGATATATTGTAAATGCCGCTCTCGTAAAATGCTCATCAAACGTCGCCACATCAGTAATTTCCAGACGCTTCATGACCGCAAAGGATACACAATCCGTATAGGAGAGTTTACTCCAATCTTTCTCAAACCATTCCCACGCCCCCGCATCGTCATCAACAGTCACGCGAATCATTTTTATATATTCAGCACCTTCATAGAGAATTCCGCGAAGTTGTTTTGCTGCCGATAAACCGCATCGGATGCGGATTAGGGTAAGCGATTCATCGACGATGTAATTTGTCGTAACAAGGTCTATATCTTGATGACGGAATAAACCCCATTGTGTTTTCGCTTTATTGTGAAAATCATCTTTCGGATCTAATAAAGCCTTAAAAAAGCTTGTGTCTAAAAATATGACTTGTGCTACATTCATGAATCGTAAATTATTTTATCATCTTGTGAAAGTTTATATTTTTTCCCAGTATTTTTCATTTTTGAAATGGCAAGCATAGCGTCAAAAAAGGCTTGTCTTTTTTCTTTACGAGTGGGTTGATTGTCTTTAGCCATACTGCGTTTGGTGGCCGAACTTGTGACAAGCGAATGGATATATTCGTTCATACTCATACCAAGCTCCCCCGCCATAGCTTTCACCTGCAAATAGTCAGAGCGTGGCATACGAAGATTGGTAACGACCATCGGTTGTTTCATATGGTATGAATCATACTATAGTATGATTGGTATGTCAAGACGCCAGTTTATCCCATGATATAATACACGAGTACTATCAATCCATAGAGGGCATGAATAATAAAATATACGATCCAATCTATCCAAAAATCTCTGTCATCGTCCCGTGCTACAACGAACAGAACAGAATACTCCCTGTTCTTGACAGCATTAAAAAATCTCGATACGTAAAGGAAATTATCGTCGTGGATGACAGTTCGGAACAGAAAACAATACAACTACTACAGACCATACGAGATATTATTCTCATTACCTTATCTGAAAATCGAGGTAAGGCGTTAGCGCTTAAAATTGGCGTGTTGAATGCACATACAGATACTGTAATGTTTGTGGATAGTGACCTCAAAAATCTTACGCCAGAAAATATTGACCAGATGGTTGAAGCATTTTTTGACGGAGGATATGATATGGTTATTGGTGAACGAGAAAAGGAGTGGATCTTCGCGCGTTACATTGGCATGGCTACCACACTTGCAGGAGAACGAATCATAAAAAAACAATTACTTTTAGATCACATAGAACTCTTTAAAGCCGAAGGATATTTAATAGAGTCAGCCATAAATAAATTGTTTTTCAGACAATACAAGGTTGGCAGAGTGCTACTTTATAACGTAGGACAATTTTGGAAAGAACAAAAATCAGGAATAGGCGCAGTCTTTCTAAAAGACATACCATGGATGATTCGGTATATTCGATTCTTAGGAATTAAAGATTTTTTGGGGCAACTCTATTTTGCAAAAATACTACCGTTTATACCAAACTCAAAAAAATAATTCTTTAGAAAGTTCACGAAGCTTTTTTTGATATTTCTTCAGTACTGATAACCTTACCATCTTGCGCTTCCCGTACAAATGCCCGCCCATGATATAGCCTGGCATTTTTTTAAGAGCACTGTTAGTAAACAGCGCAACGAAACCAGCGGTTACATACTGTTGGAGCACTTTTAACTTTCCTTGTTTTCTAAACCTTCTCAGAGAGTATATGCAAAGCGATTCACGAAGTATAGACAGATTAAAACCAGCTTTCCCAAGACGTAATCCAAAATCTAAGTCTTCATTAAATACATGTTTCTCGTCATATCCCAAAACAGCGTCAAACGCAGATCGAGATACGATGGTAAGAACTCCTGGAGGAAATTGACGCTTTACCACTAAGGACATTTCTATCGTAATATTTGTAACCAATGTAAATAATGCGTCACCAGAAACATCGCTATCAGGCTTAAACCACGTTGCGAAAACAGTAGGATTATGAGAAATAATAAATTCTGCACAACGCTCTATAAAATACGATAAAAACACGCTATCCGCGTCGACAAATACCAGCCATTCGCCTTGAGCGTGCTTCGCGCCTAAATTTCTTTGAAAGGGGAGGCTTGCCTTTGGGCTTATAACTACAGACAATGAGCGTAGTTTTTTTGCGTATGATTTTGCCACTTTCACTGTTTGGTCTTTTGATTTTCCATCGACAACGATTACTTCAAAATTTTTCTTCGTTTGTCGTACCAACGAATCAAGAAGTGTCGGCAAAAAATTCTCTTCATTTAATGCCGGAATTATGACGGAAAACAACGGTTTTTGCATATCGCTATTATAGCTTAAATTTGGAGTTTAGAGCAAGCCTACGACCCACCCAAAAATTCAAAAAGTACAAATATGCCATAAAAAAGAAGCAGCCCCAATCCTTCTTTGCGCGTAATATCCTTGCGTGACGAAAGCGCCCATACAAAAAACAGTGTGACAGTAAAAAGGAGCACCAACGAAAAAATAATTCGCTCTGTATTTGCGACGCGAAATGGGGAAAGCAGACCGATGACGCCTAAGATGGGCGTATTTGCCGCAGCGCTCCCCAAAAAGTCCCCAAACGCGATAGACTTCGTTTTTGATTTGCCCGCCTGCCATGCGAGCGCAAATTCAGGCAAATTAGTGCCAAGTGATAAAAGTACCAAGCCAAATACAAACGCTGGAATATGCAAAATCCCTATCAACACTGTCGCATACTCCACTATAAAGTATGAAGCCACAAACATCGCGAGTAGGCCACAAAGCAGTAACATAATAGATTTCACAACAGACGACGGATGATGAGTCATATACGCTGCGTGTCTATTTACTTTCGTTTTTGTATTTAAAAGCAGCGCATGTGCGATGTAGATTCCTAAAAGAAGTGCTCCTTCAATCCGTGTCAACGCGCCATCCCATAACACCAAAACAGGGGAAGCGACAACGATACATGAAAGGACTATTTCTCTAAACGTCATCCCATGAGAAAGCGTTATTTTTCCATACAGCACACTACTTAAACCCATAACGAGTGACAAAAGGAGTATCGATCCGCCAAGAAGATTACCAACGGATAGTTGGGGTACCCCCTCAACCATAGATCTATACGCCACAAACATTTCTGGTGCTGAGGTACAAAAACCTAAAAGAAGAAAAGAAAGCGAATATCCCGTAATACCAATGACACGAGAAATATGGGCTACTGATCGCGCCACAATTTGCGCGCTCCCTGTAAGGAGAATACCAAACCCAAGTAACAATAGTATATGCCAAAAATAATACATAAAAACTCTTTGTATCTATAATACACGAGTTATTTTTTGTGTGTACTTCTTTGAAGAGAAAACATCGAAGCAATTTCTTTGGTCGTGGTCGCATTTACCACTCCTTTATCTTCACGTACGCCAACAAGGCGTGGAAATCGAACTGCATATTTTGCGCTATGAAATGGTGATCTGGTCAAGTCGTCGCCTGCGATCTCTACCACCACCTTCGGTGACACCCACGCGTCAGGCAAAAGCATGGCAGATACGTCTCCATACTCTTTGGGTTTTTTCTTTGTTTCAATTGGTCGAAAAAGTCGCTTCAACATTCCCCATTTTTCATCCGTGACCCCTGTACCAATTTTGGTAAGCGTCACAATTGTGTCTTTGTCTTTGACTCCTACCAGAAACGCACCAATACCAAATACCGATCGCTTTCCCTCGCCCTTATAGTACCCCATAACTACGGCATCAATCGTGTCCGTTAATTTACCCGTTTTTCCTTCTTCTTGTTTAAACTTCACCCACGAAAACCCTTTTCTCCCCGGTTCATACGGACTATCTGTTTTTTTTACGACCACACCCTCAAGGCCGATGGCAATTTGTGCATCATGATATGCACGTAGTGCGTCTGGACTATCGGTCACTATGTGGGCAGAGACGATGAGCACTTTTCCTTTTTTGATTGTATCTTCTAATATTTTCCTCCGCGTCAATAAATCCTTTGCTAAAAGATCAATTCCATCTTTATACAGAATATCAAAGACAAAAAAGGTAAGCGGGATAGCTGACTGCGCCTTTGCTATGCCATGTTTTCTCTTTCGTATTATCGTGTCCTGAAAAGAAAGTCGCGCACCGGTCTTTGGGTCTTTGCCTACTGCTTCGGCATCAAGGATCACATCGTCAGCACGTAGTTGATTACCAATAGTTAATAACTCAGGAAACATACCCGTCGTTTGTTCTAAGTTACGTGAATATGATGTAACTTTTACACTATTCCCCGCTCCACCACGTCTCTGATAATGAATTTGCACGCGTACACCATCATATTTGGCTTCTACAGACACGGTATGCATTTTCTCAATCATCTCGTCAGCAGTCGGCAGACGAGAACAGAGCGCTGAAAGAATGGGCGCGCCAACCTTTGCATGCACATGGGTTAAACCATTTATACCGTTTTTTTTAAGCTCTTTGGCTATAAATCCCATGTCAGGATACACATTAAAGGACTGTTCAATCCTCTCTCGTAATGATTTGTCTCCCACAAGCATCATCGACAACGCATCAATAATGGTTACATCAGAAAAACCAAGTCGTAATTTGTCTAAAGGAATACGGACGATATAACGAGCACTAAGCCTATCAACCTGTGTAAGAAGGGTTGCTACATGTATAATTTTTTGCTCTTGAGAGCCTTGTCCTTGAAGCTGGGCAATAGCACGGAGATCATCATACACTTGGGTAATGGTTAATTTATTATTTTTCCCGTTATACAACTTTTGCGACACTATTCCCAAATCCCCATGATGTTTATATTCGGCAAGAACCTTTTCTATAGGCACATCATACGCGTTTGAAATCGCACGGATGATAAATTTATCTGCCATACCAAACTCTAATGGTTCATAAATAGGCGTAACCCTTCCTTGCAGCAAGTAACAGAGAGTACGTATTTCGCGGACGTTTGACTTGGCAAACAGTTCACTTAAAATTCGCGTCATTTCATTGCGAAGTGAAGTTTTTTCTATAGAAGAAATATAGATCGACAGTTCTGAAAATTTCATCGGATAAAAAACCAATAGGCCCCACCTATAAGAAGGAGAAGAAAAATACCAAAACTGAGCGCAACTGTGCCATCAGACTCTTCTCGAAATATCTTTACAATCCCCTGCACTATAACCGTAAGAGCAAAAAATGCAGGGATCAAAAGCATCGCATACGCAATTTCAGGGCTTGAAAAATCCATAGTCATTTACGTTCTCAGCACGTATCTTGCTCCTTTTGTAGTACCTTCTTTTTTTACTATACCCTTTTTTAAAAGATCCTTCAAATCTCGAAGCACTGTATCTTCAGAAATCATAGGAAACAACTCAAAAAACGTTTTGTTCTGCAAAAACCCATTCTCCTGCACAAACTCAACAATTTTTATTTGTCGCTCGGTTAAGGTCATTTGCTGCCCACCAAAAGATTTTTTAATTTTTATGTCGGTTGAGAGTGACTTTACTTTTTCTTTCACTCTGGTAAGCTCAATAGCTAAACCTTCAATGAAGTATTCAAGCCAATGGGTAAGATTTCCTTTTTCCTTTTCCACACCCTGTAGCGCTTCATAGTACGCCAGCGGCTCACGATCATAATGTTCCTCAAGAGAAAAAAATCGTTTGATGTCATATCCATAGATAAAAAGCACCAACAGCGCAACTGCTCGTGCCACCCTGCCATTCCCGTCCAAAAAGGGATGAATACGCACAAGTTCGTAGTGGACAATACCTGCTTTAAGCGCTGGATGCATATCATCTATCCCAACACTCTCAAGCCATGATAAAAAATCAACGAATAAAAATGGTATTTCTACGGCAGGGGGCGGACGAAACGTAATCTCGCCAGTTTGCGCATTTTTGACAACTACCTGTGTTTTTCTATACTCACCCACCGTTTCTTCAGAGAGAATTCTATGCGCTACCAGAGAGTGAAGATGCTTTATCACCTCTTCTGTAATCGTTTTACCTTTATACTCTTCTATAAACCGAATTACATTTCTGTAATTTAATACTTCTTGAATATCGCGCTCTCTCCCAATGATCTTATGCCCCGCAAGCACCTTCTCAGCCTCATTAAGCGTTAAGTCGTTGCCCTCAATATGCGTCCCGTGATGGACTGTACGCACAATTGCATCCTCACGAAACTTGGCTTCCCAAGCAGGAACCAACGGACTGTTTTCTATAACCTCTTTAGAGGCTTCAATGATGCCAATATGCTTTAAAATCTTGTTCGTAATACTAAATTGAGGCTGATACATAGATTGTTTTAATTCCCGCACATTTACTGTATAATACCCGCATGGCGACAAAAAAACAACCTAGCAAGAGCCTCCACCGTACAATCCTTAAACAAATGCTTACGCTTGCAACATCAGGATTTGGCCTTGTCGCGGCGCTTGCGTGGAACAGCGTCATTCAGGAATTCGTCAACACGAAAATTAAACCAATTATTCCCACTGGGGGCTTAATTTCTCTTCTTATCTACGCAATTCTCGTGACTGTTTTAGCCGTTACCATAACCTATCAACTAGGGAAGCTTGTTGAGAATCTGAAAGATTAGACGTACTATCAATCTATGGAACCACAACTTGTCACTCCACAAATTCAGCAGCCACCCAAGTTTCCCTTACTCCCCCTCCTTCTAACCTTGCTTTCACTTCTATTATTCGTCTCGTCAGTGTATCTTTTATATCAAAACCTCCAACTCCAAAAACAAATAACGGCATTACAAAATATCCCAATCTCCCCCAGTTCCCCAATTTCCCCTTCAACCTGTCTAGTAAATGGAAAAACGTATCAGAATGGAGACAGATTTCCCGACAAATGTAATAGTTGTACATGCGAAAATGGGCAAATAGCCTGCACCCTTATGGCGTGTGAATAACACGTTATTTACTTTATTTGTAAAAATTCTTTCATCGTCTTTGGTATTTGATTTGCTAAGTCGGTCGCATTAAAATATGGACCAACAGACTTATATAATTCATCCCCTGCTTGTTTATTAATCCTGCTTCCAACAATCGTAGAGACGGATGGATCGTTTGTGCAACAAAGAGCGGCAATGAGTCCCGCTAACACGTCCCCAGTCCCACCTTTCGTCATCCCCGCATTTCCACCTGCAATCGTATGTGTTTCCTCTCCATCAGATACAATATCTTTTTCCCCCTTTAAAAGAACGATGCAGTGATATTTTTTTGCAAACCATGCAACTGCTTTTTTTCGCGCGGGGAGCGAATGAAAATTTGAGCCCTGCGCCGAAGGGGCTCCCGAGTTTATTAAGGGAGATCGCAGGACACGAAAATTTTGATTTGCGACCTCAGCGCGAATAATTAGACTCTCAAATTCTTTTAAATGTGGCGTCAAAACAGCATGTTTGGGAATCAAAGAAATATCCATCATCTGAAGCGCCCCCGCATCTATCACCCACTGTTTATTCGGATAAGCCTTCAGTAATCGATTCGTGAGCGTTCTTGTTTCTTCATCTCGCACCATCCCAGGACCAATGAGGATACAGTCATCTTCTTTTATATAACTCTCAATATCTTTTCTCTCAATGACTATCCCGTTTCTAAACTCTTTTTTTGCTTCTTTAATCAGCTCATTATTCTCCGGCACTGATGCATAGTGCACAAGATCTACAATGCGTGACGCGACAGTGAGAGACCAAATACTTGCCGCATGAAACAATCGGCTTCCGCCGATAAGAAGGAGTCTTCCGTTTTGCCCTTTGTGTGAGCCCGCAAGAGGGACATGAATATGTTTCATAAAGGCAATCGTATCACGTCTATATCTCCCAACTCTTTTTCTATATGCGTATCTGCAGTAGTTAAAATTGTTTGTTGTTTTCTCATAAGCGACCGCACGACATCTCTATGTTTCCTGTCAAATTCAGAAAATATATCATCTAATAATACCACTGGACGCTCTCCGTACACATCTTCTACATACTCTGTCTCGACACACTTAAGCCACAATACTGCAGATCTCTGCTCTCCCCGACTGCCAAACTCCCGCACATTCACCATCTTATTTTTTTTGGGCGTTTCCATGAGTATATGAAAATCATCTCGGTGCGGCCCTACAAGGGTTGATTTAGAAGCAACTTCTTCACTGGCGTATTGCAACAACCTTGCTTCATTTATCCGACTCGGCTCATATGATACACGAAATGTTTTAATATCCATATCTCTCATTTTTGTGGTAAACAAAAGATACGCTTCCCTTTGTTTCGTAATATATCCTCCGGCTTTAATAAGGAGCTGATCCCAAAATATTAACTGGCTTCTTGTCGCCTGACGTTTATTAATTCTATCCAAAAGCATGTTTCGCTGGCGAAGTCCCCGTTCATAAGATGCCAAAGATCTTCTATACTCATCATCTGTTTGCGATAACACGGTGTCTAAATATTTGCGCCTCATGCTGGGGCTATCAGTAACAAGATCTAAATCTTGCGGCCAAAATAGCACAACTTTTAAGTTTCTACTCAAATCTGTGGCCCTTCTTGATATCCCATTTACAAAAAATTTCTTCATCGGTGCTTTTTGTCCCTGAAGCATTCCTTGCGTTATAAATACAGAAACACTCACACGTTGACTTTCTTTTACAACATTGCCTGTCACCTTTGCCATCTCGTTTTCAAAACGTACAACGTCTCTGTCATGGATCGCCCGAAAGCTTTTGCCGGTGGATAACATCATGATAGCTTCCAAAATATTCGTTTTTCCTGTCGCATTGTCGCCTACAATAAGCGTCGTGAGTGGAGAAAATGGAAGAGTAATTTTTTTGTAGCTGCGGAAATTTTGCAACTCAAGAGACGTGAGAATCATTTAATTGTAGTCCCTGCAAATGCTTTATTATCAAGTGCTCTTGAGAGATTCTCCAAATTTTTTCCATTTAAAATTTTTACGGTGATCCCAAAATCTTCTGCCAACTTACTAGCGATGGGATCAAATGGAGCGTTCATCCCAGGATGCCACGACTGGCCAACCATGGCGCGATATTCTTGCCACGTGGCGTTGTTCATGGGTGCGGCATCAGGAAATTTTTTAGGATCTTTGGTGTACACCTGATCCACATTGGTCATGTTTATAACTTCACGCATGCCATAATCCTGGCAAAGCGTTACCGCACAATAATCAGTGCTCCACCCCGGCTTCCATCCAGCGGCAATTGCTACCGGCGCATCAATTTTTAAAATCACTTCGTAATGTTTAATTACCCGTGGGTCAGCGATATCCTGAAATACCGTTCGCACCAGCTGTGCGTTTAAACGAGTCGCATGAACCCCTAACCAATCTGCATCCGAGTCTGTGAGACCTTGTCCTCTTACGGTACTTGCAGCCTTTTGATAGTGTCTTGTGATAACGCCCCCACCCACCACTATAAAAAATCTTCGCTTGTTTACGGCAACTTGATTACGAATAAAATCATGAAACTTTGAGAGGAAATCTGTATCAATACCGCCCTCTGGTACTATAAGAGAGCCTCCAAGTGAGAGTACAAATGCCGAAGTAGATTGTTGCATGAGATAAATCTTATGCTATCATTATCCTTCTAATCGTGCAAATGAGCCGCTTTTCTTTGCCCCGACATACGTGCGATCAAATATAATCCATCCAATCGCCATCCAAAGAGCATTTAATAATGTCGCCATTATGAGTGCACGCCAATCTATAATACCCATAGTTATTTGCCCACGGATGGTTTCAAACACATACGTCACGGGGATAGAGTATGCTATCCATCGAATAGACTCAGGGAGTACCGTCATGGGGTAAAAAACTGCACCGAATGGCTGAACCAAGAAAATAAGCGCCCAAGAAAGTGACTGTACTTGTGTGCTAAAACGAAAAATAAGGCTTAATACCATAAATCCTGTCGCCCAAGAAAAAATAAGCAACTCTATATAATAAATAAGCAGCATCCATCCTATGGAAAAAATAGAAAAATGATAGAGAAAAAATGCAACAAGAGAGGTCATTGCAACAGCCAATAGAGATTTAACCGCTCCGGAAATCATCTGACCCACTATATACTCGCTCATCGAGAGTGGTGAAATAAACAAACTACTAAAGCTTCTGGACCATATTTCCCAAAGCGCGCCGACGCAAATTGCATATTGTCCTACCCATACAATCTGCCAAAATATCATGCCAACGATGACAAAAAGTCCCCGCTGATCACCAGCTTGAGCAAAAGACGCAGCAATCAATACATAAATCCACGTTTGTATCAATGGATTCCAAAAAATATCCACCCATGTTTCCGTACTGTGCCAAAAATGGTACCACGTGTGAAGCAAAACAATTTTTAATCGATTAATGCGCATATTTTCCTTTCGCGATAGACAAGAATACATCTTCCAAATTTGGCTTCTCGACGTCAACATTGGTTATCCATATTTTTTCTTTCGCAAACCCAAATAATACTTTCGCGATACCTACCTCAGCGACAGATATTTCGACAATATGCTCACGAGGAAAAGAATAAACATACGCATCTTTATCCAAGGGTCTAGAGTACTTTAGAGCGGATTTTCTCTAAAATTCTTGAGCAAACTCT
>ERZ1292629.970-Hain-H43-01um-R1-970-length-30339-cov-10_pt1 | contig 30339 bp, 31 predicted proteins | sample MGYA00564399_ERZ1292629 | MGnify/ENA primary metagenome ERZ1292629 (study PRJEB36523, sample SAMEA6512636) | groundwater metagenome | collected 2019-01-08 | study: AquaDiva: Metagenomics assemblies of 32 groundwater samples
GGCCGAGCCGGAGCTGCGACATTACGGGTTTTCGCGAAAGGAGGTTCTGACTTTTTCAAAAATCAGCTCCATGAAATTTAATATTCGTTTACTTTATTTATATCTTTTTTCTTTTATTGGACTACTAATTGCAATCATAGGCACTGTCCAACTTGTCGACCTGGCAATTAAAGTTTATGTCTTTAAAGGGGCCGACAAATATGAAAATTATCCCATGCTTACAAAGCCTGTTCCAAGTGGTGAAGAAGTAGCACTATCTGAAAAAGAAATTAAAGAGCAAAAAGATTTTCAAGAACTCGAAAGTAAAAGGCAAAGGCAGAGACAAGCTTCAACAGCACTTTCTATGCTTATAGTTGGCCTTCCACTCTATAAATACCATTGGAGTTTAATCAAAAAAGAAAAGAAATGAGATTTACGCTTGTTAAAAAAATAGATGAATCCCGAGGAACAAAATCTTTTTTCTTCAAACCAGAAAAACCAGTTAGCTATTTGCCCGGCCAATATTACTACTTTACTCTTCCAAAGCTAGATTTCCCCGACCCTAGAGGAAATACAAGGCATTTTACAATTTCCACTTCACCCACAGAAAAAGGGCTATTTAGGTTTACAACAAGAATTAGAGAAGAATCCGGGTTCAAAAAAACTTTGGACAATTTACCAATGGGAATCATTATCGATGGTGAAGGCCCAACCGGAACTTACATTCTTGATGAAGCTGAAAAAGATAATGTTCATATATTTATAGCTGGTGGAATTGGAATTACACCGTTTAGATCTTTCATCAAATACAACATCGACAAAAATTTAAAAATCCCCACGTATCTGATCTATTCAAATTCAGATAGTGATTTTGTATTTGGCAAAGAGCTTAGATCGTGGCAAAAAGAAAATAACTTTTTTAAAGTAGAGTTTTTCGATTCTTCTAAATTTGGTCATTTGAACTATTTGAAAATTAATGAATTAATTGGTAATTGGTCATTGGTAATTGGTAATTTAATTTGGTGGGTCGTTGGTCCTCCCGCCTTTGTAGATGCAATGGAAGACAATCTTTCAAAACTAAAGATTTCTTCATCCCAAATCCTCACTGAAAAATTTACTGGATATTAGCTTCAAATGATATAATAGCTTTAGAGGTAAAAACGCCAAGGTAGCTCAGTTGGTAGAGCAGCGGTATCGTAAACCGCAGGTCGTGGGTTCAAGGCCCACCCTTGGCTCCATGGTAAGCGAAGAAAAAAGAAATAAGCAAAAAGCACTTAAATTTGTAATACTTACAGTTATAGCTGGAGTTATTATGTTCTTTTTTGGTATTCCAGCGCTTGCCAAATTTACAGGTTTTGTTGCTGAACTGGTTAAAAGTGATAAACCAATAACCCAAAATGATAAAACACCTCCCGCTCCACCTCAAATAGAATCTACTCCCGAATTTACCAATCAAGAAATTTTAAAGATAATCGGTAAAAGTGAAGAAGGTGCTGTAATAAAGCTTGTCTTCAATGGGAAAGAGGATGAGGTTGTTACTAATACAAATGGAGAGTTTAGTAAAAACCTAGATCTTCAAAAAGGAGAAAATACACTTGTAGCAAGTGCTAAGGATTTAGCCGGTAATGAAAGTCAAAAAACCAAAAATTTTACAATTACATTTGATAGTGATGAACCGGATCTTACTATTAATTCGCCTTCCGGCGGAACTAGTTTTTTTGGGTCAAGACAAAGACAGGTTGATATAAAAGGATCAGTTGACGACAAGGATACAAAAGTTACTATAAATGACAGGTTTGTGGCAGTTGAAGATAGTGGTGATTTTCAATTCACTACAACCCTTAATGAAGGAGAGAATAAATTTACCATTAAAGCTGAAGATTTTGCTGGAAACGTTAGCCAAAGTGAATTAAGTCTTAACTTCACGCTTTAGAGTAATTGCTAGTAAAATCATTAAGTAACCCATTATCCATGGGTAAAAAAGAGAATTAGAAAAAAGACTGTGAACAAAGATTGCGATGAATGTAGAATGTAAAATGTAGAATGTAGAATTGCGCGAAAGGGATCCTCCGACTTTGAAAACAAAATAAACAAAACTCACAAATCCAACAACACCAGTTGTCGCAAGTAGAAACAGCAAACTTGATTCGGAACCGGAACAAGAATGCGAACTGAAATTCTTGTCTTTTGCCAAACAAATATTATTAAATCCCACTCCAAATAAAGGACTTTCTTTAAATACGGAAAAAGTTGCGCCATAACTTTCAAGTCGAGCAACAATACTACTTGTTCTTTCAAGCCTTACACCCTCACCAGCCTTTTTGGGTAGGAAAATTACAATAATCAATAAGCAAATTACAAACAATAAATAATATTTTAATTTTTTAAATACAAAAAATGAAGGTATCAAAAGAGCTAGATAGCTCGCCCTGGAATAAGTAAATAAAATGCTAAATGCTAAAAAACCAAATGCTAAATATTTTTTTTGATAAAAAGCTAAGATTGACCCAAGAACTAAAATTAAACCTAAAAAGGTAGGGTCTAAAAATGTCCCAACCATTCGGTATAAATGGTCATCCCAGCCATAATAAATTAAAGCTCTAACGTCAGGATAGAGAAAGTATTGAATCCAACCAAAAATGGCAGAGAAAATTGATAGTGATAGGAGTGAATTTAGCAAAAGTTTTTTATTTTTAAAGTTAGAGACTAAAGTAAAAAAATAAAAATAAGCGACCAATCGTACTAGGTACAGTAAACCATATACCAAATCAATTTCTTTGATCAAAAAAATCGAAACTATATAGCTAAATGAAACTACATATAGAAAATTATTAAAATATTTAAAAACTGATGGGTGTTTGTTTTTTTTTAGTATTGCCCACAAGGCTCCAGCGCCAACAACAATATCAATCGGGTTAACTATTCCAATTTTTATGATTTGACCAAAGGGAAATAAAATTAGGAATGTAAAAAGTATAATTTGCTCCATGATAAGTAAGAGTGAAACGCCTGCATGATACTAAAAACCATATTTTTTGATTTAATAAGAGTAACAATAAACTTGGCGATCGGATAAAAAATGATTTTGAATAAATTTGATTTTTTCTTTTCTTCTTTATTAGCTTGTGCATGCAAATCTGAATAGTAGTTAATTTTTTTAATGTACTGATTTAAGTTACCTGCTGTATTGTGAATAATAACTGGGTTGTTTATGTATCCGACTTTCCCATTAATTTTCCAAATTTCGTGAACTCTTCTTTCCCACTTCCCAGCACTTTTTTTAGCTAGTCGTATAATTTTCTCGCTCCCCACGTATTGCCCCAAGAAATAATTATCTCTACGTATTTTATAACCTGAAAATTTATTATTAATTGTAAGCGAAGCTTGGCCTGCTTTGCCGGTAAATTCTAAATTATTAATTACTTCATCACTATCGATGAAAAAAACCCATTCTTTTTTTGCTTTAGAAAGAAGAAGGTTTCGCTCTTTAGCAAAATCAGTAATATTTTTTTTTGAAAGTGTAATTATCTCAAGTATTTCCATGTAAAATAAGTAAGAATAGGTAGGCTCGAAAGTGTGGCGATAATTGCAGCATATCCTGCCCCCAAAATACCAAAAATAGTAATGAGTGGATAGATAACAATACCTAGAACCAAAGCCCTAATAAAGGTCGTCAGAGTCACTATTTTTTGTTTTTCGATCCCTAAAAATAATGAGAAAAACGAATTAGAAATTGCTTTTATTACTCCATAAATAGCGAGAATCTGGAGGATGGGAACGGCAAATAACCAGTTATTACCCAATATAATCATAATAATTTGTACAGGATAGTAAAAAACAAATGCTCCAAATAATGCTACAAATGTAGTGATAACCAATAATGTCTTCAAAAACGCCGTTTTCACCCTTTTAATATCCCCACCTATAGCTGTATAAACCGGAAAAGTGACCTTGTTAAATACCTCGCCAACCTCTGAAGCTGGAATAGATGCTACCTTATATGCCTGTTGATAAAATCCTAAAGATTGTGTGCCTAGTAACCTACCTACAAAAATATCATCGACATTCTCAAACAAATAATTAAAAATTGAGGCGCCAGTTATCCATTTACCCTTACCCACCACTTCTTTGACCTTAGCTAAATTTAATAAAAACTTTGGTTTGGGTGAGAAAATCAAAAAAGATAAAATTACTTCAATACTGGTAGCTATAATCATCCCCCAAACAAGTGAGTTTTCAGATCTTGTCAAGAATGCTAATAAGACCGCGATTAGTGTGTCAATAAAAAATAATGAGGCTTCGTAATAAAACTGTTTATTAAACTGGAGTCTTTTTTGAAATTTAACACATGCAGGATTAATAAACCCTCGAATTAGTGGAACAATTGATGTGAGATATAGAATTGAGATCGAATTCGGTGAGTTAAAAAAATTAGCAATAAATGGTGCAAAAATAAAAATTGCAAAAGAAATTAACATTCCTCTTACAACCGAAACAACCCAGGCACTATCAACATAATCATCAACATTCTCTTTCTTTTGAATTAAAAATATATTTATTCCAGTTTCAGTTAAGGTTTCAAGAAACCCTAAAACAATTGTAGCTATTCCATAAATTCCAAATTGAGAAGGAAGAAGAATTCTGGCTAGAATCGCGGTTTTAACGATTACAAGGCCACGAGTACTAACTCTTAATGCCGCCATCCACTTAATTCCTCTAAGAGCTGTTTGAAAATACCCCATCAGTTGATTATACCCGATATGAATCCATTCATAACAGAAAAATCAGTGACAAATTGCAATGGGATTCCCCATAAACCGGCTTTTTTATAGGCAAAGATTAAGTAAACAAATAAACAAATAAGAAAAAGAGTAAATAAATAGGGAGACTCAAATGAAAAAATTAACAACAATAATCCAATTAAATATCTAAATATAACAAAAACAGCCTTGATATTGTGCGACGTAAAACCTTTTCCAGGGAAAAACCATACTTTTGTTTGCCCATCCCATTTCGCATAATTAAAAATTGAAAAATAAAAATTAAAAATTGAGTCTGGCATCCCCCACTCTACTATTGCACTTTTCACGCGTGCATATTTCACGCCAAATTTAATTGCATTGTAGTTAAAGTATGTATCTTCTGCTGAATTTCCATTTTCTTCAGGAAATCCCCCAATTTCTTCCCAAACGTTTTTTCTAAAAGCCATTGATCTAGTTGAGGGAAGAAAATTATTATCAAAATTGGAAGGTTTGGTTCCAAGAAAAACAGACATTGCTTTTTGAAGTTTTGTCTCTCCTACCATCTTGTAAAATCCCGCAACAACATCAATCCCACTCCCGGAGTGGGATTTAAAAGGTTGTATTAATTTTTCTAGCCAGTCGATCTTAGGGACACACCCCGCATCCGTCATAGCAATAATTTCATTTTTGGCAATTTCGATCCCCAGGTTTCTACCTCTTGCCCTGAAGCATTTTTCTTTAAGAAGTCTGATACGCCTATCTTTTTTTTGATAATGATTTATTATTTCGATGGTTTTGTCTGTCGATCCACCGTCAACAATTATTATCTCGTTAGCCTTCAGGCTTTGATTTATAAGTGAACCCAGGAGTTTACCTATAGACGACTCTTCATTTAATACTGTTATACAAATTGATATATTCATCTGCTACTTTTCCCCATGTTGGGAAGTTTTTGACCAACCTGATTTCATTCCAATAATCTTCCTTTAAAGGATTGTTGGCAAAGGTCATGATTTTACTGCCATATGACTTAGCCTCAATATAACTTAAATATCCTCCCGGAACACAATATTCTGCTTTCCTTAGATATTTTTCTGGATTTAGTTCGTTACTTACATAAGTTACTAGATACTTTTTATTTTGCTTCTTAATCCATTTTTTAAATTCATTAATTCCAGTATCTTTGTCTTGTCTACCTAGCCAAACGATCATGTTTTTAATCTTTCTAGTGCCTAGTGCCTTTTGTCTGGTGCCTCCATACATTATTCTATTAGCTTTGATTCCATAATATTTTTCGATATATTTCCCAATTACAATTGACGCCCAAGAAAGCCGATTTGCTATACGTTTTAGAAAAATATTTTTCCATGGGATCGGATAAACACCTTCCCATCCATGAAAAGTAGTAAATACTGGCTTTCTGGGATATAAAAATCTAAATGGTAGATACCAAACAAAAACATCGTGTATATGCACAAGGTGAGACCCTGTGATTAAATTCCTATTTTTAAATAACCAAAACCAGATATACAATAGCCCCAAAAATTTAATTTTAGGATATTTAATATCTTCTTCTGAAATTATTTTAACATCATAATTTTTCTTTCTTAATTCTTCACTAACCGCTCGAATATGTTTTTCAACACCACCTATGTGTGGCCATTTATGCTGTGCCAAAAAAAGTATTTTCATTTTTTCTTGCAAAAAATAATGACTAAATTTGGTCTTTTCAAACGAAAGATTCTTGCCAATAATGACTTAATGACATATCCATTCTTAAATGCAAACAATAATTTCTTCTCTGTGATCTCAAATCCGCTTTTTGAAAGTAACTCGATTATGCTGTGATCTGTAAAAGAAATCATATGTCGATTTATCCTTTTGTCTTTTAATGATTCATTCAATGGAACCGAAACAATCAAAATACCTTTACCTTTTAATACTCGTTTAACTTCAAGTAATACTTTTGTTAACTCTTTGGGGTAAAAATGCTCTAAAACATCTAGAACAACCACGTAATCAAAAAACATATCTTGAAATGGAATTTTCATAGCGCTTGCTACTACAAATTCACCCTGTACGATCTTACTGACTTTTTTTACCGACACAGGTGAAATGTCGATTCCAAAAAACTTCAAACTATGGATTCTGTCCTTAAGTAAATTTTCTAAAACTCCATAACCTAATCCAATATCCAGAAGCCTTCCACGTAGATCGCGAAAATACCTTTCGACAATCTTATTTTTATCCAAATAAATTGGACTGCGTAACAACAAACTTTCTCCTCTTATAATTTTTTTATTCCAAAATGAAACAGTATTTATATTCTTCATACATTCTTATTGACAAACAAACATTACCTTGTCAATACTTAGTAAGTGACATTAATTTTCAAAAAGGTAACTTTTTTTATTGCCCTTCTTTTTCATTTTACAATATTTAGTCTCGTTACACCCAGCGTTATTAATGCTCAGACATTATTCTCTGATAACTTTGAAGTGGGTAATGCCACCTTTTGGGGAGTCGCTACTGGAATATGGAGCGTGCAAACGATCGATACAAGTAATAGATATGGGACAATTGTGTCAACTTCCAGCACCTGCTGTTCCGAAACTGTAGCCGGAGATACATCTTGGACAAATTACAGATATGAGCTTGATCTACTTGGTAAACAAGGGGTGGATAAAAATTTAATGTTCAGATATATCAATTCCCTTACTAAGTACGGAATTCATATGACAGGAAGTGTAATTTCACTTGAAAAACACATACCGGGTTCTAGTGTTGATTTAATAATAGTTCCAGGAAGTTTTATAAACGATGTGGTTTATCAGGTTAAAATTGAGGCAATTGGAAACAACATTAAAGTTTTTGTAAACAATGTGTTATATATAAATTATACCGACAATAACTCACCAATATTGAATGGTAAAATAGGACTTAGAGTCGGTACGGGTGCCACGTTCCCATCACAAGTCTGGTTTGATAATGTTGTGGTGACACAGTTGGATTCGCCAACACCGACTCCCACAATCGCCCCAACACCTACCCCAACACCCACAATCGCCCCAACTCCAACTCCAACTCCAAGTCCACTTCCTAATTTAAATGTTCCTGATATTAAACAATTCACCCTCCCTTGGGGAGATGATATTTATGATAGCGCGAATCTATGGAGCATAAACCCCGTTATTTCAGCCTGGGGATGTGCCTTAACCTCTGCATCAATGGTTTTAAGATATTATGGTCACGATGTTTGGCCTGACTCACTAAATAATTGGTTAAAAACTCAATCAGATGGATATATCAGAAATGGACTGATTAATTGGCTCGCAGTTTCAAGATATACACGAATAAACGACTCCGAATCCTCCCCCACTCTTGAATACAGGCGACTATCTCCAACAGAAGATAATTTAGCCGAACAGATAGAAAACAATCGTCCCGGAATATTAGCCGAACCTGGACATTTTGTCGTAGCCAAATCTCTTCTTCCCGATTCATTTGCTATAAATGACCCGGCATATTCAGATAGGCCAACACTTAGTTCTTACTCAAACTCCTTCTTGGCACTTGGTGTCTACACTCCAACACATACAGACCTTTCCTACATCTATCTGGTAATTGATGCTAACTTGGATATTAAAGTCTTTGATGCAAACGACATTGAAATTATTGGTTTTACTCAAATCGAAGAACCAATTATCGACCCGGAAAATCCAAGTGTCAATAGCGGCGAGTCAGTTAAAACTTTTATGTTTCCGGCACCTCCCGATGGCATTTATAAAGTTGTAATTTCTGGCTTGGGTACATATGAGTTTGATTCATATATCTATGACGAGGCTGGAAATGTAGAAAAAGATAATTTTATCGGAATCTTAGGAAATTCTAACGAAGAATTTAATTTAACTTTAGGAGAAACTTCTGATATTACCCACCCAATAACAATTGGTAGCATTATCAAAGATTTAGATGAAGCTTATTTTGGGAGATTAATCAAAAATAGAGCAGTTTACCAAAATATAAGAGTCCAACTAATTCTAGCCCAAAGAATTGATCTTGCAAGATCAATTCCTAGGACAGAAGTGGTTAAAAGAATTTTGGCCTCCGCAAGAAGAACAATCCAGGTTTACACTCCCCTATTTATTAACCCCGAAGCTTCAAATGCTTTGCGAGAGAATCTGCAAATTTTGATAACTTCACTATAACAATTGCCGAAACGATAATTATTGATGGACCATGAAAGTAACCAAATGGAGGTGTTCCTACATCCTGCCCTAATTTAATAGAATGAAACCAAATGACATAAAAGGCAACATAATTTAAAACATGGAATTTTTTCCAGTGAAGTCTCAAAAAAGGAGTTGAAGTTCTAAAAAGTGCGGCGATAACTGCAATTGTGATTAACCAAAAGCCAATTCTTCCAAAATTATATAGCCACTCAAATTTTCCATCACATAGGATGCAAACATCAATAAAGACATAAAAGGGGTCAAGTCCACGGCCAGTAAAGTAGTTAACAAATACCGTCATTAGAGGATGTAAAAATATTAAAATGTAGGCAATGGGTTCTTGGGTTATATGAAATTTAAAAATCCAGGCTCCTAATTTTTCGATCCATTTAGACATAAACGAACCTAAAATTATTTGAATAAAGATAAGGGTAAACGCGGTTAAGCCTAAAATTCGCTGGAAAAAATTAACAAGTAAAACTTTATTTACAACCACAGATGCAAATGGATTGACACCCAAAACTGTAATTGGTCCAAGAGAAATTAACCCCAGCCAAATTAAATAAAATGTTATTTTTTTGTAATTCATACTGTGCTCGAATCCCGATTCGAACGGGAGACCTTACGAATGTGAATCGTACGCTCTAACCAGCTGAGCTATTCGAGCAACTCTTTATTTTACCATCTTGACAGGGGTTTGTGAAAAAAATACAGTTACTTATGTTTTCCCAAAAATGCAAAATGTTATGCCACTTGGACTCTCGTACGATGATGTTCTTTTAATTCCTCAATATTCCGAAGTAGAAAGTAGAAATAATGTAGACCTATTCAGCCAAATATCTCCAAACATAACTTTGGATATTCCAATAATCAGCACCAACATGACCGATGTCACCGGTTTAGAAATGGCAATTGAACTAGCAAAACTTGGAGGTCTTGGAGTAATACCCCGTTTTCAGTCAGCAGAAGAACAAGCAAATTTAATAGAAAAGGTAAAAAAACAAAATTTACTAGTTGGAGCGGCAATTGGAATCCGAAATGGAATGTATGATAGATTAGAGACCTTGATTAAAGCTGGAGCAGATATCTTTTTTCTTGACGTTGCTCATGGACATATGAAGAAAGTGGTCGAAGCCACTCGTGATATTAAAACTAGATTCCCAAAAATTAAATTAATATCAGGGAATGTGGCAACGGCTGACGGTGCTGAATATTTATTTAAATCAGGAGCAGACGGTGTTAAGGTTGGGATCGGGCCTGGATCAATCTGTACAACCAGAATTACAACAGGATCAGGGGTTCCTCAAATAACTGCACTACTTGAAGTTGCCGCGGTTGCAAGAAAATATAAAAAAACTTTTATAGCTGATGGTGGTATTAAAAATTCCGGTGACATAGTTAAAGCACTTGCAACAGGAGCTTCTGCTGTAATGCTTGGCAATATGCTAGCAGGAACCTCTGAATCACCTGGCAAAAAGGTAAAACTGGAAGGAAAGTGGTACAAAGTATATAACGCCTCTACTTCAGTTGCAGAAAAAATAAATCATGTAAAAAGAAATGGTAGTGAGTTTGAAAAACATTATGTAAGGCAAATTGAAGGAATAGAAAGTGTTGTTCCCTATAAAGGGTCTCTTAAAAACGTGATTGAGAGCTACACAGCCAACATGAGATCGGGTTTTAGCTATTCAGGGGCCTCAAATATTAAATCTCTTTGGAAAAATGCCAAATTTATTCAAATTACTGCGATGGGAAAACATGAGAGTGGCGCCCATGATGTACTTGTAATGCCGAGTCAAAAATAAATATAATGACATACACATATGTTTAGACGGCTTGGGTCATTTTTTTTGGATATTTTAGAAGTTGTTGTCTTTGCTATTGGCATATTCTTCTTTGTTTACCTTCTTATAATGCGCCCCCACAAAATTAAGGGTCAGTCAATGCATCCTAATTTCCCCGATGGCGAATATCTTTTAACCCAAAAGGTGTCATATTATTTCCATGGTCCAGAACGTGGGGATGTTATTGTTTTTAAGCCCCCAATTTCACAGGATGACGAATTTATTAAAAGAATAATCGCCCTCCCCGGAGATTCAGTAAAGGTGATTGGCGGAAAAGTTTATATTAATGGCATTAAACTTGCGGAAACCTATTTAGCCGATACACTTTTTACATCTAGTTCAAACTTTTTAGAGGAAGGTGAGGAATATGTGGTGCCAACTGGCAACTGGATAGTCATGGGGGATAATCGCCCACATTCTTCAGATTCAAGATCCTGGGGACCAATTACAAAGAAGGAGATTTCAGGAAAAGCCTGGCTTGTTTACTGGCCGCCCAAACAATCCGGATTTGTAGAAAAAATTAATTACTAGTTAAGGATTTGTATATTCTTTGAAGATTATCTTCAGTTTCGACCAAACTACCTTTGAATGCAAAGTTAATCTTGGTTTCTCTTTGAGATCTAACCAACTTAACATTAACTCGACCGTCTAAACTTTCGGAGCCTTTAGTAAACGAATTTTTTAGATCTTCTATCATTTTATCTATCTCTTCTGAAACTACTCTTATTCTTGGTTCATCTCTTTTTGCTGGCTGGTTACCTTTAACTTTCATTCTTCTTGCTAACTCCTCTGCTCGCCTAACCGATCCGCTTTCGCGTAAAACTATCTTATAGGCCTCGATCATTAATCCAGGATCGTCAATCGCCGCAAGTGCCCTAGCGTGGCCTTCCGTAATAAGACCCGATAAAAGTCCATCTTTTAATGCATCGGGAAGAGAAAGAAGCCTTAGGGAATTACTAACATAAGCAACTGATTTTCCAATTCTAACCGCAATTTCGCTTGTAGTTAGCCCAAACTCATTCATTAATCTTTCAAATCCTTTAGCACGGTCCAAAGCATTAAGATCAACCCTCTGAACATTTTCAACCAATGCCATCTCAAGCATTCCTTTGGGAGAAGTTTCTCTAATTATTACTGGCACGTGAGTTAAACCTGCAAGTTTTGATGCCCTCCAGCGCCTCTCACCAGCTATGATTTGGTAACCAGCAGGAGTTTTAGCTATAACCAAAGGCTCTAAAATCCCATGTTCACGGATAGAGTCTACTAGGTCGACTAAACTCTCTGGAGTAATAGCGCCACGAGGTTGAAGTGGGTTAGGTTGGAGCTGGTTAATTTCTAATTGTATTACTTCTTCGGCCATGTTTTTGGTACTACACTAATTATTTTTTTGCCGAGTCTTGTACCGAATTTAACTACACCTGTAATAATAGAGTAAACCGTGTGGTCACGGCCTAAAGCCACACCCTTTCCTAAGCTGAACTTTGTACCACGTTGCCTCATTATTATCATTCCCGGAGTCGCCTTTTGACCATCGCTCATTTTTGGTCCTAATCTTTTACCTGCGGGCCTTACATGTTGGGCTGTTTTTCCACCTGCTTTATGAGTTGACATAAGTTAGACCAATATAAATGAAGTTTTCACAGATGTCAAGATGATAGAAAGATGTATTACGATATCTTTTCAACCAGAAGTCTAGTGTGTTGGGATCTAAATCCTGTGTGCTTTCTATATCTACTTTTGGCTTTAAACTTGTAAATTTCAATTTTCTCTCCCTTTTCAAGTTCGGTTAGAACCTTCAGTTTAACCTTTATGTCTTTAAGCACTGGTTTACCTATTTTTACGTTACCTTCATCAGAAAGAAGAAGCACTTCGGGCTCTATTTTTTTTAGATCAACTATTTTGTCCACTAAAATCTCATCGCCTTCTGAAACTTTATATTGTTTGCCTTGTATTCTAATAACTGCGTATTTCATATTTGACTATTTTACCTTTTATAAGCATAGCTTGCAAGGCAGATTACGCCTTATAGGCTCCAACCGCAATACCTAAGCCAATCATGGTGGCGAGGAGTGAACTTCCACCAGCAGAAACTAGTGGGAGAGGAAGGCCGGTAATCGGAATTAGGCCCAAGTTCATTCCAATATGAATAACCACTTGGATAAAATATGTTAGAAAAAACCCTGCTACATAAGCTCTAGCTATTGGGCTTACCGAATGTTCTATAAAAATAGTCAGCCGCCAAAGGATAATAAAACTTAATAAAAACAAAATAGACGACCCGATTAACCCCAATTCTTCCGAAACGCTAGCAAAAACAAAATCTGTATGCTTTTCAGGTAAAAATGCCAATTGAGTTTGAACACCACGGCCAAGTCCACGACCGGTAATCTTGCCTGCACCAACTGATATTTTCGATTGAATACTATTATAACCAGCCCCCAGTGGGTCACTTTCAGGATTTAAGAATGTTTGCAGTCTAGCTTTTTGGTAAGGTTGCATAACCAGCCAAAAAAGTGGTAAAAGCGCTAAGACTATCAAAACTCCGCTTAAAATATGTTTTTTATTGAAATCTGACGCTATCAAGATTCCAAAAAAACCGACTACAATTAGAACCGATACCCCAAGTGAGGGCTGAACTAAAATTAAAAAAGTAGGAATAATTAGTAGTCCGACCGCTTTAAGTAACCTTTTAATAGTCAATTCAGCACTTGTTAGATAGTTAGCAAAAAAAACTAAAAGTAGGGGTCTAACTATCTCGGCTGGCTGAAAAGTTAAGTTGCCAATTGGAATCCATCTGATTGTCCCCCTTGTCACTTGACCAATAATAAGTGTCAAAAGTAAAAGTAGTAGACTAATTATATATAGGTGTTTTGAAAATAATGAAACCACCTCAAATCCTACTTGAGAAAAAAACCAAAATGCCAGAAGTGCTACTAAAACATATATTAAATAAGAAGGAAAAAGAGATGTAGATAATGAATTAAGCACAAATAACCCAAAAGTGATTAAAAAAAATACCGATACTGTCAAATATATATCAAACTTTGCGAACATTAAATTTCCCTTGAATTAATTTATTTATTTGGGCTTTCTTAGTTATCCATTGAATAAGTTTTGTGTTCACTGGAAGCCAATCTGATTCGACATTAACTCTTTGGGTAAGATTTAGACCCATTTGCTTCCTTTCATCCTGAATTGTCCGGATTAGCTCTCTTACTTTCATTTCCTCTTCCAACTCTGGAGTGATTTTTGTATCAAGCTTGTCTGTTTTTGAATTCCAATTCACACTTTTAACATTTATTTCGTCTTTGATCAAATACTCAAGATTTTTTGAGACAGGTTTAGAAGTGGTTGAAAATTTATTGAGTGGTTGTTTAACCGGTATCAACTTCTCTTTTCTAATTGCATGGGCCTTTTCAACTATTTCTCTTACAATCCCCATTTCTTCAATTAGTTTAAAATTAAGATTTTTTAAGTTTGCGACAGGATAGTCGCTAAGATGAACTGATTCCTTTTTGGTTAAATTAGTGTAAATAAGATCAGACATAAATGGCATGAAGGGGGCGAGCAATTTGGAGAGAGTATATAGTATGTAGTATGTAGTATTGTAGAAGGCGTTTTTATCTGATTTAGATTCCGCGGCGGGACCCACACGATCGCGAGACCGTCTGATGTACCACAAAGATAAATCATCTACAAACTTTTCAATTTCTCTTGATGCAGAGTAAGCATCATATTTTTCCAAATTTTCAGTTACTATGCCAACAGTTCGATTTAATCTAGATAAAATCCAATCATCTAAAATAGATAATTTTGAATTTCTAGTAGGCTTAAAACCATCAAGATTGGCGTATGTAATAAAAAAATTATAAACATTCCACAGCTTAAGGTGGAATCTTCGTCTTGTTTCATCGGCCACTTTATAACCAAAAAGCATATTATCTACCGGGTTCCCACGGACAAACATCCATCGCATAACATCAGCTCCAATTTTGTCTGCGGCTTCATTAAATTCAATCGAATTACCCCAACTCTTGTGCATTGCTCGCCCATCCTCACCCAAAAGAGTTCCATAACCTAAAACTGATTTCATAGGCTCTTTATTCTCCATTACAGTACTCATTGCAATGAGAGAGTAAAACCAATTCTTGAACTGTCCCGGGAAGCTTTCGGTAATAAGATCAACCGGAAACCAATTTTCCCACTGTCTTTTGTTTGACAAATAAAGTGGTGTACTTTTGTTATCTTTACTGATTGTTGAGTAAGCCACTATCCCAGCATCCAGCCAGGGGTTTCCAACCGGTTCAATCCGTGACATTTCAAAGCCACATTTACTGCAGGTTATTTTAATTTTATCTATTTGTGGTTTATGAGGAGAACCTTTAAGTTTTCCTTTAAGGGACCTCTCGTCAAGTTCATTTTTGGATCCCAGGACTTCAAAGTTTCCACATTTAAAGCATTCCCAAATAGGGAGAGCAAGTCCCCAATACCTGTTTTTCTTACTAATTAGCCAGTCATGCATATTCCCAAGCCAATCAAGTTCACGATCTAACCCAAAAGACGGAATCCAGTTAATCTTGCCTGCCACCTCAATCATTCTTTCGCGTAATGTTCTATTGTCTTGTGTTTCTTCTTGCTTTTCGTTCCCAATTTTAAATTTTAAATTTTTAATTTTTAGTTTCGATGGAGAATCCATCGAGATATACCATTCATCCGTAACTTTCCATACAAGTTCGGTTTTACATCTCCAACAAGCTGGATATCTGTGGGTATAATTTTCTACTTTAAAATAAAATTTCTCGCCTCCAGAGTCCAATTTCTTTAAGAAATCTATAATTAATTCAGGATGTTTTTTTGCATTTTGCCCAGAAAGAAAATCAAATCCTTCCATATATGAAGCATCATCATTAATTACTGGAATCATTGGTAAATCAAGTTTTTTTCCAAGTTTAAAGTCTTCAGTGCCTGCTGAAACCGCTGTATGAATAAGCCCTGTTCCTTCGGTGGTGGTAATTGGCATAATTAAATTATCAGTTGCGACTACATTGTGGAACTTTTCATTGGCAACCTTTTTAACTGCAGGAAGATCGTCAAAAGCACCACGATATTTAAGGCCAACCAGCTTTGACCCTTTAGTTGTTTTTAAAACTTTATAATCTTCGCCTTTTAATACTCTGTCTTTCGTCTCACTAGCCAACCAATATTTCACACCCCCAACTTCAACCTGTGAATATTCAAGGTTTTCATCAACTGCAACGGCAATATTAGCGGGGATCGTCCAAGGGGTTGTAGTCCAAACAAGTAGATATTCATCTGCCTGTCCAATTAGAGGAAAGGCCAAATAAACAGACTGATGTGACACCTCTTTATAGTTTTCGGTGAGTATTTCATGTTGAGAAATCGCAGTTTCACATCTTGGGCACCAGGGAACCGAATCTGCCCCCTTATAAACCCAGCCTAGTTCGTGACACTTCTTTAAAAAATGCCAAATCATATAGTTATTGTCATCGCTCATTGTGTAGTAGGAATTATCCCAATCGGCAAAATAGCCTAAGCGCTTACTTTGTTCAGTTTGAATTTGGGAATACTTTTTGACGCGTTCCTTACAAAGGGCAACAAATTTATCTACACCGAATTTTTCTATATCTTTTTTATTTTTAAATCCGAGTTCTTTTTCAACTTCAACCTCAACCCAAAGCCCTTGGCAATCAAAACCATTTTGGAATCTCTGCCGAAAACCCTGCATGCTTTTAAATCTTGGCCAAAGATCTTTATAAGTTCTGCCCCAACCGTGGTGAACACCCATGGGGTTATTGGCCGTAATCGGGCCATCCAAAAATGAGAAATATTTCTTGGAGTTTTTGTTCCTGGCTAAATATTTTGAAACCACCCCACCATTTTTATACCAATCAGAAAGAAGTTTTTTTTCCATTAAAGGAAAATCAACCTTAAGATCCACAGGCTCAAAATACGTTTTAGATTTTGCCATCTTATAGCTATTTTACACCAAAAACAAGGCACTTTAAAAGGGAATGTTTGTTACCCTATTTATACTGCTTTTATGCCAGGGTTTAACTTTTACCTCAAATTCAGCGGTAATTATGTATCTAACAATGAAGAAGGCAGGAATTGGTAATGTAAATATTACATAAAACAAACCGATCAAGGCTGAAATTTCCACCATTTCTGAGGCAATTATACTACGTCTTCTTTTTCCACCAACCTCCGAACACATCTCTTATGTCATATCCAAAATAGACAAGTGCGGATAACACCAAAAACGTGGCGGTTGCTTCATCCAAATTTCCTATGAAGGGAAGGTTATCAGGAATAAATTCAAATATCCCAAATCCAGGATTAAGAAGATATAGTCCTGCTAAAATGCCGACACCCGCAACCAAAAATTTCTTCATCTGAGGTGATTATACTACCCAAATTGTTTCATTGCTTCCCTATACCTGCAAAAATCACAATTTTCTGCAGACTCGAGGACCTCATCCCCCTAAACACTTGACTGGTAACCACCGATTCGGGGGTTAGATTACAAAAGCCAAATTTATTCTATATTGGCCGATTTTTGCAAATTGTGTTTCATGCACAACAACCTCACATTTTTTGCAGTCAGACTCGTTCCTCCTTTAGAAAAAGGCAGTTCATGGTCAAAATGCAAATTTTCAGTACTTTCGCAAATTACACATTTTCCGCCGTCACGTTTCCAGACTTCCTTTTTAACCTCTGAAGGAATTAATCTTGTGTGATTTAATTCAATATTGTTTTCTTCATCGTGAGCAAATTGCCTATTGGAAAGCCTAAGTAAAAATCGGAAAACATTCCTATCCCCATCCCGAACAACTCTATACTCAATCAAATCAAAATAGCCTTTTAACGACCAAACGCCATCCATTATTTTTTCGTACACTTTTACAGGCTCCGGTTTAACATTACCTTCGTTGAATTTTTTAACAGCGTTAATAAACCTTCCATTCTGTGTCAATTTTCCTGAAGGGAGTTTTTCGGTTTGATCCAGATTTTTTGGAATGACATTGCCAATTTTAGAAACGTCGTGACCTTCATATTCAATCGAAAAACCGTCAGAGTAAATCCTGTCTTTGTATGGCGCGTTTGATCTTTGTGACATCAAAAGAACTGAATATGAAGGATTTAGACGAAAATTCATTCCGCGCTGGAGTGCTTGTTGATTCTCGGCGTCACACATCTCGCGGTAAGAAAGAATATCGTCTTTAATTGCGTTCATTTTATTGAGCTTATTTTAGCAGCTTATACCAGCCTTGCCCAATAAAATACTCCCACTTTCTGAATAGAAGTGGCCAGGATCGTGAGTTTTGTGTGTCCACCTCTAGGTTTTAATGCGTTTGACGGTTCCGTGATTAATGAAAATTGCGGGCATGCCTTTGACAATTTTTATCCGGCCAACTCTCAATTTGCACTGAGGGGAGACTTCTAAACCGAGAGTTGTTTTAATTAAGTACCGCAAAAGCCAAATTATAACGACGTTAGTGGATTTTGCGAAGGAATGCGGGGATTTCGAATTTTTCTCCAAAAACATCCTCATCAGTCCCACCGTTATCATCGTCGTCTTGTGACTGGGTTCTTCTTTCCTCCATACCCTCGTCTGGCATTTGAGGAGGTTCACTAACAACACCCTGAACAATTGGCGAGCTTACAGGCTTACTCATTTGAGCCAAGCGGGCGCGGGTTTCATCAAAACCCGTTGCAATAACTGTAATTCGAACCTGATCAACTAGATCCTCTTTAACAACTGCTCCAAAAATTATATTTGCATCAGGATCTGCAGTGGAGCTTATAATCCTTGCCGCCTCATCAACCTCAAACATGGTAAGGTCGGCGCCTCCCGCTATATTAAATAGAACTCCACGGGCTCCCTCAATTGAAAGATCAAGAAGTGGGGAAGAAATCGCGGCCCTTGCCGCCATTTGAGCTCTATTTTCTCCCACTCCGGTTCCGATTCCAAGAAGCGCAGTTCCTGCATCTTTCATTATTGTCTTAACGTCTGCAAAATCGACATTAACAAGACCCGCAGTTGTAATAATATCTGCAATTCCTCCAACAGCCTGACCCAAAACTGAATCAACCACCTTAAAAGCTTCAATCAAAGTCATTTTCCTATCAATTACATCCATCAGTCGTTGGTTAGGAATAACTATAAGAGTATCAACTTGATCTTTAAGCTTTTCTATTCCTTCTTCTGCTACAACCATTCTCCTGGTTCCTTCAAAGGCAAATGGCTTGGTAACAATGGCGACTGTCAAAGCTCCTGCTTCTTTTGCAAGTCTGGCTATAATCGCTGCCGAACCAGTACCAGTTCCCCCACCCATTCCAGCAGTTATAAAAACCATATCGCTATCAAGAAGTAATTCTTTAATTTTTTCTTGAGATTCTTCTGCGGCTTGTTCACCAATTTCAGGATGACCACCAACACCCAATCCTTTTGTTAATTTTTCCCCAATTTGAAGTTTTGTTGGAGCTTTAGAAGCTAGAAGAACTTGTGCATCGGTATTTAAAGCAATAAATTCAACTCCACTAACACTACCTGCGTCTATCATTGAAGTAATGGCATTCCCACCACCACCACCCACTCCAATTACTTTTATTTTTGCTATTCGTGCGCTATCAGGTTTTACAAGAGCCATAGTTTTTTAAGTAGGCAGATTGTATAGTGGGCAGAAGAAAAATACAAGCTAAGGTAATAGATCTTTAATTGTTGTTATAATTTTCCCAAAAATTCCCTTAGTAGGTAGTTTTATCTTTTTCCCAAAACTTGTCAATCCTTCCTTTGGCATTTCATGGCCAGCATAAATCAAAAGCCCTACTGGTGTTGAAAATGATGGATTTATAATATCGTCAATTAGCCCGCTAACTCCCCTTGGAATTCCGATTCTTACAGGTAAAGATAGCATTCGTTTAGCAGATTCTAAAACTCCAGCAGTCTCGGCTCCTCCACCCGTAATAATTGCACCCGATGGGATTCTATTTATAATTCCCTCTCGCTCAAGCTCAAGCCTTACCATGGTAAAAATTTCGTTTAAACGGGGTCTAATTATTCCTTCAAGTAAAGTTTTTTTGGAAACTTTTTTAACTTCTGTAACCCCAAAGGCCTCTAAATCTACTTCGTCTGATTCATCTTTCTTGGTCTTGGCAGAAAGTACTAATTTAATTTTTTCGGCGGTCTCGAGGGACACACGAAGCCCAATTGCTAAATCATTAGTAACATTTCTAGCCCCGACAGGAATCACACCGGAATATGTTAACGACCCTTCTAAATAGGCAGCAATTGAAGTTACACCGCCACCTATGTCTATTAAGACACATCCCAACTCCTTTTCAGTTGGAGTTAGACAGGCCTCGGCTGATGCCAGTCCCGAGAAAACCAGATCTTCGATATTTACTCCAACTTCATTAATGGCTTTCCGTACATGTTTAATAGCCGAAGTTCCCGCAGAAATTAAGTGTGTATCAACCTCTAATCTTACCCCACTCATCCCGATTGGGTCGCGAACACCACTCTCACCGTCAACTACAAAGCCGCGCGGTAAAACATGGACCACTTCTCTTGACGTTGGAATAGAAATAGCGGAAGCGGCTTCAATAACACGATCAATATCGCTTTGTGTGATTTCGCTGTCCGGATTACTTATAGCTACCACTCCATGTGAATTTTCCGATCTGATATGCGCTCCGCCAATTGCAATATATGCAGTCTCTATTGAATACCCAGCCATTCTTTCGGCTGCTTCGACTGAAGCAATTGTGGCTTCAACAGTTTCTTCTATGTCTACAATCTGACCCTTTTTTATTCCTTTTGATTCAACTTGCGAAGCCCCAACCACATTAATTGATGTTTCAATACCAGCAGGGTCAACTACTACTTGGGCCACAAGTGTGGCAATTTTTGTGGAGCCAAGTTCTATTCCTGCAATTATTTTTGATTTTGTCATGTATCCTATCTTAATACGGGATTTGCAAAACGCAAGTCTATTTCCCTGTCTTGAACTTTGGAATATATTAGTCTCAAACTTCCAAGTAAAATATCCCTGTCCCCGTCTAATGGGAATATTACATTGTTACCCTGTGGAAGTTCAACGAGCAAAGATGGGCCCTCAACTCTCCCTAAACCAACTTGATACATAGAAAAAACACCACCAACAAGATTTAGAGCTAAAAGTTCAGAATCACTTATTTTCTCACCAACACTTTTTATTTGTTGGTCAATTTCAATTCTGGGAAGGCTGGAACTATTAGAGATCCCTAGCACTGTCCCTGTGAAATCTACCAGCGCAAAATTTTCAGTCCCTTTTTGTTTAATGGCATAAGTAGGTTTTTTAACTAAAATCTGCACTTTAAGAGAATTGGGGATTTTAAATTGAGCTGAAAAATCAGAAACATAATAATAGCTTTTCATAACTTCCCCTATTTCTTTTTTTGCTTTCTGCAAATTTGTAAATTGCCCGCCTGCCGGACGGGCAGGTAAATTGGTAATTGTAAATTGCATGTCCTCTGAACATGTTCCATATTGCGTCGCACATTCAATCTTCTCAATTTTTATCAGTCTGGGAATAGAAATGGGAATTAAAATAATAAAAATAATACTTATAACAAAAAGGATCTTTTTAATCACAAAAGTTTTACCAATAAATCCACCAATTTTTTAGAAGCGTTGAGGTCGGGGCTTACTATATTTTTTATTTTCTTAATTATTTCAGGATAATCTCTAACCATTTTCTCTATTTCTATCTCAAGTCCTTCGGGTGTTAGTTCATTTTGGGAGATAATTCTGGCGACTCCGAGACTTTCTGCAAATTCGGCATTTTTTGTTTGTTCATTCATATAACTCCAAGGAATGGGAATTAAAATGCTTGGTTTTTTAGCGGCAATTATTTCTGAAACAGTGTTTGCACCTGCCCGAGCAATAACAATATCAACGATTGTTAGAGTTTTGAGCATGTCAACTTTGCCAAAAGCACGATATTTGTGGGCATGCTTTTCACCTGCTTGATGAATAATTTTGTATTTTTTCAAAAGTGTTGGCAGAATTTTGACTAGTGTCTGATTTATTTTTTCAGATCCCCTTGATCCACCTGTAATAAATATTGTTTTTACTTCATCCCTGTTTCGAATTTTATTAAAGAGCGGATTTATAGGGTTTCCGGTTAAAACTATCTTTTTGCTGTCAAAAAATTCTTTCGAACTTTCTCTTGAAATTGCTATTTTTTTAGCAAATTTTGCGGTTAACTTATTCCCTCGTCCCATAACTGCAGTCTGCTCATGAATTACAACCGGAATTCCAAGCAAAAAAGAAATAAAAGAAACTAAAGAACCAGAGCCTCCACCAAAAGATAAAACCAAATCAGGTTTAATTTTAAGTACTACAAAAAATGATTTTAATAACCCTAATGGGATTTTGAATAAATCTGGTAAGGTTGATTTGGTAAAAATTGTTTGAATTTTTCCCGGAACTGCTTTTTCATCTATCCATACTGTCTTCCAATTCAGTTGTCTTCTTTTAATCTCTGTTATAACTACAGCAGCAGTTGATCCCGCATGACCACCGGTTAGTATTATTGTTTTTTTGTCCATTTGCTTATATTAAGTAGTATACCGCAGGCTGACAAAATCATTACGAGTGAACTTCCACCATATGAGAAAAATGGTAGTGGAACACCGGTTAGTGGAACAAGCGAAACCATTGAAGCAATATTTAAAAATGCCTGGCCCGCTATCCATGACGTAATCCCAACGGCAACTACTTTAGAAAATTTGTCAGGAGCGTTTCGGGCAATTTTGAAGCCCTTAAGTAAAAATAAAATAAAAAGTGAAATAATAATAGTTGCTCCAATTAATCCAGTTTCTTCTGCAATAACGGCAAAAATAGAATCTGATGAAGCTTCAGGTAAAAATAAATATTTTTGGCGGGACCCTCCAATCCCAATGCCAATTAGTCCCCCTGAACCAAGTGCCAAAAGAATTTGTCTTATATGATAACCCTTACCCAATGGGTCAGACGTAGCTTCTAAAAATGTCGTAAGCCTGTCTCGCCTATAAGGTGAAATTAGAATTAGGCCGGCTACACTCAATAATCCCAATACTCCAGTAACAATAAGGTGCATTAGGCTTATACCAGATACAAAAATTTGAGAGAAGCTAATTGCGCTAATTACTAAAGCTGTACCTAAATCCGGCTGAAGCATAATAAGTCCCAGTATTGCCACAATCGGGATCAAATAGGAAGAGGTTGCTTTCGCATTATTTGCCAACTTAGCAAAATACATAACTAGAGCCAGCTTAATTATTTCTGTGGGTTGAAATGAAAAAAATCCCAAATCAATCCAGCGCCTTGCCCCAAAGGCTTTATAGCTTAACCCGGGAATTAGTACCAAAACTAAAAGTGTTACTGATGTCCAAAAAAAAGGAGTGGCAAACCTTTGCCAAAATGTATATTTAATTTTTGAAAAAATAAAAAGTGCTATAACACCAATAACTGCCCACAAACTTTGTTGCTTAAGAAAGAAAAATTTATCATCAAAAGAGGCTAAGGCTTGGGGAGCTGATGCATCAGCAACGGCAATAAGCCCTAAAAAAGTTAACGTAAGAACAAGGTAAAATAAAGTCCTGTCTAACTTTCTCATATTGTAGCTAGCCAGAGTCCGAATATGGCAAGAACTACTCCAAGTAACCAAGCCCTCATCACAATTTTTGGTTCCTCCCAGCCAATAGCTAAAAAGCTATGGTGAAGTGGTGCTAGTGGAAAAATTGGTCTTTTAAGTATTTTCCAGCCCATTATCTGGACTAACGATGAGGATATTTCAATTACAAATATCCCACCAATTACAATTAAGGCAACAATGCTCCCCGTTAAAAGACCAATTACAGCCAAAGTCGCACCAAAAGACAATGCCCCAGAGTCACCTAACCAAAGCCTAGCCGGCCAGATATTGAAATATAAAAAGGCCAAAAGAGTACCCATCCAAAGTGCTATAAAAAGCGAGAGTGGAGTGTCCAAGTTTCCGGCCACAATTACTCCAAAGACGGTAAGGCAAATTAGTAAAAGACCAGATGCGAGCCCATCAAGCCCGTCTGTTATATTAAAGGCATTTGTAAATGAAACGATTATAAAAGCAGAAAAAGGAATATACCAAACACCAAGGTCAAAAACACGATCAATCATAGGAATGTTAATTATATGAATTCCTAAATATTGATATATCGCATAGCCAATAAATCCACCCAAAATCCATTGAAGAATAAACTTTTGTCTTCGCCTTAAACCAAACCACTGGCCAAGTACACCACGAGTTGGCTTTGCAAAAATCTTAAGCAGATCGTCAAATAAACCCAATATCCCAAAAGAAATAAATGTAAAAAAGATGACAAAAAGCTCTGATTTCATCGCATAAGCGCTTTGAACATAAACTCCTAACCTTGAAGCTAATGGGAAAATAATAGAAAAAAGGACAACAACTGAAGTAATAATAAATACCCCACCCCCCACTGGGGTACCTGCTTTACTATCATGTAGTTTATCAAATAGAGGAATTTTTCCAGTTTTAGGAGCCTCTTTTCCCCTTTGTAGCCGTAGTTTATAAAGTAGATCGATAAAGGGAACTATCAAAATACTTGAGATTAAAAAGGAGAAAATTATAAGTCCTAAGGCAAGGGGTAGAAAGTTTATAGGTCCCATTGAATTAAATTATAACAGCTTATCAACAAGCCTGTCTAAACCGAAAGATCGTGATGCTTTAACTAAAATGTATGTTTTCGGTTTTAAGTATCTTTTTAGTTCTAACAGCACATCATCAATACTAGAATAAACATTGGGGGTAATTAACCTGACGAAACTGCCAATTCCAAATACTTTATCAAAGTTATACTTTTTAATTTCTTTTCCAACCCTAATATGTTCACTTTCTGCTAATTTACCTAGTTCTAGCATATCTCCCAAAACTGCAATTTTTGTATTTTTCCCTGCAAGCTCACTAAATTTCTTAAGTGTGGCAAGAAGTGCTTCGGGATTACTATTATAGCTATCATCATAAATTATAGTTCCTGATTTGTGTTTTATAATTTCGTGTCTATGCCTGGGCCTTTCGTAATTTTGTAACCCTTTGTTTATTTTATCGCTATCAATATTAAATAACTTTCCTACCGATTTGGCTGCCGACTCATTTTCCCCGTCAAACCAAATAATTTTCACCTTTAACTTATTGGCAAGAGTTATTAACCTAGAATCATTTTTATTAAGAACCGCAATTCCATTTTTAGGAAGACCAAAAACCAGTTTAGCTTTTTCTCTTAATACGCCATCGGCATCTCCAAAAAATTCTGTATGGGTTGGGAAGATATTTGTGATAACTGCAATATCTGGTTGGGCTAACCAAAGGTAAAAATCCATTTCACCAGGATATTCAACACCCATTTCTAAAACTAAATACTGTGTCTTTAAATTACATCTCAATATTGTTGATGAAATATTATAGACAGGATCAATATTCTCACGACTATTCACAGTTGGTCCATCAAGTTTTAAAATTGATGAGACCATTTCTTTAGTCGTAGTCTTTCCGGAACTTCCTGTAATTCCGATTACTTTTATTCTAGTAAACTGTTTTAAAAACACTAAATAGAACTTAGCTATAAAATTCTTTAGGGGGTGATAAATGTATTTTTTAAACGTTTTAATAATCAATTATTTTAACATTATGCTTGTAACAAAACCTTTTGTTATTCCGTTGTGGCGAAAGGAAGGATATTTTTTATTTCTAAATGTTGAAATTTTGGAATTTTTTATATTTTTTGACAATATTCCAAGAGACGATAACTGCTTAATATTCACTCCAGCCAAATCAAATTTCCAGCGATCAATATCTACTTTTTCTAAAGATTCTGGATACTTATCAATAAAACGACTTGCAACATCTTTTTTAATTAAATAGTGATCTTTATCAATTGCAGGACCGATTTTAATTTTTATATCAATGGGACTAGAACCAAATTTTGAAATCATTAACGATATTGCATTTTTAACAATATTTTTTGCAGTGCCCCTCCAACCCGCATGAACAAGTCCAACCACTCTTTTATTCTCATCGTAAATTGAGATAGGAACGCAGTCAGCAGTGTGAATACTTAACTTTACATTTTTTAGATTAGTAATTAATCCGTCACAGTTTAATATCTTGTTATTAATATCGTTTTTTGTTACAACGTGTATATTTGTAGAATGAATCTGTTGGCATGTAACAAAATTTTTAAGTTTCATGATTTTAATTTTTCAACGGCCTTTTTAAACTGGTTCCCGCGATCTTTATAATTTTCAAACATATCAAAACTTGCTGCTGCTGGAGAGAAAATTACAACTCCTCCTTTAGGGGTAATCTCATAAGCTTTTTTAACTATTTTATTCATATCAGTTTTACCTAAATTTATAATATTTTTGTTTTTAATATTCCCTGCAATTTTTTGGCCAATTTCACCAATTAAAATTAAGTTTTTAACATTTTCTCTTTTCTCTATCTCCCGTCTCAACTCTTCGTAGTCCAATCCCTTATCGCTTCCTCCCAAAATTAATGTTTCTGGAACTGTGAATGATTTAATTGCAGCGATTGTAGGCTGAGGTCCTGTAGCAAATGAATCATTGTAAAAGGTTACGCCGTTAATTGTTTTAACAAGCTCAAGTCTATGTTCCAAACCTTTAAAATTTAAAACAGTATCTAAAATAGTATTATCGGTAATCTTTAAAATTTCGGCAACTCTTACTGCCGCTGCAATATTTTCTAAATTATGCTGTCCCCTTAAAAGCAACCCCTTTTTATATTTTTTATTGAGACTGGTTTTGGAGAAATATATAACTTTTCCTTTAGTTAAATTTCCAAAGTTTTTAGAACTAACATACTCTTTATTAATTACAGCAAAATCAGATTTTGACTGATGTAGAACGATATTTCTTTTGGCACTAATGTATTCGTCTTGATTTTTATGCCAATCCATGTGGTCAGAGGTGATGTTAAGCACAACTGAAATATGTGGTGAAACATCCATATCAATAAGTTGAAATGAAGACATTTCAAGAACCACATATGTCTCGGGGTCAATGATTGGCAAAAGTTCAAGATATGGTTTACCTATATTCCCCGCCAAAAAAACTTTTTTAGCGCTTTTTTTTATGATTTCATAAATTAATGTAGACGTTGTTCCTTTTCCTTTCGTACCCGTAACACCAATGATTTTTCCTTTACAGTTTTCAAAAAATAATTGAGTGGGTGATGTTATATTTATATTTTTAAACTCTGGTTTATAGGGATAAACTCCAGCCGATCTTACAACTAGATCGTATTTATCTAAATTTTTGAGGTAATTATTATCGAACTTCTGATCCAATATCGTTACATTGGCCTTTTTAGTTTTGAAATATTTTTCAGCATCCCGACCCTCAAGGCCATAGCCTAAAATTGCAACTTTTATGTTTTTATTATTCATTTTAGATAGTTTTGTTTGGTAATTATACTTTTGCCAATTTCTTTTTCAGTTTCTAATCTTGCTCTACCTGCAACAGAACCAGCACGATTGGCTACTTTTTTATTTTCATTGAAAGCTTTTGGTTTTTCGTTTTTTGATATTTCAGTAGTAACTCTTTCACCAAGCATGGTAAAAATTAGTTCCAAATCTGTCATATTGTCACGTAGATTGATTTTTGATTTGGATGGTATTTGTTTTAATTTTCTATATTCGCTTGGAGTCATCCCAAAAGTGGCCTTAGATATTTCTGATGTTAAGATTGCGTAATCAGTCTGTTTATTAATCCCTCTTTCTTTCCATTCATCAGTTAATCCTTGTCTAATAGCAATACCTCTAAGTCTTTTTTCAATCCAATCTTTTGAATAACCCTTCTGCTCGTAAATCTGTTTTGCCCTTTCCTGTGATAGTTCTGGATTTTCGATTTCATCAAGTCTTTCTTTACCTACTTGTGCAAGCCATAACTTGAATGGTTCTGCTTTTGGAGAGGGGATTGATTGAATTAAACGAAGTAAGGTTTCGGTGTTAGCAGTATCAGTAAGTCTAAATTTACCATCTTCAGCTTTTAACTTCAACTGGTTACACCTTGTAACCAGTTCACTTCCCTCATTGTTTAACCTGCTTTTGAGGACTTTCCAATAGTTTCTTGATAATTGAAAGCTTGATTGATTGGTTAGAACTTGAATAACGTCCACAACAGAAAAATACCATTCACTATTATGCCACTTACGTCTAATTTGTTTTTCTTGAAAAATAACTAAACTATTATTGACATTCATATTAAAAATTTATTAGTTGTACTTCCCTTTCTAATTTTATTCCAAATTTATCGTTCACATCATTAATAATCTTTTGCGAAAGTTCAAAGATGTCGCTTGCTGTAGTTTTTCCATTCGGATTAATTAAAACAAGTGCATGGTTAGGTGAAACAGCAGCCGATTTATAACTTTTCCCCTTCCACCCAACATTTTCAATTAACCAACCAGCTGAAATTTTGTTACCAAATGCTCTTATATCAGGGTATTTTTTCTCTAACTCATGTCTCTTTCTCGTATCTACTATTGGATTTTTGAAAAATGAACCGGCGTTGCCAACCTCTTTTGGGTTTTCAAATTTTTCCCCTCTAACTCTTAATATCTCATCCCTTATGTTTTGTAGTGACAAATCAGGATCGCTATAAATAGAAAGCTTTAAAGTAACACTAGTAATAATAAACTTCTGCCAATTATCCGTCTTTTTAAAAATGCTTTCCCTATATGAAAAACCACAGTCTTCATTATTAAAAACAACAAACTTTTCTTTTTCTATATCATATGCAGTAAGTGAGACAAAAACATCTTTTAACTCCTGACCGTATGCCCCTATGTTTTGGACTGGGGTAGCTCCCACCGAGCCTGGAATTCCAGAAAGGCACTCTATTCCTTGAAGGTTTTTATTTACACATTCTTCAACTAATTTATCCCAAACCATTCCCGCTTCTGCAGTTACGGTACTACCTATATACGATATACTAGTCCCCATACACTTGATGACTACACCAGTATAATCACTATCACTAACTAAAATATCTGTTCCTCCACCCAAAATAAATATCGGTAAATTATTTTTTTTGGCAAAATTGACAACAGAAACCAACTCACCTTTATTTTTTACCTCTTTATAATGAGCTATTTGTCCACCAACTCTAAAGCTAGTTAATTCACGGAAAGTTTTTGTGCCCATAAATTGCTTTTGCCAGCACCCATGACAACGACTACGTCGTAATTCCTAATTTTTACGGCTTTGCCGGTTACTGATTTTAAATTTTTAATATTTTTAATTACCTGGATATTTCGGTGCCTCGATATTTGGGCTACTTTTTCCGGTGTTATCGACTTATCAATTTTGTCTCTTGCTTGAAAAATTGGGCCAATAATAACTTCGTCAACTGAATCAAAGATATTTTTATAAAGAGGTAAAAGCGCTTTTGTACGTTTATATCCATGCGGTTCGATAATTGCCAAAATTTTTGCATCGGGATATTTAGATCTTAATCCTTCCAGAGTAGTTTTAATTGCAGTAGGGTGATGAGCATAATCATCATAAATTTTAACTCCATTTTTGTTACTAATTAGCTCCATTCTTCGCCCAATACCTTCAAAACTTTCTATGCTCTTTATTATTTTTTCTTCACTTATTCCCAATCTTTTTCCTAACTCATATACAAAACTCGCGTTCCTTTGATTGTGTTCGCCCAAAACTTTTAAATTAAACTTTCTAACTTGTGCACTATCGATAATAAATTTACTTTGCGCCTTAAACTTTTTAAAACTTTCCTTTACTTCGACTTCACTTTTAAAAAAATCCGGGTGGTCAAACTCAATATTGGTAACGATAGTTATTTCGGGGGTGTAATTTAAAAAATTATTATTAAATTCATCGGCTTCAATTACTGCATATTCGCCTTTACCGAACCGAGAACTACCGCCCCAAGCAGGAACTTTTGCGCCAAGCACGACAATCGGATCAAGCCCAGCATCAATCAGAAGTTTACCTATCATGGCAGTTGTCGTTGATTTACCGTGAGTACCGGCTATAGCAATCACTTTTTTACCTTTAAGCAGATATTTACTTAAAAACTCCTGCCACGTAAGCACTATCCCCCTTTTTTGAGCCTCCATAAGCTCGGGATGTTTTGAATTTTTGTAAAAAACTGCAGGGGTAACTACTAAGATATCTATTCCCTTAAGGTGGCATACGTCATGCCCGTCTGCCTCCAAATCACAACCCGTTACATCATATCCCATTTTTGAGGCAAGAGAGTAGATTCCAGCCATCCCGCTCCCCTTAACCCCCATGAAATGAAGCCGAGGCTTCATTTCCATCTTCGATGTGAAATGCATCCACATAAGCTCAATGGTATTTTACTTTACTGTGACACTTTTAGCCAGATTTCTGGGTTTGTCAGGGTCCAAACCTTTCTTAGTGGTTAGGTAGTAGGCTAACAGTTGGCCAACT
>ERZ1292629.973-Hain-H43-01um-R1-973-length-30270-cov-7_pt1 | contig 30270 bp, 29 predicted proteins | sample MGYA00564399_ERZ1292629 | MGnify/ENA primary metagenome ERZ1292629 (study PRJEB36523, sample SAMEA6512636) | groundwater metagenome | collected 2019-01-08 | study: AquaDiva: Metagenomics assemblies of 32 groundwater samples
TTTGGCCTTACATTTCCATCTTTGTCAATTGGAACCTGTGTTGTAGGATCTCCGGTATCTTTCGCCGGGCTTGTAGATTGCAGGCGGTAATTCCTTAATAAATTGTAATTGGAGTCAAATATCGGATTGGCAGTTGGATTGATAAACTGTGGATCTTGTCCTGAAATTGAATTAGGTTGCCCAGATGAAAAAGCCGGGAAAAATAAATTATAGTCTCCAGAAAAACTCGCTGTCCCGACTGAAATAGGAACAACGCCCGCAGTATAAAAGATATTATTCCTAACTATTGAATCCCCGCAATTGTTGCTTACTCTAAAAGCATTTCCATTTCCACCATCAAAAATATTATTATAAAAAGTGAATATGCCTGGGCAACTTTGAATTTCTATGGCTGGATTGCCAATTAAGATGTTGTTCTTAAATAAAATGTTGTACCCATCACCATAAGGATGTACTGCAATATTATTTGCTATAAAAGTGTTAGAGTCAAATACATTGTCATGATTATAGCATTGTTGGTCATATGGCGCAACCGCACATTGTGGTGGTGTGCAATTAGGTGGTGGAGCAAAGCATGGTTGATTTGGGTCTAAGTTACCGTTGCTATCACAGCAGATATTGCTACCAGAGCCTTCATAAGCATCACTGCCAGCAGTTTCAAGTGCTATTATAGTATTGTTAAAGAAATAATTATTCTTGGTTGTGGTCCTCAATTTTAATGCTCCCTGTTGGTTTGATGGGCCATTAAGTTGTGACATTTTAATAATATTATTTGTAAAGTTTGAATTATTCAAAGAGAATACAAGTACTGTTATTATGCGCCCAACAGGTGCTGTGTTTGAGTTTTCTATATAATTGCTGTCAAAAACACTCAAGTCTAGGCTCCTTAACTCAAATATCCTGTCTTGTACAGTATCAAGAGAGTTTCTTACTATAAACGAGTTGTTTATTATTTTAACGCCAGGTAAACGATGGTTGTCATCACTACCACCATTAAAAACGCCAACCATTCCACTGGAGCTAGATTTATAGACTATATTGTCTCTTATCAATGAATTACTAAAATGACTAACAGTTAGGCCATTGCTTATATAATTATTTACAACAGTGGCATTTGTAAGTGTATTGAATCCATAATTAGCTAACATTACGCCTCCATTTTGAAATTTATTGTCTTTTACTGCAAAGTTGCATGCTGTGGACACCCCGTTATTTATTTCTATTCCACCATTTATGAAATTGTTATTTTGTATCATTATATTTTCTGCTGAAGCAGAGCTACATGATGAGAACGGGCCCCCAGAGACTAAGACTCCTGTACCAGCATTTACTATGGCATTCTTAAGAGTTATTCCTGTAGCATGTCCTGTCAATGCTAGTGCATTGCCAGTAGAGGTTATCGTGAATCCATTTCCGTCTATTATAACATTGTTCAGCCCGTTTATTGTGAAACAATCCCCGGAGCTTGAGATATCTGCAGTTAATGTGTATGTATTTCCAGAGCTTAATGACTGGCATAAATTGATGTTTACCAAGGCTAATGGCTCTGCCGGAGATTTTAACCCAAAATCTAATGGCGATCTTAAAAATTTGTTTACGCTATTGAGGATATTTGACAGGACATTTGTATTTTTTTGCTCTGATAAACTCAAAACAGCTTTTCCTTCTGCTGAAGTGTTTGGATAATCATCAATATGCGACTGATATAACAAGATTACAAGTCCGATGAATAGGGCAATATAAACGACTAATCTTTTTACCTCTTTTCCCATTGGCATTATTTAATAAACAAACTATATATAAATATTGTTGTGTCTAATGGGCCCTTCTTTGGTTTGCTGCCAGGCTGGGCCTGATCTTTTCAGCGCCCTTGCCTTTATTTAATAAGCCTCTGGATTTCTTCCCGGCAGCCGTCAATCCCCTGAATGCCCTTCTTGTGTGTTTTGTTTTGGTAATCCAATTCAGGTTCTTATCAGCCTTAATTGAGGGGTGATTCTTATCAACTAAAATTACCTCGAACCACTTGAACTTGCCGTCTGCAAAAACATAATAAGAATTCAAAACTTCCATATTAGTGTATTTTCTTGCCACCCTTTCCTCGGCAATTATCCTGTAGCTTTTATTTACGACCTTTTTTCTTCTTCTGTGCTTGGACCTTCTGCCTTTCCTTATCGTGGGCCTTATTCTCCTTGATTTTCTAATCCTGGCCCTCACTATGACAATTCCCTGCTTTGCTTTGTATCCAAGGCTCCTAGCCCGATCTAATCTTGTGGGAAACTCAATTTCCTGGATGGAATCTTCTTGCCTCCAAGATATTAATCTTTCTTGAAAAAGCTTCCTCGCTTCCTCACTGTTGTAGAAATTCCCTAATCTATTGTAAAAACCCATAGAAAGACTTCAAAAGTGAATATTTATAAATTTTTCTACCTCTTCTTTTGTAAAAAGAAAACATAAATAGGGGGTATAAAAATGAACGGCGCGATGAAAGTGATTATCGGCTTATTGTTAATGTTAGCCGGTTTATATGTGTATTTCTCAAATTGGTTCAATGGATTTTTCGGAAAGCAGTTCTTGGCAATGTTTTACCTAGCAATAGGGAATATTCCTGGCTTAGTAGTCTTGATAGGTTTAGTGATACTGCTTCTTGGATTTAGCGACCTAAAGAGCAAATAAGTTTTTTATTTTCTTTATTCAATTTTTATTTCACGAACATTTAGGCTCTGTAGAAAATTTAGAAATGTTTTTAAACCAAAATTTCCCAATGATTTCCCATGGCAATATTAAGCATTTCTGAAATATTGAATTTGATTATCACGACTTTTGTAGTCGGCTACATATTTACAGGATATATTCCGTTCCCGAGAAAAACGCCTTCAGACGACGAGCTTATAGCGAAATACTCCAGAAATTATTTTGACTGGGAAGAAATAAAATTCACCATGCTCGTAGCCGCTCCAGGAATCATCCTCCATGAATTAGGCCATAAATTTCTCGCATTATTGTTTGGATTAAGCGCGGTTTTCAAGATTTTTTGGCTGGGCTTAGGGCTGGCCTTCATACTTAAGCTGGCGCATTCACCATTCCTTATACTTGCCCCAGGGTATGTTGAAATAAGCGGAAATGCTTCTTTGCTGCAAGGCATGCTAGTGGCATTTGCAGGCCCTTTCTTTAACCTTGTTTTATGGCTCGGTTCATGGTATTTATTAAAGACAAGAAAGAACATGCCCCAAAAAACTGTTTTTGCGCTTGCGCTTACAAAACAAATAAACATGATATTGTTCATATTCAATATGCTACCCATTCCGCCATTCGATGGCTTCCAGGTGTTTTCTAGCCTATACAAATTGATAACTTAAAATTAAGAAATTATGGGGCCTCTAGCTCATTGATTTTCTTTCTTATGCCGTCAAGCTTTTTCTTTTTGTCTTCTTCTCTAAGTAATTTGCCGCATTCACGGCACTTGAATTGATATTCCATGGCGTCCTCGAAAGCCATAGTCACGTGGCCATTCGGGCAAGTGAAATAGCTTATTCTTGACTCTTCCTCAAACAAGCTTTTGAGGCTTTCAATCTTTTTTTTCTTGAAACTCACAACTAATAATCTTGCCTCGTTGTCATGGAAAGTCCAATAATATATATACCAGCCCTTCTTCTTGTCCTTCTTCCTTAAAGAAGAAACTAGGTTGTATTGCCCAAGCCTGTAAAGCATGTTCCTTACCTGATTCACGTTAATTTCTAGTTTTTCAGCTATCTTGAATTCAGAAACGTTTATCTTGCCCCTGATGTAATTCAATAAAGGTATGGTATCAAAACCAGCTATCTCCTTTAACAAGTCTTCAATAAGCCCATTTACAGTCATTTTAGTTTTTCCTTGATTATATATGTAAAGATAGAATTTAAAAATTTTTTGATTATGATTGGTTTACTACAATGTAATAACAAGAAAAGTTTTAATAAACGATGCTCAGATTATTCTCATAGAAAAGGGGGTATTGCAAATGGCTCTTTTTAAAAAAAAGATAGAAGACAAAGATTCTAAAGATATTCCAGATTTTCCAAGTTCTTTTGCTCCAGACATAAGATTTCCAGAATTTCCTGGGTATGGGCAAGACACCAATCCTTTCAGGGAACCGCCAAAAAGCTTTGAAAGCTTAAAGCCTATCCCAAAGGAAGACAAATATGAATCATTATTAGACCAGCCTCTAAGTCCTCAAATGCAGCCGCCTTTAAACAAGCCGATGAACATGCAACCAAGATACCAATTCCAGGAAATGCCTCAAAAGTCATTTGGCATGGTTAAAGATGAACAAAGACAAGTTTTTCATGAGGACAAGCCTATTTTTGTGAAGATTGATGATTATGAAGAAGCCATATACACTCTAGATAAAATCAAATCAAAATTAAAGGAAGCAGACAGAATTCTAGAAGAGCTAAACAAGATTAGGGCAGAAGAAGAAAAACAGCTTGAAGAGTGGAAACAGGACTTAATATCAATAAAGGAAAAATTGCTTACAATAGACAAGAAACTATTTGAAAATCAATAATATGCCAAAACAAAAGCAATCCAAAAAAAGTCCAAAGGAAGAAAGAAAGCACCATGAAGACAATTCAATGTATTTTAAGATAGACCTGCCTTTGGAGCTAAGGAAAGAAATACTAAAAACCGCAATTGAAGTGACGCAGCTTTTAAAGCGCCATGAAGGATTTAAGGGTTTAAGGCATTTAAGGGCCGAGACATACCAGGATTTTAATAAAATCTACAAGGAAATAGATGTATTGTCGAGAAAATTAAGGACAAAAGACTTGCCTGTAATAAAAAGGGTCAGGGAAGAAATAAAAAAAGCAGAGGTGCAAGAACAAAAGCCCGTTCATGTTGTTCAGCATCCTGAATCTGTAAATGCCAGGCCAGAAACTGAGAGGCCAAGATTGCATATTTCTGAGGAAGACCGGCTCGACAGTGAATTAAGGGAAATCCAGAGAAGGCTTCATAGCCTAGATATGTAATTCTATTTGTTTAATTTTAAAGATCTCCAATAGACATATCCAAGTATTATTGTAATTAAAGTGGATATTGCTAATGTAGACATCAAAAAATTCGGATGTGTCTTAAAATACATGTCGGACAATGCAGGAATTCCAAATATAGCACCAATTGTTCCAGGAACCGAGACAACTATCCCTATTATAGATAGAAAAGTCATTATTAATGTTAATCTTGTTATTGTTGCGTTCAACTCCCGATTAGATTTCATCTCATACTTTGTCCTTAAAGAAGAAATCCTGTAAACATGACTCCTGCACCTTTCAAGCCAGTATCTTGATTCAGCATTCAGCATGTCATAGTCAAAATTTATATAACTCGTGTTAAATTCTTTTATGTCCCTTTCCTTCAGCACAATTATCAGCTGCAATAATTCTTCAAACCTGTCAGTTAATCTCCTCAAGGACCTGCCAGACTCCTCAACTTTTTCAAGTAGGGGGTCGACGTCCAGAGAATTTAGCTCCTGCCTTATTTTCTCAAATTCATGCGAATAATTCTTTAAGATAGTTCTTAACAACATCAGTGTAACAACGGTGCTTTCGCCATAAGGCTTCTTTAAAGCTTCCTTGAAGTTCCTCTCGAAGTTGTTGAATTTCTTCGTGCTATATAAATAAACATTCTTTTTCGCAACCACTAAAATGTTTTCAGGGTTAAATAGGTCATAGTCGGGAACAAATATCAAGGTATAGTCTTCATTATGCTCAAAGAAAGTGAAATCTATATTTGTGACGGCTTCTAGGTTTATTTCAAGCTGTAAGGTATTAACCTCTTTTTTGAAGTCTTCTATATCGGCATAAAACTTAATCATTACAATATTAAAAAACGCCTTTATATTTAAATTTTCTTATCAAATTTATTCTTGCTTAATATTGTGTAAAATAAATAAACTAAAATCACAAACATGCTGCCAAAAAAGAAATATATCCCATAGTTAGGCATGTTTGATGCTGTAGTTACAGTATCAGCTATGGCAGCCTGGCTTTCAGCAACACCCATTTTCGTATTGGTTAATGAGCCAATGAACAATTTATTTGCAACGATTTGTACTACAACAGCCATCCCCATGCTTAGTAATGTCAAAACAAATAACTGCTTTAGGCTCTCTCTTATGTTTGAGGTCTTTGTTGGTGATATTATAATGAGCTTTTTTGATACCCTATAGATATTTACTTGTTTTCCCTTGTCGCTGTAAACAAATTCCTTTGATTCAACTAATCCAACCTTCACAAGCTGCTGCACGTTATAATGCACTGTAGAAAGCGGTACATTAAGAGAATTTGCAATTTCGGATTCTGCTGCTTCTTTCTTGCCTAGAAACTCGAGAATTTTCCTGCTGGTGTCATTGCTTATTACTTGGGCTAGCTCTTTTGATTTCTGCTCCTCCAGCGATACTAATATGAATGTTTCTTCATTGGCCATAATAACCTACAGTGAAAATTGGTTTAAATATCTTCTGATAGCTTCAATTCAGATTAAAGTTATCACTTTTGAAATGCCTATAAAAAATATAGAAGAAAAAGAATTATACATAACATCAAATATGCTTGGCTGCCTTCCAGGAACAAACGCCTGGAACATTTCATCACTTATTCCAAATAAGGTTATAAAAACAACAGTAAAGAGCATATAATGCTCTTTGAGATTATTTGTATTCTTCAATGCTCTGAAAACTAACAGGCTGAAAACAAAATACTCGGCTACATGTTTTACATAATCTGGAGTTTTCACAATAAATGGTTCTGGCGGATTGCTTAATGACGAAAAATAGAATATAATGAATGCCATCAGATACACAGGGAGCCAGTATTTAATGATGTTGTTCATTTGATTAGTATCGCCGGTTTTCCGGGCAACGCCTGCTTAGCTTTTTGTTCTTGAGATTCCGATGCCTTAATTACCTCTATCTGAGCTCCAAATCTCTTTGCAATATTATCCATTTCTTGATTCAAGGATCCGTATTCAGTCTTTTCATCTAGCACAGTCATGGGCATTTTTGAAGGATCCTTTAATATGCTAGTTATCAATTTTGGGATCTCTTTTTCATCTCCGAATCTTAATGTTCCTTTTATCAGATCGGAGATATTCCTAGTTTTTTCCATATTTTTCTTTAGATGCTCAAAGAATTCAAATTTCCATGGTTCAGCAACAAACAATGTAATCTTGCTAGGTTTTATCTTGGTCAGTTCTATCACAGAATTTATGTCATAGTTTACTCTCTCAATCATTAATTCAATTGATTCGTATTTTGGATTTATCTTCTTGGAATCAAATTTTGGCCAGCCAGATATAGAAATTAAAGTCTTGTTTCCTAGCCTTCCCCAGTATTCTTCACTAATATGGGGGGCATAAGGCGCCAGCATCAATAATAAAGTCTCTACCGCTTTCTTGTAGGCTTCTTTTGATATCATGTTTTGATTCTTCTTTATGTAATCCAAGTAATCAAATATTGCTATTAATGCACTATTAAACTCAAAGCTCTCAAAATGATCAGTTACTTTTTTAATAGTGGAATGCATCTTGCTTATCAAGAATTCATCCTTTGTTTTTAATGTGCTAGTGCTGTTGAACTCTACAACATCCTTTACTTTATTTAGTATCTTAGATATTCCATTTATTCCTTCGTCACTCCATTCCATGTCTTTTTCTGGAGACGCTCCGAAAAGCAAGAATGTTCTTAGAGTATCGATACCATATTTCTCAGAAACTTCCCAAGGATCTATTACATTTCCTTTTGATTTGGACATTACTTCTCCGTCTTTTAATACCATGCCATGTAAGAATAAAATATTAAATGGTTCATCAAAATCTAATAATTTCATATCATTCATTACCTTAGTGAAAAATCTTGAATAAAATAAATGCCCAATAGCATGTTCTATCCCGCCGATGTATGCATCAACTGGCATCCAATACTTAACAGCCTTCTTGTCAAATATGCCTTCTTTGTAACGTGGACTGCAATACCTCAAGAAATACCAAGATGAATCAACAAAAGTATCCATGGTGTCTGTTTCCCTTCTAGCATCACCCTTGCACTTAGGACATTTTGTCTTTGTGAAAGATCCAGTATCAAGAGGATTTCCCCTTCCATTGAATTCTACTTTTTGTGGCAATAATATTGGAAGATATTTTTCTGGCACCGGAACTATTCCGCATTTATCGCAATAAATTATTGGTATTGGGGTGCCCCAATATCTCTGCCTAGATATTAACCAGTCTCTTAGCTTGTAATTTATAGTTATCTTACCAAAACCGGATTTTTCAATGAAACCTGATATTTTATCGATTGCTTCTAGGCTATTAATTCCATTGAATTGTGAAGAGTTTGTTAATATGCCTTCATCGATATAGGCTTCTTTCATATGTTTATAGTCAATTATTTTTTCAGAAGGAGTTATTACGACTCTTATTGACAAGTCATATTTCTTAGCAAATTCAAAATCTCTCTGATCATGCGCCGGAACCCCCATTATCGCACCAGTTCCATAGTCTGGCAGCACATAATCTGCTATGTATATTGGGACTTCTTCATTATTAAGCGGATTTATTACAAAAGCTCCAGTAAAACATCCCCGCTTCTCTTTGTCAGCAGACATTCTGTCTATCTTAGACTCTTTCTTTACATCTTGTATGAACTTCTTTACTTTTTTCTCATAAGGAGTATCTTTTGATAATTGATCAGCCAAAGGATTCTCTGGGGCTAGCACTATATATGTAACTCCAAATATTGTATCAGCTCTTGTTGTAAAAACGGGAATCTTTTCTTCTAATCCCTTTATCTTGAATTCTATCTCTGTTCCATTGCTCTTGCCAATCCAATTGCGCTGCATTGTTTTTACTTTTTCAGGCCAATTTTTTAATTTATCAATATCCTTCAGCAAGCGTTCGGCATATTCAGTTATCTTGAAGAACCATTGCTCTAGTTCTTTCTCATCAACTTCTGAATGGCACCTCCAGCACTTTCCATTCTCGACTTGTTCATTAGCTAATACTGTCATGCAGTTAGGACACCAATTTACAAAAGCTTTTTTTCTGTAAGCCAACCCTTTTTCATAAAATTTTAAAAATAACCATTGCTCCCATTTTTGATAATCCGAATCATATGTTCTTAATTCTCTGCTCCAGTCATAGCTAAATCCCAGATCTTTTTGGCTATTTTTCATAACATCTATAGATTTTTCAGTCCATAATTTAGGATTAACTTTGTTTTTTATGGCAGCATTTTCGGCAGGCAATCCTAATGAATCATATCCGATTGGATGTAATACATTAAAACCTTGCATCCTCTTGAATCTTGTATAGCAATCAGATATGGCATAAGTCCTTGTATGGCCCATATGAAGTTTTCCGCTAGGATACAAAAACATATCTAGAGAATAGAATTTATTCTTTTTTTCTTCCTTGACTTCAAATAGTTTAGCGTCTTCCCAGCGTTTCTGCCATTTCTTCGCTATTTGGTTTTGTTCATTCATATAGCAATTCTACTAAGATATAGGTTTAAATTATTTTTGGTGTCTATGTATATACTATAAAATATATAATAGAAAAGTATATAAATCCATTAAAATTGCCATTTGTATAGCAAATATCAATAGTAACATGACAAACAAATTAATAAAGTCTCTAGGGAAAAAAGTTGTTCCTTTATTGACAGTTGCCGGTATTTTTATATCACCATTAAAAGCAAATGCAGAACAATCTAGAAATTATTTATTCGCAAAAGCAGGCTATCAAGTTCTAGGACCAGAATTCAGTACTTTTTACAATTCTAATGCTTCTTACGGACTAGGAATTGGCAGATCAAATAATGATTATGGCTTTGAGATTGGCTTGAACTTATTTAGTACAGACACAGACTTAAAAAAGATAGAAGCACGGGGGTTTATATCCAGCCAGTCATCATTGGAAACTCGGACTCTTGACATATCTGGAATCAATGCCAGAATAAACTTTAAGCTATCACAAGATATTTCTTTATATGGCGGCGCTTTAGTACAGAACGCAAAGGTTAGCAATTTTTTCTTGTCTTCAAGAAGATCATTTTTCAGCAGCAGGGACACTACAATCAATACCTATGGCAATCTAACAATGGCAGGTTATAATGCTGGGCTTGAAATAGGGCTAATAAAAGAAAAAAATTATGACTTTCGCGTAGAGATAGGCACAGAGCAAACGCAGGCAATAGAACAGCCAGACTTAAGGCATTCAGGTTTCTATATCCAAGGAAAACTAAATTTTTATTTTGAAGATAAAAGGAACAGAAGAAAACAATAAATAATTTCTTCTATTATTCTGAAATTAGACTATAAAAAGTTTTATAAACATAGTTTAAGTCTTTTTCTTTATGGGCCCATAGCGCAGCCTGGATAGCGCAATTGCCTTCTATTTGTTGGGGAAAGCAATAGGTCCGGGGTTCAAATCCCCGTGGGCCCGCGCGCACGTACCCAAGCGGTTAAGGGAGCAGCCTGCAGAGCTGCGATTCGCAGGTTCGAATCCTGCCGTGCGCTGACTTATTTCATATATCTTTTATTCTCTTTTATGTAATTTCTCATAAACCAATTTAAGAAGATAAAATCATTTTTGTTAATCTGTGATCGTTCTAGTGCATTATAATAGCTATTTCTATTTATATACTCTATGTTAAACATAGGATATCTATGCTCATTAAGAACAAAATTCATCATCAATCTAGAAATACGGCCGTTACCATCACTAAAAGGATGTATTGTTACAAATTTTAGATGCACTAATGCCGCCAATTCTACAGGATTTAGCCTCTTCTTATTAATATTGTACCATTTAAAGAACTCATGTAATAAATGGTCTAATTCTGCAGGCAATGGCGGAATAAATTTACTTCTAGCAATCATCACTTGATGTTTTCTTGTCATTCCTGCTATATCTGGTCTGGTGTCATGAAATAATTTTTTGTGGAAATAAAGAGCTGCCGCCAATGTTAAATTTTTATCGTAATTAATGACTTCATAAAACAGATTATTATGTGCCTCTGCTTCCTTTACATCGGCAATTGGCTTATTTCTTGGAGATATTAACTTATCTAACAAATCAGATGTTTCTCTTAATGATAAAGTTGACCCCTCGATCCTTTGGGAGTCGTAAGTAAACTTAATCGCAAATTTCTTTAATTCTTCATCTTTAGCAGATTTGGGTGTGTTTTTATAGTCCTTCAAATAACCATTTTTTATCTGTTCAACGCCATAAAACCATTTTTCTGCATAGATCTGCCTCAAAAAATTAGTCTTTATCTCGTATATATTGCTAGGAATCTCTTTACCAAGATAAAGCTCTTTCTTTATTATCCTATTATTTTTTTTAATACTATGCTCTAAGTAATAGTATATTTGTTTTCCTATAGCCTTTTTCTTTATTATTGCCATAACTATATTTACCCCTACTTATTTATAAATATTTCTATTTTACATAAAGAATATGGGTAAGGCAATAGGCTAAGATATTCCCATAAAGTTTGAGAATTTTATCACGTGCTTACTTCTTCAATTCTCTATATCTATAACAGCCAACTGTGTGATCATTTACCATTCCTGCAGCCTGCATGAAAGCATAGCAAATTGTAGAACCAACAAATTTGAATCCACGTTCCTTTAAATCAATACTCATTTCATCGGATTCTTTTGTTTTTGCCGGTAAGTCTTTTAGACTCTTAAATCCATGGTGTATTGTTTTATAGTTAGTAAATCGCCAGATATACTTGTCAAAACTTCCAAATTCTTTCTGAATTCCTAGGAATTTCTGCGCATTATTGATTGCAGCCGATATTTTCAGTTTATTTCTTATTATTCCAGCATCATCCATTAGTCTTTCAAAATCTCTTTTAGTGTATTTAGCAACTTTCCTAGGGTCAAAACCAGAAAATGCTTTCTCGAAGTTCTTCCTTTTTTTTAGTATTATGCTCCAATTCAACCCTGCTTGGAATGCATCCAAGACCATAAACTCAAATAATTTCTTGTCATTATGTAAAGGGGCGCCCCATTCATTATCATGATAATTTATCGTCAGTTGATTATCGCTTGGCCATGCGCACCTTTGTTTTTCTTTCATTTTAATTTGCAATATGATAATCTTTTTAAAGGATTTCTTTTTATTAAGAATTCATGAAAATCAAGGTGAAAATTCAAAGAACAAAAGAGGAAAAAGAACTTAGCCTGAATAGTAAGGCAACTGCAAAAGAAGTCCTGAACAAGCTTAAAATAAATCCAACTACAGTAATCGTCACAAGAAACAGAGAGGTCATTACAGAAAACACCATGCTAAATGACAAAGACTCGCTAGAGATTTTAAGCGTTATCAGTGGTGGTTGAAAAACACAATTGTTTAATGAAACAAAAGATTTAAAAATATGGGAAAAAGGTTTTAACTGATATGACTGATAGTTCTAACAAGCAAAGTAAACAACCTCAAGACCGTTTTAACATTCCTGAAGAAGTAAAGGAAAAAGCCAAAGAAATACAGGGCAAGCTTAACTCTTTCAAGGACAGAATAGTCAAGGAATTCGACAAATATATCATAGGGATAGCAATGCTTCTCCCTCAGCCGGAAAAGCTCAATGAAATAGTCCAGCGCAGAAAGGTTGAAGAAAACAAGTCCGAAGAAGAGATAAAAAAAGAGCTTAAAGACAAGATAGAGGTCCTTGTTGTAGTCAATGACCAAGACTCAAAAAAGATGTCTAAAGATGAGCTTCATGACAAACTCTTCAAGGTCATAGAGAAAAATGCCAAGGAAATTGATAATAATATAGAGCCCATAGTGATGCTCCTTTCAGAATTAAGGGAGAGTCTTTATGACAGCAAGTATTCAATCTTGCAGGAGATAGTCTTGTCCCTTCATATTTATGACCCTACTGATTTATTGGCTGCAGTCAAAATAGCAGAAGTCCATAAAAGCATGGTACTTAAGAAATTCGAAAAGTATATTGTGAGTTATGTTGCTGCAGGCTCGTTATTCAGGGGGGAGAAAAGCCATGACATTGATGTTTATGTTATTGTTGACGACACTGACGTAAAGAGGATGTCAAGGTATGAGCTGAAGGAAAGATTAAGGAACATTATCATTACACAAGGTTTTGAGGCAGAACAAGTAACTGGCGTTAAGAAAACATTCCACATTCAAGTGTATATCTTGACGGATTTCTGGGAGAGCATTAAGGATGCGAATCCGGTAATCTTCACGTTCTTAAGAGATGGTGTTCCTCTATACGACAGAGGAGTTTTTATGCCTTGGAAGATATTATTGCAGATGGGCAGAATAAGACCAAGTTCCGAAGCCATAGACATGCAGATGGACATCGGAGACAAATTAATCGACAGGGCAAAGAAAAAATTCCTGGGGATAGCTGCTGAAGACATTTATTATGCCGTCTTAAATCCAAGCCAGGCGGCCTTAATGCTGTACGGATTAAATCCTCCGACCCCTAAAGAAACAATAAGGCTGTTTGACGAGATATTTGTTAAGAAGGAAAAATTAATAGAATTAAGATATGCAAAAATACTTGAAAGTATAATTAAATTGTATAAGGACATAGATCATGGAAAAGTGACAGAACTTAAAGGAGTTCAGCTGGACAAATACATTAATGATGCAGACTTATTCATCAAAAGAGTAAAAAAGTTATTCGAACAGATTGAAAAAAGGCGCGAGAATGAAGGCATAGAGGAAATCTATGCTACTTGTTATAATATAGTAAGGGACTTGTTGAAGCAAGAAAAAATAAAATTTACAGAAGCTTCATTAGAGAAGGCTTTTGCAGATTACTTGAAGAAAAATAACATGCCTGCAAAATTAACAGATGTGCTAAAAGACATAAAAAAGGCAAAGACTGATTATAAGCAGAATAAATTGAACAAGGCAGAAGCAGAGAAAGTAAGAAGGGACGCAAGACTGTTCATCAGGGTGATTTCAGACCATCTCCAGAGGAAAAAGTTATTTGAGCTGGAAAAGAGCAAAATAAGATTCAAGCATGGAAATAAGGTAAGCGAGCTTATCGCTCTTGAAAAAGAGGTCTATATCACAGAAGACATAAAGGAAAAGGACAAGAAAGTACTAAGAGTAACATTAAACAACAACAAGCTTGGCGAAGTTTTTAATTCCAGCAGCAAGGAGTTAGAAGAGGCACTAACAAAAGAGAAACTATCCGAGAAGTTTTCCATCAATGAAAAGCTGCTTGAAGATTTGAAAAAGATTTATAATGAGGACATAGAGATTTTAGTATATTGAAGTAAATACAAAAAGTTATATAATGCAAATTCTAATTAATTTTCAGAGGTGATTTGAATTTTTTCAAGGAAGTACGATGTCGTCTCAATCGGAAGCTGCACAGTAGATAACTTCATAATCATAAACTCGAAATACAGGAACATAAAGCCTGGAGACAAGCTTTTGATTGAAAATACATTCACGGAAATCGGCGGTTCTGCATCAAATTCTTCGATTAGCCTTGCTAAATTCGGCCTTAATGTCAAGATTATCACTAAGCTTGGCAACGATCACAATGCCCTGATTATAAGACATAAGCTAAACGAAAAGAAAATCAGACTCTTCTATAATACTTCTGAAAAATACATGACTCCATTTGCTATAATACTGGCGAGCAAAAATGAAAAAGACAGAATCGTCTTTGCTTACAAGGGGGCGAGCAATCACTTAAATAAGCGGGATGTTCCGTTAAGGGAGATTAACACTTCATGGCTTTACATAGGAAGCTTACTCGACAATAGCTTTAAAACTGCAGAGGAAATAGCAATGCATTGCAGGGAAAAAAAGTTCAATGTTGTGCTTAATCCCAGCACATATCTGGCAAGAAAAGGCAAGAAAAAACTAAAGAAAATCCTTGCTGTGACAAAATTATTGGTCTTAAACAAAGAAGAAGCTCAATATATGCTAGAAAAAAAACATTCAGACAGAGAACTCCTAAAAGAGATTAAAAGACTCGGCCCAGAGATTGTTATAATTACTGACGGTAAAAATCCTATACATGCTATCGACCAATCTCATATATACAAACTTAAGCCATATAAAGTAAAAGTCTTAAGCACTTTAGGGGCAGGAGATGCATTTGCAGCAGGATTTCTTGGAAGCTATATTAAAACAAAAAATATTAAGCTATCGTTGAAAATTGGGGCGGCAAATTCAGCAGCTGTATTGCAACATTACGGCGCGACAACAGGAACTCTAAGCTATAAGCATGCATTCGCTTATGTAAAAAAGCATAGTTTAAGAATTCAGGAGTTTTCAATATAAAAATGGTAATATATATATCTGCTGATCATGCAGGATATAAATTGAAAGAGTATATTAAAAAATATTTCATCAAGAAGAACATACATTTTGTTGATCTAGGAGCTTATTCAGACAAGGAGCAGGATGATTTTCCCGATTTTGCAGTAAAGGTGGCAAAAAAAATGTCCAAGGACAAGAAAAGCAAAGGTATTTTGATATGCGGAACCGGCACTGGCATGGCGATGGCCGCAAACAGAATAAAAGGCGCGAGAGCAGCGCTAGCATATGATAAATACAGCGCTGTAATGTCTCGTCGTGATAATGACGCAAATATTCTATGCTTACGAGGTAGAGAAACTAGTTTCGAAAACCAAAAAAAGATAGTCAGTTACTGGCTAGAAACTGATTTTTCTAACATAGCCAGATACAAAAGAAGGATAAAAAAGCTAGAAAAGATAAAATGATCAAGGTATATCCAGCCATTCTCACAGATGATATCCAAGATTTTAAGGAAAAACTGGGCAAGGTAAAATTTGCAAAATGCATCCAGATAGACATCATGGATGGAAGATTTGTGCGCAATAAAAGTATCACTGCAAAAGACCTAAAAAAAATAAAGATAAATAAAAAGGTAGAATATCACTTAATGATCCAAAACCCTGAAGAAAAGATAGACGAATTCCTTTCATTAAGGCCCTATTCAATAATTTTCCATTACGAAGCTTGTAAAAAAATAGATTATTTAATAGGAAAAATAAAATCCAGAAAAATCAGAGTTGGCCTCGCAATAAATCCAGAAACCAAAGTAGAAAAAATATCCCCATACTTAAAGAAAATAGACTCAGTTCTTATAATGACAGTTCATCCAGGTTTTTCTGGTGGCAAATTTATTCAGTCTTCTTTGCACAAAATAAAAAAATTAAGGAAAAAAACAAAAATTCCAATAGAAGTAGATGGTCATATAGACGATAAAACTTCAAAACTAGTAAAGAATGCTGGTGCAAATGTGTTAATAAGCAGCACATATATATTCAAGAATAATCCGGAGCAGGCATATTTAAGATTGTTAAAACAATAGTAATGTTTATAAATTTTCGATTAGTACTTTTTATTAAAGAGGTGAAAAATTGTTCCAGAAAATTCATGACATAAACAAATTGTATGAAATATCTAATACTATTCGCCAGGACATCATAATAATGCTTCTAGAGGCCGGTTCAGGACATTCTGCCGGCCCTCTTGGAATGGCAGATGTCTTTACAGCACTATACTTTAATGTCTTAAACCACGACCCAAACAATACTTCCTTTCCTGACAGAGACAGAGTCGTTTTGAGCAATGGCCATATCTGTCCGGTTCAATATGCGACATTAGCGAGAGCCGGCTATTTTCCTGTTGAAGAGCTTAAGACTTTAAGGAAACTAGGAACTAGACTTCATGGTCATCCGCATAATCTAGCATTGCCTGGAATAGAAAATTCTGCCGGCCCTCTTGGGCAAGGTTTAAGCATAGCGTGCGGAATGGCTTACGCAGCAAAACTGGACAATAAAACTCACAGGATATTTTGCTTAATGTCAGATGGGGAACAAGAAGAAGGGCAGATATGGGAGGCAGTCATGTTCGCTGGCAAGAATAAGCTCCATAACCTAACTGCAATAATGGACCGCAATAATATTCAGATTGATGGCTTTACAGAAGATGTAATGCCATTAGAGCCTTTAAAGGAAAAATACGAGGCATTCGGATGGCACGTCCTAGAGGTTGACGGACATAACATTCAACAAATTATCGATGCATGCAAGGAAGCGCATTCGATTTTCGAAAAATCCACGCTGATTATAGCACATACTATTCCTGGAAAAGATGTAAGCTTTATGGAATTCCAGTATGAATGGCACGGAAAGCCTCCAAACAAGGAAGAAGCCCTAAAAGCTCTCGAAGAATTAAAAAGACTAAGGACATTAAACGGAAAAATCCAAGGTGAGCATCAATGATAAATAAAGAAGCAAAGCTCGATACAAATATTTTTACCAACATTCAATTTAAGGCAACTAGAGATGGCTTTGGCGATGGTGTTGTGGAAGCGGGCAAGCAGAATAAAGACATTGTTCTGCTTTGTTGTGATTTAACAGAAAGCACAAGAAGCCTCGCGTTCAAGCAGACTTTTCCAGATCGTTTTATTGAAATGGGAGTGGCAGAACAGAATATGGCCGGGATTGCAGCAGGCCTTTCGTTTTCAGGAAAGGTTCCATTCATCACAAGTTATGCAGTTTTCAGCCCTGGAAGAAACTGGGATCAGATAAGAGTTTCTATATGTTACAGCGAAGCAAATGTAAAAATTATTGGTGCGCATGCTGGCATTTCTGTTGGCCCGGATGGCGCAACCCATCAAGCTTTAGAAGATGTTGCTATTACAAGAGTCCTGCCTAATATGACTGTAGTTGTTCCTTGTGATTATTATGATGCAAAAAAAGCCACGATTGAAGCAGCCAAATTCAAAGGCCCTTTCTATATGAGGTTTGCTAGGGAAAAAACGCCTGTTGTCACAACTCAAGATACTCATTTCAAGATAGGCAAGGCAGAGATATTCAGGCAAGGCGATGATGTTGCTATAATCGCAAACGGGCCCTTGGTTTATCAAAGTTTAGTTGCTGCAGAAGAGCTTTCAAAGCAAGGCATCGAAGCGGCTGTAATAAATTGTCACACAGTCAAGCCTCTTGACAAAATCACTTTGATAAATATATCAAAGATAACTCGCGCAATAGTCACAGCAGAAGAGCACCAGATAAATGGCGGCTTGGGCGGCGCAATCTCAGAGCTCATGTCAGAAAACTATCCTGTTCCGATAAAAAGGGTTGCCGTTAAGGATCGCTTTGGGGAATCAGGTTCTCCAGAAGAATTAATGAAGAAATTCGGCCTCATGAAAGAGGACATAGTCAATGCAGTACATGAAGTGCTGAAACTAAAAAGATGATCCTATTCCGGGCCAAATAATTGCCTTAACAAAGATCTCATAAGATTATTGACATAGTCTATAATGCTGAATTGTTCTGCCTGTTTCTTCTCAGCTTCTTCTATCTGCTCCTTGTTCAAGAAAATAAGCTCTTGCCCTTTTTCATTCAAGACAGAAATTTTATTGTAGTCGATTATGGGCGCAGCAACGCTAATGGTGCTTTCCTTTACAATTTCTACGCCCCCAGTAATCTCGTTATTTACTATAGCATCGGAAAATCTCTTGCTAGGGTTAAACCAATAGGAGTATACAATGGAATCCTCTTTTACAATATTGAATTTATAGGATTCTTCCTGCACATTTCCTGGCATACAGCCTTTCTGCAACGACCTCCCGATATAGGCAAGATCTCCATTGCTATACTTGAAGTTATAAAGATAAAAAGAATCTTCGCATTCCGCTGCATAACTAAAATAACTAAATGTTACTAAAAATAAAAACACGATTATTAGCGTTGCAAAGATTTGTTTAATAGCCATTCGTTATACACTCCGAAGCTGTTTGACTTAAAGTAATTCCTCATTATAGTAAAGTCTTTTGACCTATAATAATTGCTTAATGCACAGCCTTTTAAACATTCTGTATCCTTGAAATCTTCCCACTTTTTGCATTCTTTGTTGTCGCAGTTTGGAGCGTTTCTTAAGGCTAAGCCTTTATATGAAGCGTCATCAACATATTCATCTACTAGCCTTCCAAACAAATGCGCAAATTCATGCAGCACTACTAATTCATGGTCTGCTGTATTGATTGAAGCCAGATTCAAGTAAGCACTGCTTCTTATCGGGGAGAGAGCATCAACAAAAGAGTTTCTATCTGCAAGCACAAAAATGAAGTCGTTTGGGCATTTTGAAGCGATTCTTTTCACACTGTAATCATCACAAATTAAAGTTCCATCCTCTACATTGCACATAGCAGAACTTGAAAATACAGCATAGAAGCTTAATTTGTCAAAATTGCTTCTGAATGGCTCTACATTATTGAATCCATTATTTCCATACACATAAGAATTAACCATCTTCATGAAATCTTCATTGTTATTGTATTTGTACGAAAGGAACGCTATATTAAGCACCCCGCTTTCAGATTTCTTTATTGTAGTGCAGTCAGAATCAGGAGAATTTTTCACATCTCCGGAAAATCCAAAATACAAGATAAAACCTATTGAAATTGAGATTATGACAAAAGCAAATACTTTTGCTGCAATCTTTTTGTCCATATAAACTAAAAGAAAAGATTGGTTAATAAATATTTGCTTAGTCTATTGAAACATATACAATATTGTCCTTAATTTTTGTTTTGTAATAAGGAACGCAGTCCTTAAATCCAGAAGGGGCTTTTCCGTCTTTAACGCTATACTGCCAATGGTGCCATGGGCACTCTACAGAATCATAGATTATTTTGCCTTTATGCAAAGGCCCCTTTTGATGCACGCATATGTCTGACATGGCTATAAAATTTCCTTTGTGATTAAATAAAGCGATTGGCTTGTTTTTTACATAAACCTTCTTGCCAGCGCCTTCTTGAATATCTTCTTTATATGCAACTCCTATGTAAGTGTCATTTCCTTCCATGATTGTTTTATTGATGTTTTTGATCTTGTTGTTTATTTTGTTGTCTTCGATTAATTTCTTCATCCAGCCAGCTATATGTGATAAAATCACAAAAAACACCACTCCATAAAAAACAAAGTTAAGAAGCAATCCTTTTAATATATCAGAATAATAAACATGCAATATCAACGAGAAATATGCAATGTAAACAAGCACATGCAGCTGCTTCCATCCAAAGACATAGGTTTTCATTATTTTTCTAATTATTGAATACGGCGCAACTACAATCCAAAAAACAATGAAAATTATTATTGCTGCCAAATGATAATTCAATAGAGGACTATTAGACACCTTTAAAATTGTGTAAAATAGGTATGACTGTGTCATGTATATAAGTAGCAAGGCTCCATGCAGAATCTTCCACCACAATGGCCTGAATCTTTTCTGCAGGTAATCCCATGATGTAATGCCCATCCACAGCATTATAAAAAATGCCGTAAATCCGTAAAACGTAAATTCAAAAGATAGTGCATTTTTTATTGAAAGTCCGAAATATTTCGGAAGTATTATCGCTGAATGAAGCCATCCGAGGAACAAAACGCTTACTCCAAGATGCCTCCTGTAGTAATAAGCATTTAATATCCTGTCAGAAAACCTGGACCAAGGGCCGATAAGCAAAACGATGTTCAACAGGAAAAATGCCAATATAGATGAAACTCTTAAAATTAGTGTTGATTGCTCCAAACTCCTAAACAACAGCCTAGAAATCAAAAACCCGATAAAGATAAAACTCAGAAGATAAACATCCGGCCTGGATTGTTTCTTCCAGAATATAAAGATTAAGGCTGCTAATAAGGCCATAGAGAAGTAAAACACATTATTCCTTACAAGTTCGATAAACTCTACTGCTATGATAAATAAAGTCAGCAATATTACAATCCATATAATATGATTGACTTTTTTCATTTGTATATGGTTTAATTGCCAGTTATATAAATCTTGTTTTTCAAAAAACAAACATCAACGAAAAATTTATATAGCTAGAAAAGAAGTTTGATTTAAATGAGGTGATTTTATTGAGACCGAAAGTTCTTGTTACAAGAAAAATTCCAGATCGCGGCATTAACATCCTGAAAGGGCAGTGTGATGTCGAAATTTGCCAGCAAGATGGTCCTATAAGCAGGAAAGAGCTTCTTAAGAAATTAAAATCAAAAAAATACGATGCAGTGCTTTGCCTTCTCACAGAGAAAATAGATGACGAACTTTTAGATGCAGCCGGTTCTAATTTGAAGATTGTTGCAAATTATGCTGTTGGTTTTGACAATATTGACTTAAAAGCATGCACTAAGCATGGCATAATAGCAACTAATACCCCTAATGTGCTTAATCAGGCTGTTGCCGAGCATACTATTGCTTTAATGATGTCTATCGCAAGAAGAATCCCTGAAGCAGACAGGTGGACAAGAAAAGGCAACTACAAAGGTTGGGACCCAAATGGGTTTATAGGCACTGAATTTAACGGAAAGATATTGGGAATTATCGGGGCCGGAAGGATAGGCACAGTTGTTGCAAAAATATGCAATAAAGGGTTTAACATGAAAGTCTTGTATCATGATGTTGCAAAAAATAGCTATATAGAGCAGGAAACAAATGCAAGATTCGTCGATTTGAACACTATATTGAGGGAGAGCGATTTTGTTTCTCTGCATGTTCCTGCTATTGAAACAACAAGGCATTTAATCAGCCATAAGGAATTTGCCATGATGAAGAAAACAGCGTATATAATCAACACTTCAAGGGGTCCTGTAATTAATGAAGACGCATTAATACATGCCCTTGAAAACAAGACAATTGCAGGAGCCGCTTTAGACGTATTTGAGTGCGAGCCCAAACTTGTATGTGACCCAAATAACTATCAGATAGTTTCCCATCTAGACAATGTTGTTTTCACTCCGCATATTGCATCTGCCACAATAGAGGCAAGGCAAAGTATGAGCGAATTGGCAGCCAAAAACATATTGGCAGTATTAAATGGCGAGATGCCAATAACGCAAATAAATACAGACTTGAAGATAAACGGGATTAAGAAAGGCATAATTACCGATGCTACAAGTTATTTTTATGCTAATAATGGCATGGTGATAAAGAATCTTACAGAGCTTCAAACAGCTCTTGAAAAAATGGACGATCAGGCTTTTAATTACCATGTAAATAGCATGAAGAATGATTTTGCTAATTGGGTTAAGAACACTATTAAGGATCAGGTGGCTTCTGCTTTGCTTGAAAAATCAAGAACAAGAAGCCAGGCAGTAAATGCAGTTAAGCACAGATTAAAGATAATGATTGCAGCATGACTTATTTGCATGATTTTATTTTAATACTAAAATCAAATCTGCTATATTAGTTCCTGTGTCTCCAGTTTCTATAAAGTCTTTGGTTTTCTTGAAGAAATTATAAGAATTGTTGTCATGAAGATATTTTCCCAAATCCAGTTTTAGTTTCTTGGCTTTTTCTTTTGTTACCCTGTCTGATATGGCCCCTGCATGATTTGAATTGTCTTTCCCGTCGCTTCCTATCGAGATTATTAGCTCGTCTTTTAAATATCTTAAAGCCGATAAACACAGTTCTTGGTTCCTGCCACCTTTTCCCTTTCCATGAACCGTAACAGTAGTTTCTCCTCCAGCTATTATTGCATGACCTTTCTTTGCAGTCTTCAGCAAAACTTTGCCCACTAAGCTTGCCTCTCCTGAAATCTTGTTTGAAATTACTAATGGCTTTAATCCAAGGCTTATTGATTTTCGTTTCATTGCATTCAAAGCTATATCATTGTTCAATATGCAGAAATTATGCACTTTTTTGAATATTTTTTTATTCTTTGAGGTTTCCTTTAATTTTATTTTCGGCAGTCTATACTTCTTGATTATCTTTAATGCATCTTTCATAGTAGTTTTGTCAAATACTGTGGGGCCAGAAGCTATAAAGCTCAGGTCATCCCCTATGACATCTGAAAATATCAATGAAATTACAGTAGCAGGATAGCAATATTGTGCTAGTACTCCTCCTTTAATGTCATCTAGATGCTTTCTTATGGTGTTCACCTCAAGAATATTGGCCCCTGATTTTAGCATTAGTTCATTGTATCTTATTTTTTCTTCAAGCGAAATCCCGAATCCGGAAGTCATCAAAGAGCTTCCTCCGCCAGAAATCAAACAGATTACTAAATCTTCTTTTCCAGCGTCACTTGCGATATTGACCATTTTCTGCACGCTTATTGCGCCGTCTTCATTAGGCACAGGATGGCCTGCTTTCACGACATCAATATGCATTAGTTTAAGACTGACATTGCTGTTCACAATGCCATAATCAATTCTGTTGCCGAGCAATCTTTCCAAGTAAGCAGCCATCAAATGGGAAGCCTTCCCTCCGCCAATGACATAAATGTGCTTGAATCTCTTCAAATTGAATCTCTTGTTCTGTATCACTAGGAAATTGTTCTTTAATTTAACAGAATTTCTCATAACATTTTCTGTTTTTATTGATTTTAGGCCTTCTTCAATAATCTGCAACGCAATTTTTCTTTGATTAGAAACAGCTAAATGCTTGAAATTCCTAATAATCATAAAAATTAAAATAGGCTTTTAGTATAAATATTTTTCTTAAAAAAAGAGGCGTCTTTTTTTAGCCATAAAATTTTCAAAAAGATAAAAGAAATCACCCCTTTTTTGCAAGTCCCGAATGTGAAATAAAAAATAAAGCCTGGCTTTTTTGCCAAACTTATTTTGATTGTTTTTTATTAGTTTTTGATTAAACTTTTTTTAAAAGTTTAAATGGTCTTCTTCACTAAGTCAATGCAAATCCCTGCAGCTACTGTGTTTCCTGCATCCCTAACTGCAAATCTTGCCATGTGTGGAATTTCCTTGTTCCTTTCTATGACTAATGGCTTTGTAGGCTTTACTTGTACTATTGCTACATCGCCGTTTTTCAGCATGTCGGGATTTTCCTGCAGTGTTTCCCCAGTTGCCGGATTGATCTTCTTCACTAATTTGGTTATCTGGCATGCAACTTGGGCAGTATGTATGTGGAATACTGGAGTATATCCTACGGTCAACACAGTTGGATGGTTAATAACTACAATCTGTGCTGTGAATTCAGTTGCTAACGTTGGAATGTTGTCAGGGTGCCCGACTACATCGCCCCTTGCAATGTCTTTCTTTCCTATTCCCCTTATATTAAAACCTATATTGTCTCCAGGAATAGCCTCTTGAATCTGCTCATGGTGCATCTCTATTGTTTTTACTTCTCCTGTTACTCCCTTTCCTTCCCTTGCCGGTACAATAATTACCTTATCATTAAGCTTCATCACTCCAGTTTCTACCCTGCCGACTGGAACTACGCCAATGCCTGTAATATTATATACATCTTGTATTGGCAGCCTTAATGGCAATGTTATTGGCTTTTCTGGCTCTTTGAATAAGTCGAATTGCTCTAATAATATAGGGCCTGTATACCAAGGCATATTGCTGCTTCTTGTCGCTATATTGTCTCCTTTAAATCCGGATCCTGGAATAAAGACAACGTCATTCATGTTATATCCTATGCTCTTAAGCAAGTTTGACACATCAGTTTTTACCTGGTCAAATTTCTTCTGGTCATAGTTGACAGCGTCCATTTTATTTATAAGCACGCAAACTTGATTAACCCCATACACTTTTAATAGCCTTGCATGTTCCTGAGTTTGTGCCATTACACTGTCAGTTGCAGCTACTACCAAAATAGCAACGTCTGCTTGTGAAGCTCCTGTAATCATGTTCTTAATAAAATCCTTGTGCCCAGGAGCATCAATGATAGTTGTTTCATATTTATTCGTTACGAATTTTTGGTGGCTCAAGTCTATAGTGACTCCTCTTTCCTGCTCTTCCTTAAGGCTGTCCATTACGAAAGCGAACTCAAAGCCCACTTTCCCAACTTCTTGGGCTCTTTCCTTTAATTTCCTTAATGTTTGCTCATCTATGTGCTTTGTATCGTACAACAGTCTTCCGATTGTGGTTGATTTTCCATGGTCTACATGACCTACAAATATTATGTTCAAGTGTGGTTTTTGTTTAGCCATCTTTCTTATTCTCCTCTGGATTTATTTTTCGTTATGAAAACGGTTTTTGCCCTGATTTATAAATCTTTTGATTTTTTGAGCATGAAAAAAATAATTTTCCGACGGTATATCAGTTTAATATTTTAAAGAATGATTTTTACCTTTATATTATTAAAATAAAAAAGAAAAAATAAAAAGAAGACTTAGTAGTAAGTCTTTCCTTCTTCCTCTTCCTTGCCACCAAGCTTTCTTGCAGCTAATATCAAGCCAAGGATTACAAGCACTATCAATAGTACTATAAATCCTATTTCAAGGCCTTTTCTTAAGCTGCCGAATGAGTTAGCTTGTGCACTTGCTACTTTGACTGTTACTGGAACTTGCTTAACCACCATGTCTCCAGCCTTTACAGTTAATGTAGCAGAATAGTCTTGAGCTTGTGCATTCTCGTTTGATCCTATGTAAACAAACATTTCCCCGTTTTGGTTAGGAGAAACTGTTACTGTTGCAGGATCGACTCTTGAATTGCCCCAGCTCGAAACACCAGCTACTTCTGTGCTGAATGTCACGGCTTTGCTTCCAAGATTAGTTACCATAACCTTGAAAACAGCTCCTTTTCCAGCCTCAACACTCTGCAAGGTTGAATCTACGCTTACAACCGCTTCCTGTGTTACAACAGCAGCTCCGCCCTTAACGTTTAAGGCGTATGTCTTCTCTACACTAGAGTGGCCTCTGTTGTATGTTACAAGGAATTTTAATGTGTATGTTCCTTCCTTTGTGTCTTCAGGTACTTTCAAGAATAATTCATCACTAGATGCACTCACTTTGTCATCTTCATCTTTAGTTTCAGCATCTGCTTCATTGACTAGTTCGTCTATGAATGTTCTGGTGCTTAATCCAAGCTCTGGAATGCTCATAGTTACCTTGACGTCTCTTTCAGTTCTCTCTCCAAGATTTTCTACTCTGACGCTTCCAAACAAGGATTTTCCAGCTTCTACTGTCAATCCAGGATTGATTATTACATCAATTATATTTAATGAATGTCTTTTTTCCTGTATTCTCAATTTAAATTCTTGCTCAACGCTATTGTCATCATCATATACTTCTACATTAAGAGTTGTTCTGTCATCTTCAATGTCAAAGTCTTCAGGTATGTCAAGTTTTAACACTTTCTTGTATAAGACATTCTCTTCTACTGTAAAGACTCCAGAAGTGTCTTCCACATCATCGAATTCGTTGCCGCCTATCCATGCCTTTACTTTCACATTTTCGACTTCGTCACCACTTATTACAGCTTTACCTCTAACCCACACTGCTATTTCAGTGGTTTGACCTCTTTCAACAGACACAACATCACCATCAAATACTTCTGTGCCATCTATCTCGATTCTTTCAACAGAATAATCAGTAGATAGATCTGATGTTGCTGATTTTACATAGCTCGGAACTAATAACAAAAGTGCTACGAAAAACACATTTACAAACTTTAATATTTTATTCATTTTTTGACCCCCTATTTAAGGTTAATTATTATTCATTTTAGAGTTGCAAACTGCTTTATAAACCTTTCGGTAGTAGCAATTTACACCACACTAAACTCTATCGCCTCTGTTTCTTGCGACATGCTGTTAGACACTTGGCTCTTCAATACATAGTATCCAGGGATGGTATTCTCTGGAATCTTGATGAAAAACACCCTAAGTCTCTGGTCATTTTTGTCTAGGTCGTTGATTACTTTTTTCTCCACTATGCCAATTTCTGGTATGGTGATTTTTATTCTCACTTGGCTCTCATCTGTATTGCCTTCATTCTTTACTTTTGTGTATACTATCAAGTAATCTCCAGCCCTTACAATTTCCTGTTCCAAAAACAAGCTCTTTGTGTTTAGGTCATGCCTATGCACAAATTTGTCTTCTTTAGGTATTTCTCCTTCGCCAAGTATTGAAATCTTCACTATCTGCGAATCTTCTCCACCAAAGCTGTCTTTCACAGAAACCTTGACTAAATATAATCCTCTATCGCCAACTTTTGTTCTCCATTCGCCATTGCTGTTTAAAGGAGCCTGGAAACTAAACTTTATGTCGTCATTGTCTGCATCTGTAGCTGACGGGCTTATTTTTACTAAACTTCCTTCATTTACAGTTATGTCATTAATCTGCTCAAGTATAGGGTTCCTGTTCACATCTATCACTTTGATTCTTATTATTTCTTGGTCAGATAGTATTCCATCGCTAACCTTAAAAGTAACAAAAAAGTCCTTGCTCAAATCAATGCCTATTAATCTCTTAACGTCATTCAATAATGAATGGCTTACAGCATCATAACTAGGCTTGTATGTGAATTTGCTTGTGAGTGGGTTAAATGTTGCGCCTTCAGGCAAGTTGGCTGCTGAAAATTTCAAATTTCTTCTTCCATTATAATCAGCATTTATTGCAATTTTTAATTCCTGGTTTTCATTAACTTGCTTATTGCCTATTGTTCTCAAGTTTAAGTCTATTGCTCCCTGGTCTTTAACGAGTAAGTTCATTGTTTCTGTCTCGTCAAGATTTTCTTTGCCTTCGCATATTGCATCATTCGCAATGCCACTGACCTTAATCGTATAAAGCCCATTCTTGATAGGAACAAAATTAAAGCTAAACTCTACTGGATTTAAAATGTCAGGATTCTTTGACAATGTTTTTTCCTGGCGATTCATTAAATTTCCGCTAGGATCATAGACCTTCATGTCAACATTAGTTCCTAGTGCCTGTAAATTTCCTGTATCATCTCGATAGTTGCTTATTTTGTTTGCAAGTATCTGCACATTTTCTCCAGGATAAGGCTCAACTACGTTTGACCTTAAATTGTTTATAAGTGTGTAACATTTATCAAGAGAAGTTCTTACTACAGAAAATTCTGAAGTCACGCTCTGAGGAATCGAACTAGAACATTGGTTGTCTGTAACATCAGTTTTTATCTCTGCCCTATAAATGCCGGATTTTTTTGGAATCCATTCGAACATTACTTCGTCGCTCGAATCCATGAATAAGTTTAATGTTTCTTCTTTTAAGAACACAACTCTATTATCAGAATCCAGTATTCTTAAAACAACTTTTGTTTCAGCAGAGTAAAAGTCCTTGAACTCCATAGGAACATATTCAGGAGTGTAAGGATTGCTTGAGAAAGCGCTGTATGTTGTTGCATCCAGTTTTGTCTTTACAAATATTTGTATTGGCAAATTTGGCTGGTCTGCATTTATGATTCTGAAGTTCTCTATATGGCTTGAGCATCCAGCTTTCTGGGTGAAATAAATATTATGGGTAGTTGCTCCGTTGCCAGCCCAGTTTGCAAAGCTTTCGACAGGCAAATAACCCTCTTTGTAATAATATAATGCATACCCATAAGAAGTTTCAAGCCTTGTAGGGAATGTAATAGTCAAATCTGTATCTGGAAGATAATCATTTGAATTTCCTAGATTATCGCCGTTAGTGAATGCAGGTATTTTTACATTTGCACATTTTGAGTCAAGGCAGTCATATACAAGTGCATTTACATTGTCTAAACTTTGACCTTTGTCATTGTAAAAATTATATGTGATGGCTGCATTTGCCTCTGCATTAAAGCTTGAAACTGCTAAAAAAGCAAATACAAAAAATATTGAAAAAAATAATTTTAATTTATTCGTCATTATCATTACCCCCAATTACTATTTTATTTTATACCAGGATTGTCAGTCTGTCCGCCTGTTAATCCACTAGGAGACTTTTCTTTATGGGTCCTGTCATAGACAAGATATGTAATCCCACCTACAAAGAGTGTTCCAAGAACACAATTTCTTAATGTATGGTCTTTTTTCTTCAAGCCTAATTGTTCTGCTTTAATTAGTCTAGGTTTTATGCTTGTGGTTTTGTGTTCACTAACTTTTCTCTCTAGGCTGTCAGAAGCAGCATGTTCTTTAGCATGTTCTTTATTTTGCATTGGTTTTTTGTAAGGTAATGTCTTTAATGTGTCTCTATGTGAAGGTTTTGGTGCTGCAGTCTTCAAAACTCCAATGCCGGATTTTAAAATAGGCCTAGTTTGATATGGTCTTAACGCAGGCTTATATCCGTCTCTTTCTAGAATATGGTTTACTATTCTTGTTATGTAAGCAGAATCTGTTTTTGCAGATATTGCATTGTTTATAGAATCCTGATAAGCTTGTCTTGTTGCTGTATTTGTCTTTGGGGCATATGTTCTCTTTATATAAGATTTCTTCCTATCTTTGGAAGCACGGTGATTTTCTATTGCTCCATCATTGATTATATATTCATCTATTGTTCTGCCTCCACCCGTTCCACCAAACCATTTTATTTCAATATGCCTGTGAGTTACATTCGGCCTTCTTGGGCCGTTGTAATTTTCATCCTTTGGGGCGCTTATGTATGTAACATTGCCAAGACTGTCAAATCTAGCTTCTGCATTTACAATCTCAGTCAATGTTGTATCTGCAGTAAACATTCCAAGAGGTTTCCAGGCAGAATATTTTCCATGTCTTGCATTTGGGATTTCTTTATTTGTTGCTTTATTTGTTACGTTTGTTTGTTTTTTAGAATCAGCATAACTAATATCAGCGGATATTGGCATGTATAAATTTGCGGCTATTAACCCTGTAGAAATAACTTTTGCCATATTTTTTAGATAATTTGCCATTTTTGTGCGAACTCCTATTTCTTTATATATATTATAATATAGTAAATTTTAGCATATAAAACTTATTTATAAATGTTTCTATTATGTAACAACTATAAAATGGTAAAAGATTTATCTGATTCCAGTGTTTCCATTGCCGCTAGGTTTTTTGCTCCCATTATTTCCAGAAACCTCGGCAGCTAATATTCCTAAAGTTAAACCAACTGCCGCAGAAATGACATAGACCTTTAAACTGCCTGCTTTATTATTTTCTCTATATTCAGGATCTATCTTTGAGAATCTTGGTCTATTATTTTTTACATAATCATCAGATTGTAAGTGCCCATAATGCAGATTATAATCTCTTAAAGAATAAACTAACTTAATGGGCTTTCTTAGTTCATTAAATGCAAGGGTGTTTAACCTTTCTGTGTTTATCGCAGTTTCAAGGCTGTCTATCATTCTGTGTTGTTGTGATTGGTCGACATTTATTAGCCCAGCTAATTTATATTCGGGCATTGGTCTTTCAATTTTTCTTAGAGCTATATCTGTTTTATAAGAGAACGTTTCAGAATTAATACTTGGCAATGATGAGACTAATGAATCTATAGCGGAATTTTGGTTTTTGCCACCTCTATGATTTGTCACTAATTTTCTTATTTGCTTTGTCTTAGGATTAA
>ERZ1292629.975-Hain-H43-01um-R1-975-length-30232-cov-5_pt1 | contig 30232 bp, 41 predicted proteins | sample MGYA00564399_ERZ1292629 | MGnify/ENA primary metagenome ERZ1292629 (study PRJEB36523, sample SAMEA6512636) | groundwater metagenome | collected 2019-01-08 | study: AquaDiva: Metagenomics assemblies of 32 groundwater samples
GGATCGATCACCAAGTCCCCAGGATTGGAAAGTGCCAGAACCAGCCGTTCAGCAAGTTCGACAGGAAACTGACATGGGTGCCTGGTCTTCTCGACATGATTGCATTTCACGTTCGGAATATCCCAGCAGTCTCCAGGATTTGCTCCAGCAGGGTTACAAGAAAGCTGACCGACCTTCGGCCCTTTGAAATGCTTTTTGTTTGGATACCGCTGCGGCACTCGCACGGCGTCAAGGTTAAACACGTAATCAGCGCCCGGAAGCGTGTACCAGGAGATGACTTCGTACCTGCCTGAAAACCGATTCTTGCAGTGAAGCCCATGACGGAAGTGCCAGACGATTCTGTTCCTGAGAACGAACCCGCGCCTGGTGAACAACTCATAGAGAACAGAGTCCAGCGGAACAATCCCCCCAGAGGGCGTGACATAGTTTCCCGTTTGCCAACAAACACTTCCGCCCGGAACAAGAACCTTATCAGCCAAAAGATGAATCAACGTCTCCTGCTGATGATACCAAGCCTCAAACGATAGGTCTCCCTCATAGGCTTTACCAGTCAGGTACGGAGGAGAAGTCACGACCAGCCGAACTGAGTTACGCGGAAGAGAGGCTACGAAATTCACGCAGTCCCCATGCCACAGCATCGCCTCTTGATTAGGACCGATTTTTGTTATTGCAGCATTCATTTATCACCTCAGCAGCAAACTCAAGAACCTTCAAACACGTCTCTCTATCGAACATCCCAATATGGGTTTTCTCCACCGGCACTCCAAGATACTCAGACAGCCGCCTGTAAAGAGCCGTCCGACGAACCTTCCCGCTCTTCCACGGCGCGTCAAAAGCGCCATGCGCTTGGATTCTGACTGCCCTGGTCTCTGCATCGGCAGGAGTAGATGTATCACCAGACCAGCACGCAACCGTGCAGCCCTCTCTCGGACAGGAGTACCGGATCCCAAATCTTGTCGGCTTCTCGGCCAAAGCAATGGAGTGAATCGGACAAGCCTTACTCACGCAACATCCTCCTCTCGAACTTCGAGCCTGTCAACAAACGCAAGACCTACACTTGACAGACGCCAAACCGAAGACCATCGCCTGTATTTTGTCAGCCGCCTCTCACCCGATGACTCAACCAGACCTATCTCAACCAAAAGCTTTCGGCATCGTCGGACGGAACTGGGAGCCTCCGGCCACCGAAACTGAGAGAACCTCAGAACCAGATCAGCATCGGTCATCTCCCCCGACTTCCACAACAAAAGGAAGACCCGAAGCGTTGTCCTGGCAGATGTCGCCTGGAGACCGGCCAAGCGGCTCGTCTCCGGATCAGTTCGGCGAGTGCGTGCCTTGATATCAATGAACGGGTTGCCCAGGCTGGCCGATTTGCCCATACGTCGTCTTTCCAAGAGTCTTCAACACGGAAGTCAGTCCGGCAGCAGTAGACAGGTACAGACTGCGCAAGTCATCCAAGTCCAACTTCACGTTTTCGTGAGTCGAAAACTCACGGAGCACGGCGCTATCCTTGATAACATCCACAAGCGAGACGCAGCCGAGCGAGATGGCCGTTGCAGCAAGTTTGGTCGCAGCGGCAGGAGTAAACGTCAGCGCCACCTCACTGTCCGAAGTGACCTCCCCTGGAGCCACAAGACTCACTCGAAGGCCACCATCCGTCAGGGACAGTTCAAAGTCATCCTTGCCAATGATACAGTTCATACAGCGATCCTCGATCTCAGATCTTCAATACGCCTGCACGTCTGAATCGGTAAAAGAACCATCGACCTCACACCGAGCACACAGGCTATCCAGATTCCGCAGGCAGCAGCCAACGGCAGCAAGATGACCACATCTCACGCAATTTCGGATTGGAACTGCGCCGCCCCTCGGAGTTAGACAGAGTGGACAGGTAGTAGCAGTTGCAGGGATGGGGACGATGAACTGAAACGTCCCAACCTCGCGACCGGCAAGATGCTCCTGACGCACCGTCCGGGCAGTCGCCTCCTCATCGGTCAACTCACGACAAATCTTCCCAACTGGAAAGTCCGTTCTCGACTTGACCTCAACGACAGAAGCAAGTCGCTCGACATCCCGCATCGCATCCACATCAATCTGTGTCCAGCAACGCCCCTCTCTTATGTCATCCAAGCTCGGTAGACCGGACGCAATCCGTGGATCGAACCCCTTCGGATAGATTTTAATGAGCATAAGACCTCCAAGACTTTTACAGGATCAAGAGACGCTCACCCAATAACAGGCCCTAGCGGCAAAATCTCTCCAAGCCGAATCTTCTCTCTAAAGTCTGCACCCTCAATCTCCATCTCCGGGTCTAGTTTTCCATCACGAGCCTGAGCCTTCAGGACCTGATAGGGAATCGTGACTTCGTTCGGCACGTTAGTATAGCCAGCAGCATAGAGTCCAGACTCCCCAGAAGTCTCAGGCTTCTTAAACGCGAACTTCCTTTCACGACTCCTGACCCCGTACCGCATCTTCGTGTAAATCTCCCCCACGTTATGGGTAGTCCACGGGCCTGCCTTCTCTTTTGTTCCGTCATTCCACAGGAGATAACCGTCAGGATCACCAGGGTATTTGACAATAACAGCGTCCTGCCGGAACATTCTCATCAACTCCAACAGCCAATACTCGATCTCGGTCTGCATCCGCTCCGGAAAAGGAGCCGTATCGGACTCCGGACGGTACTTCGAGCCGAACAGCAAAAAGAACGACTCCTCCTCATGCACCTTCCACTTGTCGTCTCTCTACCTCCCAAGGACTGGAATGACCGAATCCCCCATCCGGCTCAAAATTCCGGAAAGCCTTTGGTTCTCCTCGCGGTTTAGAAGGAAATTTTTCTTCTCGTCTTCGTCACGATCCGTTTTGAAAGCAGTGATGAGAACGATAGGCACCTTGGAGTTTTCAAGATGCCCTATGACCCGGTTGAACGACCGCTTCGCGGCCTCGGCATAAGGTTGTCTTATCCCGCAGCGCCTCAAAGAAAACACGCCTCTGGACGATAAACCGACTGCACGACTCAACGATTTCCTTTAGCTTCATGCTCGTACTCCCGACTCAGTTAAGTCTGCAAAAACTCTCTCAACGTCCGCCTCTGGATCCAGCGTGCCATCTTTGAGAGCAGCCCTGAGATACGCGTCCACGGCTCTCCTGAAGCTCAGGCTGTCAACAGGATCCGTTGCAAAGAACTCGAAGGCGGTACCGTCAACCGCGGCTGGAAGATCAAGACCGCACCTGACAGCAGAGTAAAGCTCCCCCAAGCGATCAACAGACCATGGCCCTCGGTCTTTGAGATCACCACCCGCCGACAGGAGGAAAGCGTCCGGGTTGTCCTGGAGCGTCAGTACAACGGCAGGCTGTTGGAAGGCAACCATAAGCTCCCTCAAGAACATCACGAACCCTGACCACCCAAGGCTGGTAGGCGAAGTGATTTTTCCGAACTGGGTAGCAAAGATAAGCAGCGCCGATTCGAATTTCGGGCGCTCATAGCTTCCGAGCAGAGGATAGGGCATGTAACCGAGCGTCCACAGCGAGGACATCATGGAGAAACAAGCCTTTCTGCCAGCATCACCCTCAACTCCTGAACGGAACCCTGTGCAAAGGAATGCAGGACAGCCCGTCTTAAAGGCCGGATCTGGACAAGTCAAAGCGCGAATCCGTTCGAAAGACTGCTTTGCAGCCTCAGCCAGGGAGCACTTCCTGGTCAGCGACCAGTACAGCAAGCCTCTCTCAATATCAAAAGCGTGGAGTTCAATTATCTCCTTGAGCTTCACAAGGTGCCTCCAAGCGGAGTGATACTCCCAAAAGACACCTGATTCCGAAAGTCAGCCAACTCGAAATTCAGGTCAGCAAAATCCTTCTTTCCGCGGTGAACGAACTCAGCCTGCCTAACGAGCAGAAAGCATCTGGCAGCATGACCTTCTCCGACATCCGCCGTGCCTGCGGCGAAGAACTCAAAGGCACCTTTCGAGCCAGCCGACTCCTGAGCCGACTGAAAGGCCATCTTCCGCGCTTTCGGATTTGCTCCGTAACGCATCCGAGTCCAGTTCTCCTGAATGTTGCTGAGCGTCCACGGACCGATATCCAATTCAGTCCCGGTGTTGAAGATCAGGTAGCCATTCTGATTTCCAGGGTACTTGACCAGGACGGACTCCTGCTTGAACGCCGTCATCATCTCCAAGAGCCACTTCCTAAGCGCGGGGTATTGCCCCTCGGACATCCTCGACACGCTACGGCCACTGGCCAGAACGAAAAAGGACTCCTCTTCTGCAATTTGCTCATTCTGGACATCATCCGTGTACTTATAGCGTCCGATGACTGGAAAAAAGGAGTAATTAAGATTACTGAGAACCCTGGCCAGTCGCTGATTCTCCTTTCGGTTAATCAGAAGTTTTTCCCTCTCCTTCCTCTCGCTGTCAGGCCATCCAGCCAACTCCGGGACACTTTGCCGAAAAGCAGTTATCAGGACGACCGGCAACGTGGCGTTTTTCAGGTGATCCAGCACTCGACTGATCGAGCGCCTGGCAGCTTCGGAGACAGTCTGGAAGTCCCGGCACGCCCGGTAGAGAACCCATTGATGAGTTCTGAAAGCTTCGTTATCCAAGTCATTCAAAATATCAGCAATCTTCATCAGTCGTCTCCTTCACCTGATCACGTCTTGAATACAGGCCAGCATCTCCATCCGGAAACGAGCCGCAACTCCATCCTGACAGTCGGAACGAATCGACGATCTGCTTCGCCGTAACGGAGCCTGCCCACCAGCATACCCGATACGGATCGGTACAACAACCATCGAGGCGTGATGGACTCGACCACAGAAATATCTGCTGGAAGGTTTGCAGCTTTCCTGAAGAAAGCGATCTCAACCGGATAGCTACTGACGATTATTGAGGGCATTCAAATGCCTCCCTTTGCCGCAGCCAAGACGGCCTTGTGTGACAAAATCAGATCCCGAATAGCAGCCAGCCGTTCTTCTAGAGTCCGCGATGGGATTCTTCCGGCCAACCTGTGCTCAGCAGCGAGAAGAAAGACCAGGGACTTCTCAAGTTCTGCGACAAGCCTTGGAGCAGCAGCAATCAAGTCAGCATTTGCTCGCATCTCGATTCGATGAGACGCTTCAGCAGCAGGACCACTTCCGCCGCTCTGGAGTTCCTCGACAAGAGCGACGTGCTCAGTGTTCGTGACGACTCTCAGGATCGGTCTCCCACGAAATCGGAGAGGCTGGAATTCCCGAACGACCCAATCGCCTTTTGTAAAATCCGACATTGCAGTTCTCCTGTAAAGCTTCAAACCTTCACTCAGAGCTTATCTCTTATTACGATTTTGTCAACTAGAATGACCGTAGACGAAGCCGTCGCAGATGTCAGCGACGGAGAGGTCGGTGCGGAGGGTGGTTTTCACTTCTTCTTCTCCTTGGTCGGGCGGCGGTGGCGGATGAGGACGCGCTTGAAAACTTTGACGCCGTTGACGACCCCAGAGGCGTTGAGGTCGTAAACCCCCGGCTTGCCGAATAGCTTCTTGTATCCTTCTCGGCACTCCTGCGAGGTGTAAACCCGCGTCCTGAAGGCGTTATCTGGGTCGTTCGATTCCGTCGTGCCGACGATCTCGAACTGTTCCGGGTTGTACCTATCGAGAAAGCTGATCGGAACTCCCATCACGCCGTAGTAATCGCTCGGTATCGAGTCAGTGAACGGCACCTCAATCGCGTCGTAGTTGTCGTACCGGTCGTAGGCGGGCTTGCCCTTAAGCTCCTTGTGCTTGCTGAACTTCAAGTTTTCAGCCGTGGTCATCAGCGGCAGCTTGTGGTGGCGTCGCCCGTGATCGAGGTTCGTAAACCAACCGACGTTGCGGAACTTCACAAGTCCCGTGCTCTCGTCGAAAACACCGTCCGCGAACTCTCGGCCAGCGTGGGCGGGAATACTGAAGTAGGCATTTCCGTTGGCGAATCCCGACCCAAGCCATAGCTTTGATTCTTGGATCAGAGGAAAAATCTCTTTGTAAGTGGTGGCGTTCTTGGGTCCGACGATGATGAACTTCTTCCCGTGCTCCACGAGTTGAGCGACGTATTCCCGGAACAGCGAGAACGGCGGGTTGGTGACGACGATGTTGGCTTCTTTGAGGAACGCGACGCATTCAGGGCTGCGGAAGTCGCCGCCTCCGGCGAGGGGTGGGCGGGTGTGGGGGTTCTGCTCCAGGAAAAGCTTGACATCTTCGATGCTGGTCGCGCCGTCTTCATTGATATCCTTCACTTCCTCGATCTCGACGGCGACCGCCTTCGGCTTTTGGCGCTTCTCATTGCCTCCAAGGCACTCACCGAACATGCCCTGCCCCGCAATGGGGGAGCCGTCGTAGCTGGTGGTGATGAGTTTCTTGAGACCGAGTTTGTTGAAGTTCGCGGCGAAGTACTTGAAGAAGTTGCTCTCGAACGAGTCATTGCAGTTGCAGTAGACGACCTTGTCGCGAAAGGTGCAGGGATCGAACTCACGGTAAGCTTCGACCTCTCTCTGGATATCGGCGTAATGGGTGTAGAACTCGTCCTGTTTGGCCATCCTCGCGGCGGTCAGATTTCGATTCATCGGCTTACTTTCCACTTTCGTTGGCGCGCCCGTAGAATCGCCGGACCGTCCGAGCCGTTTGCATGATGCTGTCATGGCCATGGGCTTAGCTGTGCTTTCCTCAGAACGGAACGACATCCCCTGACACTTCCACCTCAGCGACTGGAAACTGGCGGAACAGGATTCCGTTGATTCTGAAATCCCCAGGAGACCACCAGCGCCGGACGGTGACTTTTTCCTGGAATCCGTTCGCGGCCAAAGCTGCTTCGGGGTCTTGAAACAGCCAGTTCAGGAACCTGGATCGGATGACAGTACAGGCATCGAAACCATTTCCTGCGTAAATCCGACCTGAAATTCTGTAGTCCGAGTAAAGGCTACTGACGACGGACAGAGGCAAAATCAATGCCCATTGAACAGTCCTTGCCGCCATGCTGACCAGATCAGCCGTTGAACCTGAGTAGGAGTGAATTCCCCGGACTTGATGACGGAAGATGACAAATCGGATGGAGTAGTCAGGCAAGGACTCAGCCAGCCTGGAGTAGCCGTCCATTTGACGAGACAAGAGATTCAAGGCATGTCCCGTCTGGCAGGCTTTTACTTCAGTGATTACGCGCCTATCGACATCCCAAAGATCAGGTTTCAGGACCTCGACTTCCTTCTTATCAAACTCGTTCTCCTTGTACTCAAACCGGTAAAGAGTACTTCCAGTCAATTTTCCGCCCCACCAGCACCTGGAGACTACCTCAAAGACTTTTCCCAAATTCTGGGGAGAAGCAAAACCCTTACCGGTCATCTGAAGGAAACTTTGCTGAAAGTTCAGCCTTGCCGTCGATTTTTCAGGAATCAGTTCTTTCAAGAGATTCTCCTGGAAGCCGTCCCTTAGATCATCGGAGCCGTCACTTACTTCTGGACATCCCCACCCCAAAACCCCTCCCCCGTACCCCCACCCCTTCCCACTGCTTCCCTTACTTTTTTTTGAGGATTTCTCTATTTCTCCATGATCTTTTTAAGTACTGATTTTTCTTTGGATGTACTGATTTCTTTGATTAGTTAAGTACTTGTTTTTTAAGATATTAGGTATTTTTTTTTGGGGGATTGCGCTTGTCCCGCTAACGGTGAGAACTGGATAGTGGGTGGAACCCCAGGGTTTTCTGGGACGTTGTGTCACCAGAAAGCTCTAGGATTCCACTATCCAGTCCCCGCTTTACGGAGCCTCACTGGCAGATCAGTCCGATTCCGGTTCCTACCCTCAGTATCAGGACTCCCTGAACACCTTCTCAGAACCTTTACTTTGCACTAAGCTGATCTGTTGGCAGCGACTTAACGGAAGCCTAGCGTAGCTTCCGGAACGCTCTCCGCTTCTGCCTCTCAGCCAGGACTTTCGGTTAAAAGGAAACCTACTGGTCTTAGACTGTCAGGATAGACTCGTCGTCATCCTGAGTGGTACGGTTGTGCTTAGCGTTCAACCCCCCTGGTAGCACATCGCGCAAGGGAACGGCTAAAAGTGGACCCAGGTGCAGTTATGCGTTCGTCCTAGCCTGTTTACCCTGCCGTTCAAGATATTTGGGGCTTTTCCGCCTCTCAGTCATTTAGTGTGTTGTTTTTGCTTTTTCTTTTTAGGTAACGCTTTTATTTGTCACTATTTGTGATTGATTTTGCGTTTTTGTGGACCTTGAAATGAAAAAGCCCCAAGCCTTGCCCCCTTCGGTAAGGAGGCATGGCTTGAGGCAAAAAAAAAGATCGCAGAAGGGAACTGCTTACCTTCTGCGATCCTAAGTTCAAGGTGCGTGCTGCGGCTTGCACCTGAACAGGCGACGCTAACAGCTTCGAGAAGTCTACATTCTTTTGTAGCGTTTGCAACATAATTCCATCCAATTCACTTTACCGACAACAACCGCTGGTAGTCATCCTCGGTTGTCTGCACAATTCTGGCTACGTTCATATCGAACCGAACGCGTGAACGGTACCCTTCAGGCCCTCGGCGGTTTTTTGTGATTTCTAACGTCCCGCCCCCTGATCTGCGATTTGGTCTTGAGAAGCTGATCATCATGTCGATGATGTGCTGTTTCCGGCTGGACTCGGCAGCGGCCTCAAGCGGCATGGAGTCGGCTGACCAGTATTGCACCTTCGGCTGGCAAGCAACCAAGACCGGTACAGCCAGGTTCTCGGCCAGGGTCTTCAACGTCCCGTAGGTGTAGCCTCCGCTCTCGTACAGGCTCTCCACGTTAACGGGGGAGATGTTCTCGTCGTAATCCACGATGACCATATCGAATGGCCAGGAGGCGTACAGAAGCCTAGCATAGGACGCAAGCTGATCGGCACTGGCCTCGTAGTACCCGTAAACGACTACTCTCAACCGACTTAGTATATCGCTTACTTGTTGTGTCTGGAATTGGGTTGCATTCAGGTAGACGGCCTTCTGATCAACACCGCAATAGGCTGCCGTGTACCTGACCAGAGCATCGTAGGGGTTCATGTCCCCAAGATAGATATGCAGAACCTTGTAGCCCTGAAGAAGCGCCCAGAGACCGTCATCAACCAGGAAGGTCGATTTTCCTGCTCCGGGAGGCCCTACCAGCATAACCAGCATCCCACCGCAATAGCCTCCAACGACGATGGAACTGTTGACCAGATCAAATGAGCTTTTGATGATGCGTCCCGTTCCAGCCCCGAACATGGCCTGCTGTGCTCTTTGGATGTGAGCCGGGTCGGAGAAGTTATAGGCGTGGCCATTCAGGGTAGGAACTACCTGCACGTCTCGTGCCAGGTGGAAGATTTCGTCTTTGTAGCCTTCTATGTTTATCTTTCGAATGACGAAGGCCAAGGTCTGCTTGCGGATGAACTCGTTGATAGCGACAGTGGCCTGCTCTCGATGGTCGTGGGAGAGTGGAGAGGGCACTCCGTCTAGCATCGCCTTTATGGCATTCATCTCGGCATCAGACAGGCCGTCAGACATACCGGCCTGGACATAAAGCCAGTCGTAGACCTTGAGTTTCGTGAGGGATCCGTAAAGCTTGAGAGCAATCGGGTCGCTGAACATCCAAGGCTTGATAACCTGGCTGGCAATGCTTCGAAGCTCGTCGTCCTTCATCAACGCAGCAACATGCAGTTCGTAGTGCAGCACGTCATCCCTTTCCGTCACGCAATCCGTTTTAGTCGTTCGGAGTGACTGTTAGCGCCCTGCCGAGAGCGTCTTATGGTTTCGAGGGAACAGACTGTGAGGCGTCTAAAGAGGCAAGCATCTCTGTCCACCCAAGCTCTTGGTAGAGCAGTCTGATGAGCGGATAGTTTCGGATCATATCGAGTTGGATGATCTGAAGCAACTGACGAGAGACGACTTCCTTCTGAAGAATGACATCCGACCAGCGTAAGTTCTTCTGCACGCTGTCTTTCTCAAGCAAAACAGGATACCATCCGCTATTGTCTCGAAGATATCCAAGCTTGATCGCCTGAAGAATCAGAGATAGCTCCGGATCGATCCGTCCGCCAGCCTTTCCGTCGATGAATGCGCAGATGGACTTGAATTCCGGAGAAAACTTCGATTTGGCCAGACTGACCTCTGTAACGTAATCCGAGACCAATCCAGTCACATCGTAGTTCCCTTTTCCAAGGTCTCCGATTCGCTCAAAATGGAAGCTGTAATGCACGTCATGGGCAAACGCATACCCGTTATCAGGGACCTCTTTTCTGGCGAACAATCCTATCTCCGAGTAAACCTGATTCGGTAGCAGGACAATGACCGGCTTGCCGTACGTCAGGCTCATCAGGTTTCTGAGGTGGTACTTGATGATTTGCTGACGGTCCCCCTGACCGGCAGTGAACCGACTTACCTTATTGGCTCCTTCGGAATCCGCCAGATTCTTGAGCGACGTGGCTGTAGGAGTGGCGCTTAGCGTGTCCCAAAGAATGACGTGAGGGGTCTTGATAGCCTTGCAAATCTTTGCGATGCAGAAAAACCCCTCTTCCAACGTCGGGACTTGAACTGACTTGACGCAATCTGTTCTCCATCCGAAGGCAGTCTTGGCTCTGATTGGATCGTACCCACCCTCCGGATCCAGGACAGTCGCCTGCGCGTCGGGATAGTCAGCGAAGACGTTCCCAGCAAGCTGGTACGCGAATCCACTCTTCCCGCTTCGGCTTTTGCCCCAAAGCTCGACAAGTGCTCCCCACCGGATCCCCCCTGCCAGGGCATTGAAGTAGTGCAGGGGGGTCCGGATGGTTCGCAACGGCAGGGCAGGTGATGATGACTCTGCTTTCTTCACGCTTGCTTTCCTTGCCGTGCCAGTGTGGCAGTGCGACATTGCACGTTGATGTGGCACATCAGGCAGGGTACCGAAGCAGCCAAGAAGTTACCGAACGTCAACTTCGACCCGGCTACATCTTGCCCTTCTTTGGGACAGACGAGTTGCTGTGTTGGTTGTCCAACAGGCACCGTCGGCACCGGAGCCGCTGTCACAGGAGCAATCTGGACAGGGGCTTGAGTCATGGGCATCGGACCTGAGACTGGAGCGTACTGAGCCGGGGCTGGCGCGGGCGCATAGACTGCCGGAGCAGGAGCCGAAACAGGAACCGCGGCGATTCCAGAAGGAGGACCGAACGGAGTTGCAGATGGCTGGTTTACAGGCAGCCAACTCGGAGCAGGGGCAGGCGACGGTTGGGTTGTTGAGAACGACGCCGTAGCCGGAGGCGTCCATCCAGGACTCATCGCAGGAGCCGTTGCCGGAGGTCCGTAGGTCGGCGTGGAGTACTGAGCCGCTGACGGGCCGTAATGAGACATGCCCCCTTGCGTCTCTGCAATCCTGGCCTTGAGACTCATCTGCGCGTTCTGAAGCTCAATCTCGGTCGGCATCGAGCCTTCCGGCATCCAGTAGGTACGGAGAGGAGGCGCGTTGGCTGGGAGTGGCGGGATGGGCATTCGCATGAGATCGGTGCCGACCGAGACGTTGTTTCCACGGCCAGATCCGGCCTTGCTGCAACTCAGAACCCAAAGCGGCATTGGGGCCTCCGGACGGAACATCTCAGCGACGCTGGCATTGTCCCACTGCTTGATCAGGTTCATGATCTCGCCGTAGGCTCGCGGGCTGAGATCGATGACAACGTGATGGCCGACTGCTTGACGAATGCGAGTGCTGGTGGCCTCCGAGAAAACCAGGTAAGCATACGCCAGGTGAACGGTCCTGGGCTTGTACGTCCACGCCTCCGGATGCTTCGCAGTACTTAGAGCTTCCGCCAGCGGCTCCAGCGGATTCCCAGGCCACCACGGTAAGGTCAGCCGCCCGCTGGCGTAGCTGAAAAACTTTACCTCCCTGCCGAAGCTCCCTTCGGGATCGAGCAGGAATCGCACCTTTGTAGTGCCTTGAGGAATCCAGACGTGCGGGAATGCGGACTCAGCCTGGCTGATTCCGCTCCCGGATCCGGGACGAAAATCCGCGGCCTGCGTTTTGAGACGTTGAATCCAATCAACTGCCCCAGGGGCTTGAGGAGCCGGAGGGGATCCTGGAAAGTTCGCTGACATAATCTACCTCCTACAATGAAAAAGGAACTGATTCCGACACAAGTTTCACGAGAGCTTTCGGGTCCGCAGCGCAGATGTCGTCCGGGTCAGAGCGGTCTGGCAGGTAAGCAATCTGAACCACGGCTCCGCCTGTGACTGAGGCAATCTCTGTAGCCAGTTCTTTGGCTCGCTCTGCCGGTACATCTCCGTCAACGCAAACGACAACTGACTTGAGTATTGAGGCCGTCAGGCAAAACCCCCTCAGTCGTAGCTTCTGACGCTGCGAGATGAAGGAGCCGCACAGGCACGCTACGCCTACCGAGTCTCCAAAAGCTGACCAGATGGCATTAGCATCAAATGGACCTTCCACCAAGACAAGCATTTCCTTGTCAGCAGCCGAGCGCAGCCATTGAAGACTCGGGTACCCAACTGTGATGTATTTCCTCGCCGGAGTTGGATCACTTAGGTTTCGATACTGGAAAAAGTCAGTCTCGCCATCAACCCAGTCATCCGGGAAGATGAGAACATCTGCTCCGCCAATCGAGGCGGCTCTGAGATTTCGTCCTTCGATCCACGACGTGCTGATTTCGCGCTTCCGGCCTTCTGTCAGGTACCTGGCCGCAACGGCTGACTTCATCGCAGGGACTGTCCAGTCGTTCAGCGTGAAGCAGGCCGATTTCAGGGACTCTTTATCCCCGGCCTTGACTTGGCGACTGAATCGCTTTGCTTCCGTGTCGATGTCCAGTCCGCTTCCGGTCGTAATGACGGTTCCGCAGACGAAACAGTATCCGATGCCTTTCGACTCGGAGAAGTAAAGTTTCCATCCCCTGCCCTCGTGTCCTTTCTCAGGACAGAACGGGCACTGATAAATCAGGTGATCTCCAGATCGATGACTGAAGTAGATTTCCAGATCATCCAAGGAGACCTGAATAAGATCGCCGCCACTCTTTGCTTTCCCAAGAATCTTCATTACTGTTAGCCGACCAGAAGAATAAAGAGAGTGGGACCAGGGTATGCACTGCGCCCCACTCTCCCCTCTACAGAAGGAGACCGTACTGCCGATCTACCTCCAATTTTTCAATGTCTCTGGCTCACGCAGAGCCAAGTCAACCAGACGCGCTCCGGGCGCGCACTGGGCAGGAGCATTATCAACGACGGAGATCTCAGTACGCCCTTTGCATTCGGATATGGCGATACTGACTTCGGTGACTGGCTCATTCCGCGTATTCTTTGACACGCTCAAGAATCGCCCTGGCGACACTTGCCTTCACAATACGTCGGAACCCTTCCTTGTCTACCTCGAACCAGGTTTTTTGGTTTGGAATGGAGACGCTCATTTGACGGTTTTTCTGTAGAAATGTCGATGAGGGGCCGTCTCTCCGGCTGGGAGGTAGGGACCCTCCACAGCCAGAGAGACGAACGGGCGATTTAGTAGGTGGTCAGCGTGGCGCTTTTGATGACGCCCTGAACCCGAACGGACCCTGCCCTGGGGACCTTGGGAAGCTGGGCAACGATCTCGCTCTTGATCTCCTCGACGGCAGCGAAGACTCGCTGGTCAGCTTCGGAAACAACGTCTCCGACTGACTCTCCGTTGAGAAGCGCCTCGGTTGCGGCTCGACGGAGATTTTCTTTGAAGTTCTCGATCTGGATGCCTGACAGGATCAGCGCCTTAGCCAGCACTGGCAGGCTGAGGATGTTGGCAGTCGGTGCCACTTCGCTGGGCTTGCCTTTGGAGAGGGAAAAAGTGAACGTGATGGTTGCCTCACCGGAGATTTTGTCTCCCGCTTGAAGCTTCCCAGAGATGACCTTGACCTCATCGTCTTTGATGAGCTTGGAAATAGCCAGCGTGACGGCTTCTTGTTCCGTCAGAACGGATTCCTGCTTAACTGAAGCAGGGACAGGTTGGACGAGACTGACAGCCATGTGACTGTCTCCTTTCTGTAGAAGTATCGACCCTTTGTTCACAGTAAGCATACCGCCTATTTCTGAGAAGTCAAATTCAGTCTTGCCAATTCGGTAATCATCAGCCGACGAATTGTGGCGATATTGCACTTCAACTCTTTCGCCATCTCGGTATAGCTGCGAGTGGAGTTTTTCTTTGCAAATTCGGATGGCGTCAGGCCGTGCCTGTCCTTGATCCGATCTGCAATCCGAGTTGCTGGTTTGCATCTCGGCTTCATCTCAAGCTCTTTGCGCAGATGGCTGAGTGCTGAGGTAGTGCATCGAAGTTTTAGTCTCCGAATAAGGAGTCGATGCGGTACGTGCGCTCCGTCAAACGACCGTAGCAGAGCCGCGGCATCGCGCTTTCCGATTAGCCGCTCCGCTGCCAGCTCAAGTCGCTCTTTTAGCCTTGGCATGACGGTTCCCATTAGACATCTCCTGGTTCTGGATCTGAAAAGCATTTGGCAGCCCAGGCGCAGCCCCTAGCCCTGTAACAGGTCTTGCTGGAGCACTCCCGCTGATACGACCTCGGATCGGCTGGAAGCCTGCGCTGAATTATTTGCTGGCTGATATCAACCTTCCGTTGGATGTCCAACAGGACGGCAGGATCAGGAGCAATCTCAAAATCCTTCATTGTCGAATTGTCTTTGCAGATGTAGAGCAGTATCCCACCGACAACTCGCAGTCCAAGAGACGGCTCAACCGCAGAGACGTAGCCCTGAAGCTGGTAGACGTTCGCTTCAATCGGATGGCTAAGCGCCGCCATGCCCTCCTTGTTAATCGTCTTGATGTCCAGGACCCACAAGGACTGCCGATAGGCAATCAGACCGTCCGTGTGACCGATGACGCCTGTTCCTGGAAGCGTAAGCTCCAGTTCCGTGTAAGTCATCAGTGTCTGACATCGAGGACAGACTGACCTGACTGGAACCAACGTTCTAATTTGATGCTGACATTTCGGGCAATCCCAGTGACCTACCAGAATTCCCATTGGTCCAAGGTACTGCTCCTGGAACCATTTGTGGACGGCATGACCGACATCGAAAATCATGATCGACTTGGCATCAAATCCCCGCTCGATGGCAGGGATTGCCAGCCGGTATGCTTCCTGTCTAGGACAGAGGTAGTAGACTCCGCTGGCTCGAAAGACGTTCCGAGGACGTGTTGCAATGCCTTTAGCCACAAAATCCAGGATCGTCTCGGATAGAGAGGCTCCTTCCTCTTCTTCAGGAGACTGAACCGTCCCGTCAAGGAAGCTTCGGATCAAGTTGGATAGCTGCGCGTTTACGCTCATTTCATCTGACCAATCAAGCTTTTCAGGTCCATCATCTTCTCGAACGCAAACTGCTTGGTCCGCTCGAAGGTCGCCGACGCTCTCTTCACGTCCTCATCAGTCGCTCCGCTCGGAAGCCGGACGTGGACTCCCAGCTTCACGAACTGGAAATTGCCCATAGAGAGTGTCAGGCCGATCTCCGTTTCGACGGATGCGTTCGGCTGACCGGACAGCCCTTCGACGACCTCTGCCGTATCTGCAAGCGTCTTGCTCGTCTTGGCATTCCTGTCTTCGATCACCACGTTCGTTCGTACCTCTCCAGACTCAGACTTTAACGGATTGCTCACTTTCGATCTCCTTCGTCCAGGTTTTGGAAACGCGATCACGGAACTCTCCTAATGTTCGGCTGGCTGAACGACACCGTGTCAGGACTCGATTCAGCCGACTTATCCAGTCCTGAGAGTACCACCGGACTCTGCCAATCACGGCAGTCGGGGGTGGAACTACTGACTCTCGATGCCAAGCCAAAATCGTCGCGATGCAGTAACCGGTTTGATTGGAGACCTCGCTAATCGAATGAACAGGCACAATGCCAGTCTTAGTCGCAATCAGCCGGGATCTGGCTGGAGATTGCTTTGTCATATCGGGCAGCTTCCGACCCTTCAGGTGGGGAGCCATCCGTCGTCTCGTCCGTTCCCGTACCGCCATTCGGTAGGTCAGATCGGTATTGTAGCGTTTCTTCCGGCTGGCCAGGATCTTGGCGCGATGGTCCCTCCAGTACTGACGCTGGTACTCCGTTCTTGACGATTCCTTCTCCTGCGGTTTCATTGATACCTCCACTCGCGTTAATGACTTCCTGGATTCTAGCCAGGGACTCAAGCAGTCTCGAACTCGGTCCTTCTGTTGCTTCTCCACCCGGAATAACCGGCTCCGGGCTTTGGGGAGGAAGCTGCGCAACGTCCTTTCCCAGAATCAATGCTGCCTCCAACTGGCTGGCGCTCAACGTCATCTGGAGAATGCTCTTCACCATCTCCGTGTCTACATCGTTCGACCGCTGAGCCAAAATAGATATCAACGACTTGTTCAACTTCTCCAGGTCCAGATTCCTCTCCATCCGTGACTCCAGGAACTGCACCGCCAGGCTCCTGACTGAGGCGGCTCTCTGATCGACAAACACCCGAAAGTCCGGACGCTGCTCCTCTGCTTCGTCCATCTGAGCCGCCATTACAGTCACGGACTGCGCGAGCGTCGCCGGAACGGAACTGTTTCCAGGCTTTGATGCACTTTCGGATAGCGGCGAACTCGGAATCGGACAGGGACAAGAGGGTTCGGACATAGGACTCGTGACATCCTTCTTCTGTAACTAGGTAGACTGCAATGGTTTCCCTTGACAATCCTTTCAGATCAGATAGCTTTGGGAATACGACAGCTTGGCCGCCAAACATGGCGATCAGCTTCAAAGCCGTCTCCGGACCGACCGCTGCAAGGACATCAGTAACCGCAGCAGATGGCTCGGACTTCCACTGCCAGTATGCCAGCGTGTATGCCAAAAGCTCCCTTGGCCCTGAAATCACATCCAACGTGGACTTGATAGCCATAGTGAAAGAACTGCACAGGCACGACCTACGCGTAACGAAACAGTACTTGGAACAGGGACAATCCCCGGATCCAGATCATATTCATAGCAGACGAGACCGAGACAGCATTCTGTTGAATTCTGCGTGACGGACGCTGCCTCAGCGCAACACTGAGCCGCATCAATGGCCTTCGGGGGCTTCGGAGCCTCCATGTCGCCACAGAGCCTTTCAAGCTGCCGCTCTTGCCATGGCCGCTTGTCGATGAAGCGATTTCGAATCGCCGCCCGAATGTAGGCTCGATCAAAGGTTCGCTTCTTACAAAGCCAGGCACTCCAAGCGACATCTTCTGCAACCTCCTCAATGAGCGTTTCATCCCAACCTTTTCGTGAAAGTGATGCAAACGCTTCGTTTCTTACTTTCGAGAAAAACTCTGAGAATCCTTTCCAACTGGTTCGCCTGCCAGCCGCCGAACCTCGTCCTCCAGCGCATCCCATCGAAAGACCGTCGGATCCAGGTCTATCATCAATCGGTCCCTGGCTGGAAACAGTCGGGCTGATCCAACCCCTTCGATTGTCGCCCGTGTGCAGTGCCGTTCGTCCATCAGCAAGAGCAGGCATTTGATCAGCGGAACGAGTTGCTTGGCATACGGGGGGTGACTTAGCTTGATAGTCTCAGCCGTTAACAACTTCTGAGACATGAATTTTTCCTTCTTTGACAGCAGCGACTCTCCCTTTCGGTAGCTCCTTCCGAACGGATTTCAGGGCCGCTGGAAGCGACTCAGCCTTGACCGTTCTTGTCTCTGACCCTGTGACTTCGACAACGATTTCCTTGGACACGTTTCAACTCCTTCAATCTTACGACAGCCCTGGGTTTCTGTTTCCAATCAACGATGGTTCCGGTGCGAGGATAGTATCGACGACAAATCCGACCGACCTTCGGCATCATCACTCCTATTCCGGGGAGGTCCACGTTCTCGCCCATTCGGAGATGATAGCCCGCTCGACTCAGGAGGAGCAGAGCGAAAGCTCTGCAATCCTCCGGAGCCAGGCGCTTCAGTGTTTCGTAGTTTACTTCATCGGAAAAAACCTCCTTAACGAGTTGCCGCAATGTCATGCAATGACCCGCGTAGGATGAATGAAGTAGACAAACTTTAATTACATGCTATCATAGCAATGAACATCGTCAAGTCAATTCGAGGCTAACAGCAGAGGCTAACAGCATGGCGACCGGTACCATCCAATCTGCTATTCGCTCAGAGTCTGCCGACATCGCTCCTGTTTCGGAGGCAGTCTCTAGTTTCCTGCGCGCCTACCTGGAGTTCACCTCCTCTCAACCAGCCGTTTCCACCCAGGCGCACATTGCTGCTCAAGTCAGGTTCCTGGACGGCTTCATGCTCTCGATTACAACGGCCTTTAATGACTGGTCGCTATGGAGAGGACTATTGAGACGACGCTACCACGCCGTGCTACGTCGGGAGGTGGAATCGGCTTTTATCCTTTACGGACGACATCGCTGGTACGCTGAGAATGCCGTTGGCGGTCACGAAGAGATCTCGAAACTCCGCCTGGAGTGTGATGTTCTCGATGCCAGCTTGGAGACGCTAAAAGAATTGCTGTGGCAGGCACGCAGCAATCGATCTGCACTACTACGGGAGATTTCCAGTGGAGCTATCTGAGGCGCTGCGGAGCACGTTCGTTCCCCCGGAAGGATCAGAGAATCCAGTCCTTTACATCGTTGGCGAGGCCCCGGCTTACGAAGAGGTTCGCCAGAAAAGACCCTTCGTTGGCCAGACGGGATCCGTGCTCCGGTCGGCCATGGAGCGAGTCCACGTCACGACGCAAGTAGTCAGAATATCCAATGCCTTCCCGTTCCAGTTGACGAACCAGGATGGAACGAACAGGAATCCAACTGCGGAAGAGATCCATTCCGTCTCCGAAATCCTTCAGTTAGACATCGCTCAGACGAAGCCAAAGCGCATTCTCTGCCTGGGAAAATCAGCCGTGGAGGGGCTGTTTCCAGGCCATGGAATGGCCATGGCAACAGCGATAGAGAAGTCCATGAGCTTCAACGGGATTCCTGTCTCGGCCTACTACCACCCTTCCTACATCCATCGAAATGGGGGCGTGCAGTCCAAGCTATTCATCGAGCTATCCGAGCTTCTGGTCCGGCTGACGAATCCAAGCCCGCTGAAGCTCCCGGATACGGTAGTGACGATCACAGGCAGAGATGAGCAGCGAGCATTTCTTCAAACCCTGATTCAGAACCAGATCAAGATTTCGCTCGACTTTGAGTCTAATGGAATTGAGCATACGGAAGACGGATTCGAACTGCTCGGAGCGGGGATTTGCCCGGTCGGATCAGACTTGCCGGTCTACCTCCCCATGTCAATAGTGTCAATGGTTCAGGACGCCGACCTGTGGACGGCACTCGTGACGACGTGCGAGACGTTGGTTTTCAACATGACGTTTGAGGCTCTCGTGCTGGCCCGAGTACTGAAACTAAGCGTCCATGACCTGACGCTGGTAGACGTTCGACAATATGCCATGGTGAAGGGAGACCTTGGAGGGCTAAAACCACTCTGTGTCCGACGCCTGGGCGTTCCACTGTGGGACGAGGTGGTCGTCTCGGTGTCAGCAGCCGTGAAGAAAATCATTACAGCACTCAGACCAACATCCAAACTTAAGCGAGCCGAAACTGAGGCGCTTGAGACGGGCGGGTTGGATGGAGTCCGAGCCGCAATCGCTGCCGCCAAGGAGAAAACCGAACGCCTCTCGCTGCTTCAGAGCGGAATCGAGTACCTCTGCACTCTCGACTGCCGAAGTGAGACTGAACTGCAAACCTTCCTGCTCAAGGACACTGAGACGGAGCCGAGAGACGCCTACTACCATTATGCTCCGCTCAGTGACCTGGCTCTCTACTGCGGGCGAGATGCCTGGGCAACCGTGAAGCTGGCTGAGTATTACGACACGCAGTTTACGTCTGAGCTAGAGCGAAAATCGGCAAGAGACTACTACCAATGCCATGCAAAGCTGTCAGCCATCATGGAGGGTTATGGTCTGGCATGGGACGACACGAAAGCCGATGCGCTGGCGTCTGAGTACCAAAGGCTCCTGATGCAGACAACCAAGAGTCTGCTTTTGAACCCTGTCTTCGTAGCCGCGAATGGACTCACGCTGCACAGGCAAATCCAGATCGCCTCGACCATGGACATGGACGTTCTCAAAAGCATCTTCAATCCTAACTCCTCGGTAGAGACAGCACCTTTCTATAAGTCCGTCTGGACACAGCGAATGATCCTTTGTCGGTGCCTATCGGTACTGATCGATCAGTATACGAACGGATCGCTCCAGACGCGGCACCCGGTTTACAACACGGTTGCCTTGATCGCCTCAGTACTAAAACCAGAACGAAAAGCCATCTTGGCCAGCATTGCCGGTGAGAAATTCTTTCAGACGCTCTTCATTGCGGCCTGTTCATCACAAGTCTCACTCATGCACCCAGTCAGCCTGGATTCGGAGCACGTCGAACGCCTGTACTCCGCGCTTGTGTTGGCCGGAAATGATCCAGACGCCGACCCGTCTGCATGGGACCTCGAATTCAGGCTGGTCATGGACCTGAAGCGAGCCAAGAAAGTCTCGAAGGTCCTGAGCACTTACATAAACGGATCCCTTGGAAAGGAATCTGTTCGCCGCGTGGTCACATCAGAGCTTGATCGTCCCTGCCCGGTTAGGTTCTCCAAGCTTCCAAGACAAGTTCCGACCACTGCTCTGCTCCAACTGAGCTTCAACAACAACGGGGCTGAGACAAGACGCTGGAAATCAGGCTTCCACACAATCCCGCCAGATAGTGAGCTTAGAGATATCCATACCCATCGGTGGGAGGATGGCCTGCTCATCCACGCTGACTATTCGCAGCAGGAGGTCAGGGTCGTTGCATTCCTCGCCGGAGAGGAAACGCTCCTCAGAGCCTTTCGAGAGAACCCGGACATGGACGTTCACAGGTTCGTTGCCTCTAAAATCTACAGAAAAGACCCAAAGGACGTGACCAGCCACGAGCGCCGCGTCGCCAAAACCGTCACATTCGGAATTCTGTACGGATCAGGAACCCGCTCGATTGCAGAAGCGCACTTTAACGGAAACGTCGCGGAAGCAGAGGGGGTTTTCCTGGCGATGTTCCAGGCGTTTCCAAAACTCAAAGCCTACATTGACCATCAGCACGATCTGGTCCACCGAGAGCGGGCTATCAAAACCCTCTGGGGCGGAAGCATCGCAATCGAGTACGACCCGAACGATCCGAAGACGGTAGCCGAGGCTGAGCGGTACTCACAAAACTGGCCTGTCCAGAACGCAGCGTCGGATCTGGCGGGCTTGGGACTCTACCGGTTCTCCAAAGCCATGTATTCCCAGGGTTTTAAGATGGCCGTCTACGGATTTACGCACGACTCTGGAGACTTTGAGATTCACGGAAAGGATCTGCTTCCAGCTTTAGTGACGGCTCACCAGACGATGGAGACCGGGCTGGATACCGAGTTTGGGATACCCGTCGCTCAGGAGTATCAGATCGGTCGTAGCGGGAACAAGCTTGTGACGCTGGAGCTTCACGAAGTAAGCCTGACAAAGCTCTCAGCGGATTTCAAAGGGACTGCTGAAGCCGTGCGCGATGTGACTGACTTCCTGAAGTCCTCATTCGGAGAGCAGTGCAAAACAAGCCTCTCGGATAAGGTAGAAGTCAAGCACAGGTCCCACGCAGAGCTTTTCGCCCAGAAGATGGCTTTCTCAAGTGAGATCGGTACTGATGTCACAACCCAGTCCGGAACGCTGGAGATCACCCTGAGTTGACAAATCCAGATGACATGGTATAGTCACTCAGTAGCCGAGAACCCCTCTACAGCCCAGAGATTTCCAATGATCCTGACGTTCAACTCAGCCGGGCAGCGATTCGAAGCCTGCGATTGCTACGAGATCAAGGAACGCCTCAAGGCTGACTTGTTCCAGTGGGACAAGACGAACAAGTGCTGGTACACGACCGATAGCAGAATGGCTGCTAAGTACATCCAAATTGCTGACGCCGCAGCGCGGCAGGCGATCACTGTTCTGGAGGAGAGACGCCAAAACGCTATCGCAGCCTCCTCGGCGTCCGTCTCGACCATCCAAGTTCCATGTCCGGAAGGATTGAAGTTCTATCCCTTCCAGCTTGCTGGGATCGAGTACATTACAGGCAGACAGAATACGCTGCTGGCGGACGACATGGGCTGCATCGACGGTGCTGCCACCATCCATGTCAATCGAGGCGGCAAAGGATCCAACGTCACTTTGGCAGATGCCTACGGACGGTTCAATGGGCTTGATCAAGAAAACTATAACTGGGACGCAACAATTCCAACGTACGTGAAGTCTCTGTGTGGCAGCGATCTTCGTCTTCACCGAGTCCGAGCGATCCTTGACAAGGGGATCAAACCCGTCTCAAAGCTTGTGCTGTCCAGCGGGAAACAGCTACGTCTGACTCCAGATCATGAAGTCAAGCTGAAAGACGGCTCTTGGAAGCATGTCTCTGAACTTCATCCCGGCAGTGTGATTCTGACGAACGGCAAGGCTGCATGTTCCGTCTGCAACAGTGACGAGCGCGTGATCACGTACAGGTATGCTAAGTTCAGGGGAATCTGTAAGAAGTGCATGTACCGAAACAAGAGAGCAAAGCCAACCTGGAAAGGCGGACGGTCAGTAGACCGTGACGGTTATGTTAGAGTCTCAGGACAACAAGATCACTCGCGAGCAAATCTGGCTGGACAGGTCTACGAACACATCCTGGTGATGGAGAAGCTGCTCGGCAGGCCGATCATAGCCGACGAGGTTGTTCACCACGAAAACGGAGATAAAACAGACAATCAGCCTAAGAACCTACGTCTTCTTACGAAGTCAGAGCACGGAAGGCATCATGGATCCTTGCATTGTTTCAGGAACCTTAATGGAGGACGAGCAGGTACTGGAGGAACCGTGCGATTTGTTCCGGTACCAGACATTGTAGTCTCCGTCGTGCCCGATGGGGACTGTCACGTCTACGATGTCGTATGCGATGATCCGCATCGAAACTTTGTCGCCAACGGTATCGTTGTCCACAACTGCGGAAAATCAATCCAAACAATCGGATTTATTAACCTGACTCCGACGATTTCTTCTGTTCTTATCGTCTGCCCAGCCAGCGTGAAAATAAACTGGTCACGAGAACTGGCCAGGTGGCTCACCAGACCGTTCACAATCGGAATCGCGAATGGCGGTAAGTTCCCGGCGACACAGATCGTAATCATCAATTATGACATCCTGAAAAAGCACGTCAAAGCCCTGACCTTGAATACCTGGGATTTGATGGTCCTGGACGAGTGCCAAGCGATTCGTAACAGCAAAACTCAGAGATCAGAGAGCGTCCGTCAGATTCCAGCGACTCGAAAGCTGCTCTTGACCGGAACTCCAATCGTCAACAGGCCGAAGGAGCTTTTCAATCTCATAAATCTCCTGGATCCTGCTCGCTGGCCGAACTTTTTTAAGTACGGAATTAGATTTTGTGCGGGATATCAAAGTCAGTGGGGATGGGATTTCACAGGCGCTTCCCATCTCGATGAACTCCAGCAAATCCTGCGCGAAACTGTAATGTTAAGGCGGCGAAAAGTCGAGGTCATAAAAGAGCTTCCGCCGAAAACGAGACAAGTAATCGAGCTTCCATCAACCGGGATGGAGGATTTCGTTCGTCAGGAGCAAGAGGTCTCTGACCGTTACGAGACGATGATGCTCCATGCCACGACCGAGATGGAATTTGCTCAAGCGACCGGGAACCGAGAGGATTACGAAGCTGCTGTAGCCGGGCTTCGGAAAGCGCACGCTTACGGCTTCGAAGAGATGGCCAATGTCAGGCATCTCACAGCGGTCGCCAAACTCCCCGTTGCCCTGGAGGAACTGACTGATCGGTTGGAAAGCATTGACAAGATTCTCGTATTTGCCCACCATCACGACGTTATTGCCGGGCTGATGGCTGGTCTTGCTGCGTTCAATCCGGTCTCACTGACTGGCGAACACTCACAAACCCAGCGTCAGGAAGCCATTGATCGGTTCCAGACAGACCCGACATGCCGAGTTTTCATCGGGAGCATTCAGGCCAGCGGGCTTGGAATCACTCTCACCGCTGCCTCGACCGTTGCTTTCGTCGAGCTAGATTGGGTACCGGGGAACATAACTCAAGCCGAAGATCGAGCACACCGGATAGGTCAGGCTGGAAACGTCCTCGTGCTGCACCTGGTCGTCGATGGCTCAATAGACTCCAAGCTAGCTAAGACTATCCTGGAGAAGCAGAGAGTCATCGACGCCGCTCTGGACAGGACAACCCAGGACAAGCCCTACGATCTACTGAGCGTTGTCAAACGTGAGACAGCGAAGGCCGACCAGAAAGCTCAGATTGCCCAGGCTGCTTCCGAACTGACTGCTACTCAGGTCGAGGCTATAAAGCACATCCTCAGCTACCTGTCCAGCCGCTGTGATGGAGCAGAGGCGCTGGACGGCCAGGGCTTCAATCGGTTCGATTCACGCTTCGGGAAATCGCTGGCTCAATTTCCTCACCTAACCCAGAACCAGGCAGTGTTTGCATTCAAATTGTGCCGGAAGTACCGGCGGCAGATTCCAGAGAGCCTTTACGAAGTCGTTTACGGAGAGAAAGAGAAATGACAAGGAAAACCGCTTTTCGAATCATTGACTACGTGCTGGACAAAGCACGAATTCTTCCGGACTACCACCGTAAGGATTCTGAAACTCCACTCTTCAGGCTCCGGCTTGAGGATCCGGAGGAGGCAGTAAGCCACCTCAAGCAACTTGCCAGACACGACGGCAGACTCTCTTTGAAGCGAAAGGTACGGAAATGAAGATGCCCAAAGAACCAACTCAGTCTGATCTTCTCCATCAGCTACTTGCTAGCATCGAGCGTATCAAAGCCGCCTCTGCGAAGGTCACTACAGCCCAAAGCTCACTTCGTCAACTTGAGAGCAGAATTGAAAAAGCAGGCGGCGACCTCGGTAAGTCAGTAGCGGTCGCTAAAGACCTCCGAGTCCGACAGCACGCTCTGGCCGACGCGTTGGCGACCTTGAGACAAGAATCCAGTACTTGCGATCAGCTTACGGAAGCCCTCAGAAAAACAGTAACAACGAGGTAAGCATGGCAAATCTTGAAGCCCTGAAAACTGAGATTGAAAAATTGATCGCTGTTCCTATCTGGTACCGCAGCGGTCCTAGAGTTCAGGCAAGGTCGCGACCGGGATCTCCGGTATTGGGAGTCTCCTTGACGAGCCAGAGGCTTTATGCTGATCAGGTCCCGGTCATCATTCTGTGGGAAGAGGCCAGAGCAGCAAAAGGACTCATCGCTATCGCGCATCACCATTCCACTTACTACGATTTGTTCTACCGATGCGTCAGATGGGTTCCGTCTACGGAGGCGGCTCTGTCTCAGGTCGCCTGCGCCGGGCTGGATGGACTTTGGATTTCAGTCACAGACAGGTACGTTCGTCCGGTGACGCCGGGGGAGGAAACCAACCAGAAAGGAGCATCAGATGTCTGACTTCCATCGAATAATCATTGTCGCTGATGGCGTACTGGCTGCTTTTCCAGAGGCCGTTCTGTCGCTTTTCGGGAAAGATGAGTCTGTAATCCAGCAAGGAAATCCTGAGATGTCAGACTGGCTTGGAGTCAGCAGTGAGGAAATGTGGAACAAGATCAGAGATACCAAGAGCTTCTGGCGTGACCTGAAGACCTATCCATGGAGTGAATCCCTACAGAAAGCGTGCAGCCTGTGGGGGTGTACGTCCATCTCGCTTGGGGACTCTCATAGTCCAGATGTGGTCTGCCAGCGATTTCATTGGGGGGCAAAGAACCTCCACGAGTTACAACATGCCGTGAATGATGACCTGCTCGCCAAAGCCAGATCCGATTCCGTCTTGATTTCAGACTCCTCGACCTTGACCTCCATGTTCAGGGCGGCAGGCGGCTGGGCTATCTTGTTCCCGACTCTCTGGAACGAAAACTGGGTCGCAAGGTCCGTCTCGGATTGGCGTCCGGTCAGCTACGTCTGTACTGAGTTAGAGCTAATCCATCACACTGTCGCGGCTTTCCAGGAAAGAAATCACACTGCCCTGGCGTACCGACTCAGAATGAACAACAAGAAAGGAGAGTAACATGCCCGTTCGAATCAATTCGCGTTGGATTGAGAAGATGACCAGGGCGTTTGAGGAGGACACGCCCATTGACGAGACGATTGGATTCACCAAAGCGGCGCAGTGGCTGATAGCCCAGTTGTCAAACCGGAACATTCCGTTCGTGACCTACAATCTCGGAGCAGGGGTACGTCGAATCACGACGCGTACGAACGTCTGCCCGTGCTGCCGGCAAATTATCCCCTCGGAACTCCAACCCTCACCGAAAGGAACTTGATATGGAAACCTGGGACGTGGCTGTACGGCGTGAAGACGCCAAGAGGGAGTACTGGATGAAAGAGTCCTCCTCACGAATCGTCTTGTCAGTCAAAGTGGATGCCATCAGCCGAGTCTCGGCTGCCAAGAAAGTCTGGAAGGATCGGAAGGAGGAGATTCTTCCAATGCTCAAGGATGACGTAACGAACATCCGATTGCTTGTTGGGAAATGGCACGTTCCGACACGACAACCAACTCGAATGGCTCCTGTATTTGTTGAACGCCGAAAGTAACCTGAAAGGAACATCTCCAATGGACTCAGAAGCCCAGCAACTGAAGACGAGCCTGTACCAGTTTATCACTGAGTTTGTCCAAGCCAATACCGATCACAACTTTCTTGTGATTGGTGACCATACTGATGAGCAACTCAACAAATCCAGGGCATGTCTCAATCAAGCCAAAAAGAACGTCCGACTGGAAGTGAATCGTCTCATGGAAACCTGGGACGTGGCTGTACGGCGTGAAGACGCCAAGAGGGAGTACTGGATGAAAGAGTCCTCCTCACGAATCGTCTTGTCAGTCAAAGTGGATGCCATCAGCCGAGTCTCGGCTGCCAAGAAAGTCTGGAAGGATCGGAAGGAGGAGATTCTTCCAATGCTCAAGGATGACGTAACGAACATCCGATTGCTTGTTGGGAAATGGCACGTTCCGACACGACAACCAACTCGAATGGCTCCTGTATTTGTTGAACGCCGAAAGTAACCAGGTTGGGAACACTTCGAATCGGATTGTTGACTAATCAGAAGTATGTGATCTAGTCAGTTCACCTAACGGAGAATCAAAATGACCTTCTACTCGAAGATCGAATCCCTGGCTAACGGAACCGTCATTGTACGACGCTCCGACGGCTCTCGGTTCGTCATCGTTGCGGATAGCGGAGTGAAGTGGCTTGTCGCTCTGGATAGCTGGTCAGTCGTCAGCTTGGAGTCAGTATCGGATCTGGACGCCCCATTCGAGCTAACCTTCTCAGTCCTGCCTGCCAAGGCATTCAAGCTGATTGAGAAGGAAAGGACGAGTCCTGGGACGCAGAACGGATACCGGATACAGTATGGTTGACAAATCCAAGGCTTGTGGTAGTCTTGTTGTGAGCCGAAAGTTACTTTGAGGGGATGCCTAGCCGCAGTGACGAAATCCAGTCGGACGCAAAACCAGGGGAGTTGGCTAAGACGAACCTGACAGGCACTGACTGGATAACAGAGCGGAAACGGCGCTTGGAGAACGCTTTGCGGACAGAGGGATTAGACCTCCCTACCTGAAGACACCTTTCCATACCGGCTCATCCCTAGATCCGCCGGCTGGCGAGGACGGAAGCGTTACGGCGGTTCGATTCCGCCGATCCCCAGCATCTTTTGTGATTGACAAGACTTGCGGGTTACAACTCAGGATGCCTCTAGCGGAAACGCCAGTAGGAGATCGATGCCAGGAACGTCGGCCCCTGACCGTCCTGAGTTGCCAAACCCGTCACTGTTCGTGTGATTGATACCCTCTACAGAAAGCCGCTACCATGCCCACCGTCATCATTCCAAGTGAGCACTTCGTTACGAGCGCCCGGCGAAACTATCAAGATATTGATACCGCTCTCGTCCGGGAGGCACTTCAGAACTCGGTTGACGCAGGTGCCTCTCACATCCGGTTCACAGTCGGGCCTGACTTTTTCGAGTGCGCTGACAACGGGCACGGAATGACAAAGGAGCGCATGGTCAGCGCCATGCTCACGCTATCCGGAACTCACAAAGAGGTGGGAAGCGTCGGTGGCTTCGGCGCTGCGAAGGAGATCATTCTTTTCCAGCACGCCGAGTTTGAGATTTCCTCTCTGGATACGCACGTCCGGGGCAAGGTCTTGGAGTATGAGTTCGTCCAGGGCACTCCCATCCAAGGGACGCGCATCAAAGCCGTCTTTCATCCCAGCTACTACTACAAACAGGCTGAGTTCCTGACAAAAGCGCGGGCGTATCTGGAGTCCTGTCAGCTTCCGAATATCCAAATTGTCCTCAACGATCTTCCCGTCCAGACGGACGCGACTGAACGAGAGAAGGTCCGAGAGTACTCCTGGGGATATATTTCCAAGGCCGTGGGGAAAGCGAACCCGACAGGGTATGTTCCGGTCAGGGCGCATGGTGTCACGATGTTCCAACGCTACGTGGGCGATGACACCCCGCTGGACTTGGCTATCGAGATTACTCGACCATCAACGGAGGTCCTGACAGCGAACAGGGATGGGTTCACATGGACAGTCGCGCAGGTCATGGAGACCGCCTTCGTCGAAATGGTCATCAACAGCGGGAGCTTTGGACGGCTCTTCAAGCGGTCAGTCACGTTCAAAGGATTGAAACGGACCTTCGACGATCTGCTTCAATCGATCCGAAACCTTCTGCCGGAGTCGCTCCAGACAGAGACATTTCAGATTGCCTTCACGGAGGCGGCCCAGAAATCCGAGACACTCAATCTTGGGACCGTCGCTGCGGAGGTAATTCAAGAGCAGTCACGGCTCCTCGGACTGGGGCTTGAGCAGATTCAAAGTCAAGTTCGGACCGTTCAGGCTCTCATCCAGGCCACTCCGGTCGCGCAGGCCGAAGACTTTCAGTGCCAGTTCGTGACGGACTTTTCCATTCATAATCAAAAAAAGGGAGTGAACTCCGTCCCGAAGCATCTTGATCCTCGAACCATGTCCCGAAGCTCAAAGGCGCTTGCCAAGCTCTGGAAACGCTGCCTGAAGCTGGTCATGCTGGCCAACAACATCCGAGAGCCGTTCTCAATCGGCTGGCTCTTGAGTGACGCAGACGAAGCCTTGTTTTCGAAGCAAGCCAGCCACGTTCAGTATTTCCTGAACCCTGATGGCAAGTCGATTCAGGACAAGGATGGTCAGCTACTCTTCTGGCAGATCCTCTCGACGGCTGCCCATGAGGTAGCTCACCGCGAAGTGAAGTGGCACGATGAGCGATTCAGTTCGACTTATGAGCGGTACGTGGTTGCCACGCTCTCCTACATCAAAAGCTGGAGAAGCGAGATCAAGGAAGCGCGAAAGGAGACGCTGTGAAAGCCTACACAACGTCCTACAGTCACATCATTCCAAGCAGCCTGATGGAGGCCGTCTGCAAACGACTGGCAGCGGGGGAAGACTGGCAAAGGGTCGGAGTCGAGGAACTCAGACCGCTCATCCCGGAACACGATGACGACCTGGGAGAGTTGAACGAGATCCTTTGCGAGGCTGAAAGCAGAATCGACGAGGCGGCATTCGAAGACGAAATCAACCGGCACCCAGGAGCACTGACATGAAAGGATTCCAGAACAGCATCAGAACGCAAGGCGGTCTTCTGTACAGGGGACACCGACTGCTTCAGCTACCTGAAGCCGACCTGGTTGCTCATGGCTTTGGCTACACATCAGCAGAGGCAATGGTACACGCCCTCGAACGAATGAACTCCGCAGCCAGGCCGAGCGAGAGACCGCAAGATGAGCTTGATGTCCTTCTCTTGCATCTTGTCCCTGCCTGCCGGGATCTGGTCAGGTATCGCCAGCAGGCCGGAGAGAAGTTCGAGATCAAGAAAGCCGACCCGTTTATCGAAATCATCGAAAAAGCTCTTGAGACTGTTGACAAAAGGTAATTGAGCGATACTCTTATTTTGGTGGCCGAGACCTCTACGGAAAGGAAAAGACATGTACCCTGTTTTAACGGTTAATTCTGAGTCAGTACGCCACTTCATCCTCAATCTCGGAAAGATTGCTTACACGTCCAAGCAGCGTCGAAATCCCGTCCGCCTGACGCTTCGGGTCAGGCAAGTCGAAGGCCAGGATTGGGATACTCTCCAACCTACGAAGACCGTCGCGATCTCTGTCTGCGGAGAGATCTGGAACGCTCCAGGTACCGATTGCATCTCTGCCGGTCAAAATATCGAAGAAATCG
>ERZ1292629.977-Hain-H43-01um-R1-977-length-30224-cov-26_pt1 | contig 30224 bp, 35 predicted proteins | sample MGYA00564399_ERZ1292629 | MGnify/ENA primary metagenome ERZ1292629 (study PRJEB36523, sample SAMEA6512636) | groundwater metagenome | collected 2019-01-08 | study: AquaDiva: Metagenomics assemblies of 32 groundwater samples
GGCGGCGAGGAAGTCCCCCCGCGAAAATTCGGAAAGGTGGCGGAGCCGCACCGCTGAAAACCGCAAAAGAACCCGGAGAAAAACATCGGCTCGAACCATATTTTAATTTTGGGGGAAGAAAATTTTTTAATCATAGAATTTTTATGAACTGGAATAAATTAATTGCTATTTTGTTTTCGGTTATTTACATTATTCTTTCGATAGGAATGCTTTTGCCTTCGAAAGAAGACTCGACACTTGCCTATGGAGCATTTGGATTTTTTGTAATTTCTCTTTTTTTGTTATGGTTTTTGTATGCTCTTTTCGAAAGGAAACAACTTGAACATAAAACTATTTGGTTTATTCTTTTAGCAATCTGCATAACCAGCATAAGTTTTCCTGCTTATTGGATTGCTGAAAAGATTTCAGTTGCGCAAGATGCTACCTATGAGGCCAACTTCAGAAATACTCGGGTAACAAATTTTCGTGATGAAGTTTTATTTACAGAAAGAAATAATCCTATTGGTATCCGCCTGCACTATACTGTTAGTATTCCTCAATCGGGTCGCTACTTTCCCGCACCGTCAGTTTCGGATGGTAAGAGTCGCGCTGGACACTTTTATCCCACTTCGGTAAAAATTGATCCTTTGCCACGACTGGACAGTTCAGGAGTATCTCTCGCCGGTGATTACAAAGCTGGCATTTCCTACAACATTATTGCCGATCTTAGGCCGAACTTCTTACTTCCCGATCAAGAAACAGGAAGTCCGTGTGTATACTTTGCTGATCTGGACGAAGAGAACATGATCAAAAGTGCAAAGTCTCAACAATTGGAAATTGACATCGATGGAACCAGTTTCAGTCGTTATCATGGGCAAGGAATTCATTATTTAGAAAACAATTACAACTTAAAAGATTTTTACGACAGCATAACCAAAGAGAGTATTCCTAAATGCGCTTTTTAAATGACAAGGAACATATCCGAAATTTGCCGCCAAAGAAAAACTTGAAATTGTCAGCGGTGCGGCTCCGCTACCTTTCCGAATTTTCGCGGGGGGACTTCCTCGCCGCCGCAGGCGGCGAAACGCGTTCGGACTAATTTAAGAATACTGCACATAAGTGTATATAATGCATGTCGTTCCATATTCCGTTTGGCGCGGTATAAAACGATGGAAGTTCTAACGTGTGGTTTTTGAATATGCTAAAATTATTTCATGCAAAAGGATTTTGATAAATGGAATGAGGAGAAAAAGAGAATTCACACGACTGAGGAAAACAGATTTTATAAAGCTCGTGAAATTTGGTGGTGTTCTGTCGGAATCAATGTCGGCTTTGAACAAGACGGGACGAGCAATAAATTTCAAAGGCCAGTTTTGGTTTTGAAGGGGTTCAGTAGGCAGGTATGTTGGATAGTTCCATTAACCACTTCCCAAAAGAAAAATCCATACCACGTGAGAGTTGGTGTGATAGAAGGAAAAGAATGCTTTGCTATAACTTCGCAGTTGAGACTCATTGATACTAAAAGATTTACTGACAGGCTAACAATATTGGACAAAAATGTTTTTGAGGAAATTAGAAAAGCCGTCAGATTTTTGGTCTAACGGCTTTTCTGTTTTTCTCCCCCTTGCGGGGGCGGGCCCGAAGGCATTTGTACATTAAGTATACACGAACGAAGATTAAAGTCAAATTAAAATTGCAGTACTTTTTATGGCTCAAACAAAGGCAAAAAAATTCTTTTGAGATAAATATATATAAAACCATTACTAATCCACTGAAAGTCCCACAGATGTGACCACGCAGGTTTGAAATGTGGTCGGTGTCCTATACGCCACCCAAAGTGATACCCAGAGTTAACATAGTGCCCATTTTCTTAACTTTTCACTTTGAAACTCGTAAATGAATGAGGTGCGCACCGAAGCCATTTTTATGTTGACACTTACAACATCACACTTTATACTTACTCAAAAGAAGACAGGATGCTTTCAACTTCCTTTAGCCCATCTTTCACTGTAGCCAATTCAGTTTGTTTCAAATTTAATTGTTCTCTTGATTTATCTAGGCCTACCCACAAACCTTTTCCTCTTAAAAATTCTTCTATGCCAGATCTCCCAGCAGTTCTACCGACTCTAATTCTGGATTTCCGAGTATCTCCAGTAAAAATACCCAAGTCATGTTCAAATCCTTCTATTTCAAAATTTAGACCAGTATTCAGCTTCTCTCTTTGCTATTTCTTCAGCTCTGATCTTTTCTTCTTCTTGCCATTGTGAAGAAGAGGATGACTGATGAGATGAAAAACGTGTGGAAGAGGGATTTTTAAAAAAATGTGATTTGCCGGCATTCTTTTCTGGTTCAAGTAATAAATCCCTTGCTTCTGCTGTAGCCGCAAACCATTCTGTAGCTTTTTTATTTTCAGGATTTACATCTGGATGATATTTACGAGCAAGTTTCTTATAAGCCTTGTCTATTTCTTCAGAAGAAGCGTCTCTAGACACACCCAAAGCTTCGTAAGGATCGTTTGGAATATCTAGGATTTTTTCTTTGTTCGGTTCTTTAGTAGGACTCTCCATGGTGTTTTAAGTATATATTGATCAATCCAAAATTGTAAAGCAATAAAAATCAAATAAAGATTCTGACCAAAAACACGCGAAAAGTATCCACCTCTCTATACCGCATATTTCAGGCCTATTTTTTTTATTACTTTTGTTAATGTGTGAATGTCGTTAACATTCTAGGGGGTATGGTGGAAAGAGGAGGTTTTACTGTGCCCAGCGAAGCCTTGGCGAAGTTGGGTTGGAATTGGTATTCTACTAATTTTGGGAGTAATCTTTAACTAGAGAGGACTCTGATAACTCTCAAATATTACCAAGTATTTACGATTCCAAAGGAAGAACACACATCTGACACCAAAAAAGAGGCTATAACACTTTGTTTTAATCCTTTTTGTATTCTAATAGTTTTGTTTTCAATTCGGGGATATTTTTTGTCACAGTGTCCCAAACAACATCAAGTTTCAGATTCACATAATCATGGATAGCCACATCTCTAAATCCGGCTATTTCTTTCCACTGCAAGTCAATTTTTGATTTTGTTTCTTCTGAAATCTTTTTTGAATTCTCGCCTATTAAAATTAGGTGCAAAATAACTGCGCTTTGAGATTTTTGGTCGTTAGTAAACTTTTCTTTATCAAATCCTTCCAAAAAAGTTTCAATTTTTCTGATTGAATCCAAAATCAGCTCAATGTAAACGTTATCGTCCTTCTTCATAAATTTTTTTTACATCCGGCCTTATATACGGCTCCAAATGTTTGTTTACATTTCCTTCAGTCACCAAGTCTACTTTTTTGCCTAAAATATCTTCAAGTTTGTGAATAAGTCCTATATATTCAATCAAACCCATAGGACCTGGACCTAATTCCACAAGCAAATCAACATCGCTGTCTGGACGATCGTCTCCACGGGCAACCGAACCAAAGACAGACGCTTTTTTGACGCCATATTCCTTCAATATTGGAGCTATTTTTTCTTTTAATTCTGCAATACTCATAACTTAACCATTATACCATGAAATTCCTCAATGTGCCCATTTTCTTAACTTTTCCCTTCAAAAGAAGGACATGAATGAGGTTTAAAAAGAAGTCATTGAAAACGGGTCTGATTTTGATATAGTATAAAAAACACATGAAAAAGTTTTCAAAAAAATTGGAGAGTCTTATAGATTTTATAAATTTCACTCATGAATTTAGAGAAGTTATAAGATATGGAGGCACTAGATTGGGCAAAAAAGTTGAGAATGATGCCGAGCATAGCTATCAACTTGCAATGGTAACCTGGTTTTTAATAGACCAAGACAAGCTTAAACTCAATAAAGAACTTTGCTTTATGTACGCTTTAGCTCATGATTTGGTGGAAATTTATGCGGGCGATACATTTGCTTTTGATAAAAAACATAATTTATCAAAACAAAAAAGAGAAAGGGAAGCCTTGAAAAAAATTGAGAGAAGATTTCTTAGTTTCAAAACTTTGGCCAAAGTTATAGAAAAGTTTGAAAATATGGAGGATGAGGAAAGTAAATTTGTATACGCTTTAGACAAAATTGTACCACCCATTCAGATATATTTAGAGAATGGCAAAATGTGGCACGACAAAAAAGTCTCTCATGATGAATTGATCATAAACAAAAACGAAAGAATACCGATTTCAAAAGACATAAATAAATACTGGCAAGAATTTTTAGTTGAACTCACTAAAAATAAGAAAAAATTATTTCCAAAATAAAAACTAGATTTTTATGGTGATGGTTTTAAGCAAACGAGATTTTTTGCGGGAAGCAGTGTTCTTTTTTATGATACCCCTCTTCTCCGCTTTATCTATGGCTTTTTGAAGTTTGGGAATGAGTTTTTTGGCTTCATCTGTTTTCTTGGCGGAAACCAATTTCTTGTATTCTTTAATGACGTTTTGCATATCGTTTTTCCTGCGTAAATTAAAAACCTTCTTCCTTTTGGAAGACCTGAGAGCTTTTTTGGCTGATGATGTGATAGGCATACAAGGCAATATACCAGAAAGCAAAAAAAAATCAAATCTGTTATATTGGAGATATGTTCGGACACATTACGGGCAAAATATTTGATTTAAGGGGTACAAAAGCCATTGTAAAGACAAGTGATATCGGTTTTATAATACACAGCACCCCATCATATTTGGGAAAATTAAAAACGAGCCAAGAGGCAAGTTTTTGGACCCATACCGCCGTTAGAGAAACTTCCATAGATCTTTATGGATTTGAAACGGAAGAAGAGTTGCGGGTTTTTGAACTTTTGATTACTGTCTCCGGAGTCGGTCCCAAATCCGGACTGGCAATATTAAGTGTGGCTGGAGTAAAGTCAATTGAAGAGGCGGTGACTACCGGGGACACCTCTTCTCTTACTAAAATTTCGGGCATTGGCATAAAAACAAGCCAAAAAATTGTTTTGGAATTAAGTGGAAAACTTATAACAAGCCGAAAGGGAGAAAGCAGAACCAATGAAGACATAGATGTTTTTGAAGCTCTTAAATCTTTGGGGTACAGAGAAAGAGATATTCAGGAAACAATTAAAAAATTGCCTAAAGATTTGGTTGGCACTAATGAGAAAATAAAATATATTCTTAAAAATTTAGGCAAATAAAATGTTGGGATTCATAAAAAAAATTATTCCAAAATCTATATTTAATTTTTTCCAACCAATGTATCATTATGGGTTGGCTGTTCTAGGGGCTTTAATATACAGATTTCCTGCCAGAAAATTAATGGTGATAGGTACAACGGGAACAAAAGGAAAGACAACAACTACAGAATTAGTAAACGCCATTTTGGAAACATCAGGATATAAAACAGCTCTGCAAAGTACTTTGCGTTTCAAAATAGGAGAAAGAGAAAAGAGAAATCTATTCAAAATGAGCATGCCGGGCAGATTTTTTATGCAAAAGTTTTTACGCGAGGCCGTTAATGCCGGTTGCACTCACGCCGTACTTGAATTAACTTCAGAAGGCGCTAAACAATTTAGACACAAATTTATTTATCCTGATGCTCTTATTTTTACCAATCTGGCTCCGGAACATATTGAATCCCACGGCTCTTATGAAAATTACCTGAACGCAAAATTAAAAATAGCAAGAGAAGTAAAAAATACAATAATAGCAAACATAGACGATAAAGAAGGACAAAAATTTTTGAGTTTGAATATAGAAAACAAAATTCCCTATTCTCTCCGAGATGCCATCGGCATAAAAACCGATTATAAAGGTTCCTCTTTTCAATTAGATAAAATCGTCATTCACAGCAAATTGCCTGGCATTTTCAATGTTTACAATATGCTGGCCGCTGTTGCTTTTGCAAAATCTGCCGGTATAAGTGATGAAAAAATAAAAAAAGGTTTGGAAAGTGTGGAGAAAATTGGGGGCAGAATGGAAAAAATTGATTGCGGGCAGCCATTTGATGTAGTGGTTGATTATGCTCACACGCCCGATTCGCTCAGAGCGGCCTATGAAGCCTATAACAGCTGTAAGAAGATTTGTGTTTTGGGAAACACCGGCGGGGGCAGAGATAAATGGAAAAGAGAGGAGATGGGAAAAATCGCCGATAAACACTGCGACCAGATAATTCTGACAAATGAAGATCCTTACGATGAAGATCCAAATAAAATTGTTGAGGATATTAAAAAAGGAATTAAAAGAAAGCCGGTAGAAGTGATTATGGATAGACGGCAAGCAATTAACAAAGCCGTTCGACTCGCCCTGAGCAAAGTCGAAGGGCTCGCTCAGGTTGATAAGCATCTTGCAGTGCTTATCACAGGCAAGGGCACTGATCCCTATATTATGGGCCCTAATGGCGCGAAAATTCCTTGGGATGATGCGACGGTCGTCAAGGAAGAACTTAATAAAATATTGAAATAAAATGCCTGAACTGCCGGAAGTACATACAATTGTTACTGATCTAAAAAAATTTCTGCCGGGACTGAAAATCACGGATGTTTGGACTGATATTCCAAAATTTAAAAAAATAAAAAAAGATGCCGTTGGGGAGAAAATTTTAAAAGTGGAACGCCGGGGGAAAAATATTTTAATGGCCCTTACTAATAACAAAACTATTCTTGTCCACCAAAAGATGACGGGGCATTTGATGTATGGCAAGTGGGCGCGGAAGAATAATGAATGGAAAAGCGCCCTGCCTGGGCCAATGCGCGACGACCCGGAAAATCGCTTCATTCACCTTTTATTCTTTCTTTCCAACAGCAGACAACTGGCCCTTTGCGATATGAGAAAATTTGCCAAAGTTATCGTTATTCCAACTAAAAATATTTCAAAAGAGTTTGAAAAAATGGGGCCCGAACCGCTTGATGAAAATTTTAATTTCAAAAAATTCTCAGAAATTATTAAAAATAAAAAAGGCAGAATTAAAACGGTACTGATGGATCAGAGTGTCATCGCCGGCATAGGAAATATTTATTCGGACGAAATTCTCTGGCTGGCTGGCGTGCATCCGCTCTCAAAAACTTCCGAGCTTAAACTTAAAGAAGACGAGCTTAAAAAAATATATAAGTCCATAAGACCGGTTCTGAACAAAGCCATCAAAGCCCGCGGAAGCTCTTATATTGATTATCGCGACGCCCAAGGCAAAAAGGGCAGGTATCAGGAAATGCAAAACGCTTACGGGCTTAAAGGACAAAAGTGCAAAAAACGCGGATGTGGCGGTATAATAGAAAGAATTGTGGTTGGGGGCCGAAGCGCTCATTTCTGTCCTAAACACCAAATGATTTATAAATAAAATGAAAGAGCCATTTATTATATTATTAGTTTTGTTTGTTCTTATTGGGCTTGCTTACGGCCCGCTTAAAAAATCTAATTTAAATAGGGGCGGCGCAAACAACACCTCCGTTATTGGGACAGCCAGTGAAAATTCTAGCTACCCGTCTAATAAAAATGTGGCGGAAGAAATAAAAAATGCCGAAGAAGAGATAAAAAGATTGGAGGAAAATTTGAATAAAAAAACAGAAGAAAGCAAACGTTCTCCATATTACGGCAAAATAACAATGTCCGGTATAGCCGGGCTTTACGGCAACGACCCAAATCAGGAATATATATCTCTGTTTACCAATTTCGAAAAAAATGAATCTGTAAAAATAACCGGTTGGTATTTGAAAAGTGAAATTACCGGATATTATGCCGTCATCGGCAAGGCTTCTCTGCTTCCTTTCCCCTTCACCAAAACAGAAAGTGACGTTGTTTTACAGGAGAGAGACCGGGTTTATTTAACCAAAGGCTTCTCCCCTATCGGCATATCTTTTAGAACAAATAAATGCGCTGGCTATTTTGAAGAAAACAGAACTTTTTCTCCGGGTCTTTCTCTGGAATGCCCGCGGCCGATTGATGAAAAACTGCCCAATTTTTCTCCAGTCTACGATAGAAATGACGAATGTTTTGATATCATAGAAAATATGCCGCGCTGCGCCACCAGGGATGCGGAATTCATAAGAGATTTGCCCGACACTGTGCCAGAATCATGCAAAATCTACATAACCACTCAAATAAATTACAATTCTTGTGTTGCCAAACATTTCAGCGACATTGATTTCCCCGACAATGAATATAGAATTTATCTAAACAGATTCGGCTCCCTTTGGCGCGAGAAACGCGAAAAAATAAACCTCCACGACCAAAACGGCCTGATTGTGGATACATTAAGTTACTAAAGAGTACAAAACAATGCCGGCGCAGACAGCCACATTGAGAGATTCTTTTCCTTGCATGGAATTGCGAGGATGGTGAGCTTGTCGAACCATTGCCCCGTGTATTGGAACTTCAGCAACTAAATCGCAAAGTTTTAAATCTTCTTTTGATAATCCATTTACTTCGTTTCCAAAAACCAAAGCGATGTTTTTTGTTTTTCTGTTTTCTATTTTTCTGTAATCAATAGCATTTTTGTCCTGTTCTATCCCCACAATCCTAAATCTTTCAATTTTCAATCTTTCAATTATTTCTTCAAAGCTTTCCGCTTTTTCCCACTCAACAAATTTTTCCGCCCCCAAAGAAGCCTTGATTAGCCCTTTATTTTCCCTGCCGAACCTGTCAACCGGAGCCGGAGTGTAGCCGCATAAAATTATTTTAGAAACTCCTGCCGCATCGCAAGTTCTAAAAATAGAACCAACATTTTCATTGCTTCTTATATTATTTAATATGACAACTATTTCCATATTTGCTATACTACACGCATGTTGAATCCATTTCCAGACCTGCTCGTATATTCAATGCTGGCGCCTTTTATCTTGCGTGTGGTCGCCGGGCTCATGTTTATAAATTTAGGCGTTTTGGCCTTTAAAAATGAAAAAGAAAGATGGCTTACTTCCCTTTCTACCATTAAAATACCAAATCCAAAATTGACCCTAAAAATAATTGGTGGCATTGAAGTAATCGGTGGTGTGATGTTAATTTTGGGATTTTATACTCAAATTGCCGCTTTGATTTTGGGACTTCTCACTTTTTGCGAAGCTTATGTTGAATACAAAGATCCTCTGATCCTCAAAAGAAATTTTGTTTTCTACATTATGCTTCTTGCCATTGTTCTCTCCCTCCTCCTCTCCGGCGCCGGCGCTTTCGCCATTGATTTGCCGTTGTAAAATTTTTGTATAGATTTTCTTGAACAAGAAACTTTTTCGGGAGATGACTCGCAAGGAAGTTTTTCAAGTTTAGTGGAATTTTGCACTTCAACAAGTTCAGTATAAACAAATTTTTGGAGATTTTTGACCCAAAACAGGAACATCACATTATTCTAGCCCCATTTTTGGTTTTCAAACAACCCGCTTTTGTTGTAAGATTTGGGTAATGTTCAAAGCCAAAACCGAAAGAATAGATTTGCTTGCTCAAGTGTTTCCAAAGCGGATTGAGGAAGTGGATAAAATTTTTAATACAAGCACGGTAATTTATATTGATTGGGCAAATGTCATTCATTGGCAAGAGAAATTGGACTGGCATATTGACCTTGTGAGAATAAAGCAATTTTTGGATTCCTTTTCGTCCGTAAAGAAAGTTAGATTTTATGGAGGAACCTTGAATGGCAATAAAAAATCAAAAGAACAAATAAAAGAAGCGACTGACATTGGATATATCGTGTCCACCAAACCAGTCAAGATAATGCGAGTTTCCATAGATGTCTCCAGCATTTCCAACGAATCCCCAGAAATATTGAAAAGTTTTTTCAAAAAATCCCTCTTGAAAAAGATGGATATTGAAACCATTTCTTTCATCAATTCAAAACTGGGCTTGCTAAACCAACAGGGCATCAAATTTCTTGAAGAACAGAAATGCAACTTTGATGTGGAAATAGGCAGAGATATACTCTCCGACTACAATTTCAACGAATATGATAATTTTGTTTTATGGAGTGGAGATAGCGATTTTCAATCGCCAATAAAACAACTGCAGGAAGTAAAGAAGGATGTGTTTATCTTTTCAATTTCAGGTCGGGTAACTCCAGAATTGCAAACACTCAATGTCCCAGTGTTTGATATACGAAAAATACGAGAATTTGTTTGTTGGGGAAAGGATATACCAGAAGATGTAAAGACCAAAATGGCTCAAATAAAAGCCAAAGGGACTCCCGAAGGAGCCCCTAAGCTGTAAAATTAATGACCTTACGGTCAACTACTATGTTACCGTATTCCAGTTAAAAAATCAATGAACTGGGGATATCGTTTCTGGCAAGTTTTTTAACTCAAAACAGAATAGTATAAAATACATACAGGTTTTTAAATCTTTAATTTTTTCTTTAAATGACTCTTTAGAACAACTGAATTATCAAATTCTTTCTGTTCAGATACACTATCAACAACATAACCGTGTTTTTTTAAAAATTTCAACATTATTGGATACTTACTCTCTATTGTATTAACAGTAATTTCTTTATATCCTTTTTCTTTTATCAAGTTTTCTTGGTGTTTCAAAAGGTGTGTAGCAATCTTTTGTCCACGATATTCTCTCAAAACTCCGCCCATCCACGAATGGAATCTCTCGGGACTTTTTTCATATCCAAATTTATAGCCAACCAGTAGTCCGTTTACATAAGCACCCAATAAGGCGCCATTTTTATTGAACCTGTCTTCCCACTTGGTTACTGCGGCGTGATGCCAGTTCTCATTATCTGTCACTCCAAAAATTCTTTTACTTATAGAAATTACATTAGGAATATCTTTTATTGAGAGTTTCCTTATCACAATATTATCTGATTTCATAACAAGTTTTGGATAAGAGCCTGGTTATAATTTTTTCAAAATGATATAGGAACAGAACAGATTATAACCTTGTAATATAACAAAATTTCAATTTGTCGTCACGGATAATTTCGTTTTCGTCAAAACGAAATTTCCGCGACCCCGACTCGCTTGTTTTTCCTGCTGGAAAAACATAGCTCCGTCTCGGACACATATCGAAAAACATGAAGCAGTTCATATTTTTCTATCGTGTCCGCCCAGTAGGAATCGAACCTACGACCATTTGCTTAAAAGGCAACTGCTCTACCGACTGAGCTATGGGCGGATGTTTTAAAAACATAGAAAATATAACATATAATTTGGCAAAACGAAAACCCCGCGCCTGTTGTATGTCGTAGACATAATGGCGCGGGGTTTCTATTTTGTTTTAGTTATGTTGTTGAGTTGTATTGATCGTTTGTCGCCGCCCCTCAGGGCGGGGCTCTGGAAAGGCGTACACTGGCGCTTGGAGAGATTTTTAAACTTTGCTTTTGCATATCTTTTAAATTATTTAAATTATTTAAATTATTGCTAATACATCTCATATGACATACAATATGTCATTGAAAGTTACCATGTAACATTTTTGGAAAAATATCGGTCATAACATAAGTAATAAGTAAGTAAGAATTTTATTATTCATTTCCAACGGGATGAGCGACGAGGAGATATTAAAACTTTCATATAAGAAACCGTCTCAATTTGGCAAACTTTTTGACAGGCACAACAAGCGATTTTTGAGGGTTGCCCAAAAAACGCTTAGGTCTAAGGATGATGCCGAGGACGCAGTTCAAGAAGTGTTCATTAGAATTTACAAATATGGCAAAAAATTCTCTCTGAGCGGAGGCCAATTCAGGCCTTGGTCCAATACCATCTTGAAAAATTGTTTGGCTGACCAAATAAATAAATATAAAAATTCGGCTATTTCTTTAACCGAAGAAATGGAGGCGACAATGCCAAATTCAGACCAGGAAGAAATTTTTGACAATGGCAATAAAAATTATATTCAGTTCGTCTTGAATAAAATAGGGGGCATCACTGCTGAAATAATAAATTTGCGGTATGTTCTCGGCAAATCGTTCAAGGAAATTGCCAAAATACTAAACATCAAAAACAGCACCGCCCGAGTGAGAATTCATCGGTCTAAAAAAGTATTTATGCAAACTTATGAACAATTTAACAAATAATAATTATGAATAGAATTTTGAATTTAAAAAGAAGAATAATGGCCCGCATTTACATAGAGTATACAAAGAATGTTTTTATGGAGTATCCTGATTATTTTATGCTGGCAGTTTTTATAATCATTTCTTTTATGCTTGTTTCCATTAGCGATGTCTTAAACAACATACCAAAAGACAGTTTTCCGCACGCTTTTAATTTTTTCGCATACGCCCTCCGAGATACCAATTGGATTATACAAACATTGATAGCCGGATTTTTTATTCGGATTATTGTCAGCGGTACTATACTGGCTTACAAAAATATAGGCATTAAGTGGTCTACCGTAAAACTCAGATACTAAGAAGAACTTTTTCCAGCGCAGTTTCTAACTCCTCACCGCCCATTCTTGACTGATGGTAAGCAGAAACAAATTTAGTATACAAATTTTTAAGTTCTTTCTCTTCCCAGTTTTTGGCGTCTTTTTTTGATTTGATAAAAGTATAATCTTTAATGTTCAGGTCTTCCTGGCTTGCCCCCAGACTTATTGCCAGCATATCTCTCACTTTGCTCACTACTTTATGAATAAGTTCTTCTGATTCTATACCAGCTAATTTAAGTTTTTCATATTCAATCCAAATTTTTTTTACACTTCTCTCCCCCACCGCATCCTGCAAAGCAAAAGGGCTGTAAGCATAAGTTCTCTCCTTTTTTGCTTGGTCGACGCTTTCGGTCGGCCCCCCGATCTCTTCGAGCATCGGGGCAAAAATCCCTTCGTATTCTTTAAATAAACTTTCATTTTCCATTTTGATTTTTTAATTTTATATTTTTTCCATCTCCCCCCAATTGGGGCCAGCAGAAGAATTAACGATTATGGGCACCTCACAGGTTTTTTCAAGGGGAATGATATTTTGCATTATTTCTTTTATTTTGGGAGAAATTTCTTCCACACAATCATCAGCTATTTCATAAATAAGCTCGTCATGAATTTGGAGAATTAAATGTATTTTATCTTCTAAATTATTTTCCAAAATAAAATTATCAACTTTTTTCATAGCAATTTTAATAATGTCAGCCGAAGTGCCTTGGATAGGCGCGTTTATAGCCATTCTTTCCGCAGCGGCTTTGATAAAAGGAAGTTTTGATTTTAAGCCTTCAAAATATCTTCGTCTGCCAAAAAATGTTTTGGTGTACCCATTTTTTTCAGCTTCTTCTTTTGTTTTGTCTAAATATTTTGCCAAGCCATTAAATTTTGAAAAATAAGTATTATAAAATTCCTGAGCGTTTTTTCGATCAGTACCGAGATTGTTCTGCAAAGCATTTACACCCATGCCATACAAAATACCAAAGTTTATTACCTTGGCTTTTCGGCGCATTTCTTTATTTACTTCTTCCATTGGCACTCCAAAAACAGCGGAAGCCACACTGGTATGGACATCTTCGCCAGATTTAAAAATCCGGATTAATTTTTCATCGCCGGATAAAAAGGAGGCAATCCTGAGTTCTATTTGGGAATAGTCAAACGCTACCAACTTAAAACCGCTTGGCGCCCTAAAAGCTTTTCTGATTACTTTTCCGTTTTCCGAGCTAATTGGAATATTTTGCAAATTCGGATTACTAGAGGCCATTCTGCCCGTGGTGGTGCCGGTTTGAATAAATCTGGCATGTAGCCTGTTTTTTTCGTCAACCATTTTAGGAATAGGCTCGATATAAGTAGAGACTAGTTTTGAAAGTTCTCTATATTCCAAAATTAAGGGAATAATAGGGTGCAAATCTTTCATTTTTTGAAGCTCAGATTCTTTTGTTGATTTGGCTCCAGTTGAAGTCTTTTTTTGATATTTAACGGTCAAACTTAATTTATTAAAAAGTATTTCACCCAATTGCTTTGGTGAAGAAATATTAAACTCCGCACCTGCATTTTTCCAAATTTTTTGTTCCAATTCTTCAAGTAATTTAGAATAATCTTTATTTAATTTATTTAAAAATTCAGAATCAATCAAAACGCCTCTTTCCTCCATTTTTTTAATTATAGGAATAAGCGGTTTTTCTATTTCTTCAAAAACAAAATTGCTTTTTCTTTTTTTAATTTCAGCCAAAATAATTTCTTTGGCCTTTTCAAACGAATCGGTTTTGGCAAAATTTAAAATATCCTCCAAACTCGGGTCGGTAATATTTGAATCAACCACCCACAGAGCTATTTTTGTTTCTTCGAGTTCGACATTCTCGTTGTCAGAAGAAAAGTCCTCGGAAGAAAGTCTGGTTGAGCCTGCAAGAGCGACCCGAGGACTTTCTGGAGAGGAGCTTTTCTTCTGACTATCTTTAGAATTATCAAGTACGGCTTTTAAACGCGCTCCCATATTTCTAAACTCTAATTCTCCAAAAAGCGTTTCTGCTTTTTTTAAATCTAGATTGTCTTTCCATTTTTGGCTTGGCAAAACAAAATCAACCGGAGCGTCTTTTCTGATAGTGGCCAGCATTTTGCTGAATTTAGCTTCTTCTTCGCCATTTTTCAAAAGTTCTATAATACCTTTTCTTATTCCCGCCTCTTCTAATTTTTCTGGATTCTTTTTTAAAACCTTATAAATATTTTCAATGGCGCCAAATTTTTTAATTAAATCGGTGGCGCTCTTCTCCCCAATCCCCTTTATGCCAATAATATTATCCGAAGGGTCGCCTCTTAATCCCTTAAAATCAACTAGTAATTCGGGTTCAAAGCCAAATCTTTCTCTGACGCCTTTCTCATCATACAAAACAGTTTCTTTTATTCCTTTTTTTAAAGTATAAACTTTGACATTCCCCCTTTCTCTCACCCCATCTTTTATCAACTGCATTGTGTCCATATCACCCGAAGCGATTATTATTTCCAGATTTTCTCCCTTCATTTTTTCCACTATAGTGCCAAGCATATCATCAGCTTCAAATCCCTCTTTGGAATAAATGGGAATGTTCAGAGCTTCACAGATTTCTTTTGATTTTTCAAGTTGCAAAACCAAATCACCGTCGGTTTTGGCCCGGCCGGCTTTGTATCCTTCATAAACTTCGTGCCTGTAAGTCGGCTTGGGCAAATCATAACAAGCCGCAATGTAATCCGGTTTCAAATCAGCCGCTATTTTTAAAATCATGGCCACCAATCCATACAACGCTCCCGTCGGCTCCCCTTTGCTTGTGGCAAAATCAGGCAAGGCATGATAGGCCCTATGTATAATGGCATGCGCGTCAAGCAATACTAATTTTTCCCTTGCCTCGCGTAGCTTTAGCGAAGTGGGGTTTTTAGTATTGTTTTTCATAATTTAATATTAATCCTTCTCGAACTTTCATCAACATGTTCGAATTTTATCACAATATGCGAAGGCATAATACCGGCAATTTTATCGGCCCATTCTATGCAAATCAGGTTTCGGGGGTCGGAAATAATTTCCTGCCAGCCCAAATTTAACATTTCTTCTTCTTTTTCTATTCTGTAGGCGTCGATATGGATTAGGCTATACACCTCACCCTTTCCCTCTCCTTGACAAGGAGAGGGCGACGCGAAGCGCGGGGTGAGGTCGTAAATTTTCATAATAACAAAAGTGGGGCTTTTTATTGTTTCCTCAATTCCAAAAGCTTTAGCCAAATATTTCATAAAAGTGGTTTTTCCGCTTCCTAATTCCCCATACAGCCCGACAATGGTCGCCATTGTAGATTTTGGTTTAGCCAGCGTAGCTTCAGCGAAGTTGGCCGCAATTTTGGCAGTTTCAGCCACGCTTTTAGATAGAAATTCCATATATTTGATTTTAGCATATAACAAAAAGTCCCGTCGGAGCTGCCACGCATCGCGCAAGCAATTCTCCGACGGGACAAACTTAGAAAACACGGTCCACCCTGTCCAGGTTCATGACCCAGGGCGGCCGGTTGGCTACCGCCTCCGCATTGAACCACCCCTGATAGAGTACACCGGGGGAGCTGTAACCGTAGGCGAGACGCCCGTTAACCATCCCCTCGGCCGTCCAGATCACCCGCTTGTAGTATCCGCCTTCAAAAGGCGGCATTGACTGCACCAGAGTGATAGAGCCTCCTGGGCACATGTTGGACACGACACGCTCGCCAGCAGTGGTGATGTTGAGAGTCATATTGGTGTAAGGGTTCTTGGCCCTATGTACCATTACGTACCGGCGGAACAGAAAGCCGACAGCTCCTCCTCCTCGCCAGTAGGTGAATTCAGGGCCTAGAGCGGAGTGGATGATCACCTGTTCCTCTCCACCAATAGGACACTCGAGGGCAAAAATTGCCTTGAGGCGAGGCTGTTCTGCCTCATATCTCTCAGAGGAGATTTGGCTTTTGATTACCATTTCCTCGGTCTTTCGGGCCCTTTCCGTTCTTTCCTTGTCCAGCTTCCGCTGGAGTTTGGACATTCGTTCCTCGTGTTTCTGGGCTTCGGTCTTTTTTTCGGCGAAGCAAAAAACAGAAGCAAAAATCATTGCAAAAACCAGTGTTTTCATGGTTCACTCTCCTGCCCTACATTATAGCAAAGTTGAGTTAAAAAGTCAATACACAATTATTTCGTTATTTTCAGCCTAATTTTGATATAATTTCTTTATGGTTATTCAATTCAACGAAGACAAGCAGAGGCAAAAACTTGAGGAGTTGCGGGAAAACGAGGAGGAGGGTTTGGCAAAGGTGATGTCCCAAAAATACAGCCTGCCTTATATTGACCTTTCGGTCAGCCCCATAAACATTGACGCTCTGCGTATAATAAAAGAGCCAGAAGCCAGAGAGGCAGAGGTGGCTTCTTTTAATATAATAAACAAAAAAGTGTCGCTGGCAGTAGTTTCGCCTAATAGCGATAAAACTATCGCCTTGGTTGAAGTTTTGAAAGACCGGGGCTATATACCCTCTCTCTTTATGACTTCCCATCAGAGTCTGCAAAAAGTTTGGAGCCGTTATAAAGATCTTTCTTACTCCATGGAAACCAAGGGTGGAGCGCTTGATATTGAAAATGAAGAAATTCAAGATTTAATTAAATCAGTCAAAAGTTCTGCGGATATAAAAAAATCAATTGAAACAGTGTTGGCCCAAAAAAAGAGCTATCGCATATCCAGAATATTAGAAATCATACTGGCCGGCGCCATTTCTATAAACGCTTCAGATATTCATATTGAACCCGAAGAGGCTGATGTCAGATTAAGGTATCGATTGGATGGGGTTTTGAATGATATTTTAAACATTGATAAAGATACTTTCGGGCTTCTGCTTTCCCGCATAAAACTCATTTCCAATCTAAAATTAAACATCAGGGGCAAAGCTCAGGACGGCCGGTTTAGTATAAAAATTGGCGACACAGAGATTGAAATTCGCACTTCTCTTTTACCGGGCGGCTACGGAGAATCGGTGGTTTTGCGGGTTTTAAATCCAAACGCCATTTCGGTGTCTCTGGAAGAACTTGGTATAAATGAAAAACTGCTCGGCATAATCACCCGCGAGCTGAAAAAACCGAACGGCATGATTTTAAATACCGGCCCGACCGGATCAGGCAAAACCACCACTCTTTATGCTTTCTTAAAAAAAATACACACGCCGGGAATAAAAATAATCACCATTGAAAATCCAATTGAATATCACCTGAAAGGCATTGTCCAAACCCAAACCGAAGAAGAAAAGGGCTACACTTTTTTGGAAGGACTGCGGAGCGCCCTGCGCCAGGACCCGGATGTCATAATGGTCGGGGAGATTCGAGATGAGGAGACAGCTGAAATTGCCGTCAACGCTTCCCTGACCGGCCATCTGGTTTTTTCCACTCTGCACACCAACAACGCGGCCGGCACTTTCCCCCGCCTCATTGATTTGGGGGTCAATGCAAAAGTGATTACTTCCGCCATCAATATAGCCATGGCCCAGCGGCTTGTCAGAAAACTCTGTAATAAGTGCAAAAAGAAATCCGTTTTAGAGGAAAAAGAAAAAAATATTATTAAAAATATCTTAGATAGTATTTTGGACAAAAATTATTTAAAAGATTTGGACCCCCAAAATATATATGAAGAAGCGGGTTGTCAAGAATGCAATTTCACCGGTTATAAAGGCCGAACCGGCATATATGAAGCGGTGCTGACAGATGAAAAAATAGAAGCCATTGTGATTCAAAATCCTAGCGAGAGAGAAATAAACAAGGCGGCCGAAAGCCAGAATATTTTAAATATGAAGCAGGACGGTGTCATCAAAATTTTGCAAGGTATTACCTCTCTCGACGAACTCAGCCGAGTGATTGATTTGGAGGAGTAAAGTTATGCACAAAACAAATTGAATAGAGTTCCGTTTTGTGAATAATAAGTTTGGGGACACAAATCTCTAAGCGGCACTTTCAATATTTAAACCGAAAGCAAAACATTATTCTGAGGAAAGAGCTAGCGAGCCCTCCCGAAAGATGGTACCGGCCCTTCCTTGATTTAATGTCAAATCCCGCCAAAGCGAGACGCCGCTTAGAGATTTGTATCTCCAACTTGGAGTATAGCATATTCAAAAAAATATGTCAAGAAACAATAAAAAAACGAGCAATGAACAAAACGAGAGCAAAGATTTTGAATTTTTAGACCAAACCCTTCGGCCTGCCAGGTGGGACGAATACATTGGCCAGGAAAATATAAAGAAAAACCTTAAAATCCTTTTGGAGGCGGCCAAAGAGCGCAAGCATTCCCCGGAACATTTATTATTTTACGGCCCGCCCGGTCTTGGCAAAACAACTTTGGCCCATCTTATAGCTAAAGAGACCAGCCGTCAAATGCGCTCCACCTCCGGGCCGGCCATTGAAAAAGTGGGCGATTTGGCCTCAATCCTGACTAATCTTTCTCCGGGAGATATTCTTTTTATAGACGAAATACACCGGCTCAATAAGGCTATTGAAGAGGTGCTTTATCCGGCTATGGAATCCCGTTCGCTTGATATTATTATAGGCAAAGGGCCGAGCGCCAGAACCATTCAGCTTGAATTGCCGGCTTTCACTTTAATAGGAGCCACTACCAGAGTGGCTATGCTTTCTTCCCCTTTGCGTTCAAGATTTTCTGGAGGAATATTCAGGCTTGAATTTTATAGCCCGGACGAAATCATAAAAATAATCAGGCGCTCATCCAATATTTTGGAAGTTACTATGAATGAAAAAGCAGTGAGGGCCATAGCCGAAAGAAGCCGATTTACTCCAAGAACGGCCAATTATCTTTTAAAAAGAGCCAGAGATTATGCCCAAATCCAAAAAAAAGATATTGATGAAGAGGTGGTAAATGAAGCTTTTAATCTTTTGGGTGTAGATAGCGCCGGATTAAACGCTTCTGACAGAGCCCTGCTTGAAACCATTGCCAAAAAATTTGCAGGCGGCCCCGTCGGCCTCAATACTTTAGCCGCTTCCCTTTCGGAAGAAGAAGCCACTATAGAAGAGTTTAATGAGCCCTATCTTCTGCAAATCGGCTTTTTAGAACGCACCCCCCGCGGCCGTATTCTCACCAAACACGCCTATAATCATTTGGATTTGGATTTTCCGAAAGAGAAGCAGGAAAAATTATTATAAAATACAAAAACAAAATGGAGGGTAAACAAACACAGGACGCACAAGAAAAGATTGGCGAGATAAAAGTCGAATATAAATATTCTGATAGAGATGGATGGGCAAGAGAGGGATCTCAAGATTTTATACAAATTGGTAATTCTGAATTACCTCTGCCACCAATTTGGGCAAGAAAATTGGATTTTTATGTATATTCTGACAATGGAAATTTTGCTTTCAGCGGAGAACCTGCCAAAGGTTTGGAAATTATTAAAAAAACGAGAGAGTGGGTTGCCATTAAAAATGAGTTGGAAGACCCTTCTGAGAAAAATCGGCTGGATAGAATATTTTTGCAGCAAGACGCGATCATACAAAGAGAGCTCATTGGAAAAGAAAAAAAGAAAGATGAATGGATAACTTTAGAAACTGAAAAAGAAAATATTTTAAATAAAAGAAAACAAAAAGAAACAGAGTTAAGGGTTTTGGAAAGAAAGGTTTCCGAATTTAAAATTTAATGATATGGGCAAAAATTGGGATATTTGGTATGATTAGAGCAATGAAATTGTCATCAATAAAATTAGATAAGCTTTCAGATGTTAGCACTGCAATAGGCCAAGTATTTTTTGCTTCTGCGCTTGTCGAGCCAATTATTTCAAAACAAGCAAACATGGTTGTACTTGTTTTTGGAATTATATTATTAATAACCTGTTTTGGGTTTAGTGTTTTGTTGTATGATTATTTTAGAAAAAATTAAAAATTAATAAATAAAATATGGAGAGTAATTTAACAAATGTATATATCTTGGGGGCACTGGTTGTTATAGCCATGATACTGCTTGGCATATTTGCAAAAAGAAAATAAAATATGTCCGGACATAATAAGTGGTCAAAAATTAAAAACAAGAAAGCAGTCACGGACGCGCAGAAGAGCAAAATTTTTGGCAAGCTGGTGCGTTTTGTGGCCGTAGAATCTAAAAAGGCCAAAGGAGATATAAATGCTCCCGGATTGAGAGCCGCTATTGAAAAAGCGAAGGGGGCAAATGTGCCCAGCGACAATATTGAGAGAGCTATAAAGAAAGGCGCGGGAGAAGAAGATGGAGAAATGGAACAAATAACATATGAAGCTTATGGGCCTGGAGGTTGCGCCTTGATTATTGAAGCTTTGACTGAAAACAGAAATAAAGCGGCACAGGAAATAAAACATATTTTTACTAAAAATGGATATGAGTTGGCGGTACCCGGATCAGCCACATGGGCCTTTGAAAAACAAGTTGGCGGGAGTGGGTGGATCCCAAAAAACACAATGCCAATATCAGAAGAAGACGGCATAAAAATGCAAACTTTAATAGAAGAACTTGAAGAGAATGATGAAGTCCAAGAAGTTTTTACAAATGCCGAATAGCATAATTTTGGGGATAGACCCCGGTTATGGCAGAGTTGGTTTGGCCGTTATTAAATCGGAAAAGGGAAATGCCATTTTGATTCATTCAGAATGCTTTGAAACAGACGGAAAACTTCCCCACTCCAAGAGACTTCTGCTTATAGGAGAAAAAGTGAGGGAAATAATTGAAGAATATAACCCCCAAAAAATAGCGGTGGAAACTTTGCTTTGGAGCAAGAATAAAAAGACTGCTTTGCAGGTGGCGGAAGCCCGCGGGGTAATACTACTTGAAACGGCCAGGAAAAATATTTTTATAAGAGAATTTAATCCAAATCAAATAAAGCTGGCGGTTACAGGCTACGGCAAGAGCGACAAAAAACAAGTAATAAATATGATAGAAAAATTAATAAAGCTCAAACCAAAGAAAAGACATGATGATGAGTATGACGCCATCGCCACCGCTCTTACTTGCGCTGCTATTTCCTTATCCACAGATAAGCTTGCCTGAACTTATTGCAAAAATATTTCAATATGATAAAAAGGTATAAACCTGGTTGTAATTTTTAAATAAAATTCAATTTGGAATTAAAAATAATTTTTAAATTATGGATGAAGAAACAGATCAAATGAACCAAGAAGAAGTTGTTGATGAGGAGTTAGACATGGGGGGAACACCGAAAAATCCGGCGGCTGATGATTTGGAAGAGGAAGAAGATGGGGAAGAAGAATTAATGTGATAAAAATTTACTCTGGTTTTAAAACTATAAAAGTTTTTTTGCCTATTTTTATTTTTCTTTGGTTTTCTCCCATTATTTCATTTGGGTCGTTTATTTTTTTATCCCGGTAATCTGAAACGGCACCGGCTTCTATAAGGCGGCGAAATTCCATTTTTGATTCTACAATTTTATTATTCACCAAGACATCTAAAAGCTTTTCTTCTTTTTTGACTACCAAAACTTGAACATCTTCAGGAAATTCGCCGCGACCGAAAGTGTTTTCAAACGCTTCTTCGGCTTTTTTGGCTGTTTCTTTTCCATAAAACATTTTTACTATTTCTTTGGCCAACCTCATCTTTGAATTCTTAGGCTCTAGTTCCATTGAGCTTTTTATTTCTTCCGAAGAAAGAAGTGTATTGTTTATGAATAAGATCTCCGTCATTTCATCTGGTTGTGCCATAATCTGCCCATACATGTCATTGGGTAATGAATCCAAGAAAATCCCCGTGCCTTTGCTTTTTGACATAAGCTCGCCTGTTTTGGGATTTTCCATAAGCGTAACTGCTACGACATATTTATCTTTGTTTTTTAATTTTTTTAACAAAGTTCGTCCGGCAAGAGCATTGAAAATTTGATCCATTCCACAAACCTCAACATCAACGTCCATGGCCACAGAATCATACCCCTGCATTAATGGGTACAAAAATTCGTGCAGATGGATTGGTTTTTCTTCTTTTATTCTTTTTTGAAACATATCTCTCTCTATTATTTGCTGAACAGTAAAATTGCTGGCTAAATTAATCAGGTCTTCAAAATTTAATTTTGAGAGCCAATCGTGATTGTACATTATTTTGGGCGGATTCTCTGAATTTTTAAAATCCATAAGCGGTTCCACTAATTTCTTCCACTTTTTAACATTGTTCGTCACTTCTTCGCGCGACAACTGTTTTCTGGCCGAATTCTCTCCGGACGGATCTCCAATTCTGGCTGTAAAATCGCCAAACAAAATTATCACTTCATGACCAAGTTTTCTAAATTTTTCCATCAGAATAAAATTCTTGGCGTGGCTGAGGTGCAAGGTTGGAGCCGTAGCGTCAAAACCAATGTAAAACCTCATTCTCTGACCATTCAATAATTTTTTGCGAAATTCCTCTTTTGTGGGCAAAATTTCAACGATTGTTCCCCTATTTAGGATTTCGTCTATTTTTTTTTCGTCAGTTATAATTTCCGATTTAGTTAATCCAAACATATAAAAATGCTACCATAATTTCGCTTTTTGGCATAATATAGAGATATGATTAAAAAGAATATACTTATGCTTCTATTATCGGCTCTGCTTGTATTGGGAGCTGTAATTCTTTTTTGGATAAGCACTTTTAAGGTGCCAACTTCGGAGTCTATCAGAGAAAGAAGGGTCAGCGAATCAACAAAAATATATGACCGGACCGGAAAAATATTGTTATACGATACCGGCGGTAATGTCAGGCGAAGCGTGGTGCCGATTGAAGAAATATCCAGAAATATAAAGAACGCCACCATCGCCATAGAAGACCGGGAATTTTATCAGCATCACGGCATAAAACCAACAGCCATCTTGAGAGCTATGCTGGTAAATATTCTGACACTTAACTGGAGCCAGGGGGGTTCGACCATTACCCAACAAGTGGTCAAAAACTCGATTCTGACAAACAACAAAGATATCTCCAGAAAATTAAAGGAGCTGGTGCTGGCAATTAAGCTGGAGCAAATGATTTCAAAAAACGAAATCCTGTCAATGTATTTAAATGAAATACCTTACGGGGGCAATATTTATGGCGTGGAAGAGGCCAGTGAAGCATTTTTTGGCAAAAAATCTTCTGATGTAACCTTAGCCGAAGCCGCTTATTTGGCCGCTCTGCCAAAAGCGCCAACCTTTTATTCTCCTTACGGCAAAAATAAGGACAAGCTTGAAGAAAGAAAAAATCTGGTTTTGAAAGAAATGCTGAGCAATAACTTTATTGCTCAAGAAGAATACGATTCCGCCATTGCGGAAAAAGTTTCTTTTGTTATCAAAGGCGACGCCAGCGTCAAAGCGCCCCATTTTGTTTTTTATGTTCTTGATTATATTAGAAAGAAATATGGCGAAGGGGCCATCAATGGTGGCGGTCTGCGCATCATCACTTCTTTAAATTACGGTTTGCAATCCATTGGTGAGAAAGTGGTTTATGATTACGCCTTGGAAAATAAAATAAAATTCAACGCCGAAAATGCCGCCATTATGGCTATTGACCCCAAAAAAGGAGAAATACTGGCCATGGTTGGATCCAGAAATTATTTTGACCAGGAGATTGACGGGGCTTTTAACGTCACCACTGCCAAGAGACAGCCGGGTTCAACCATTAAACCTTTTGTTTACTCTGAAGCTTTTATAAAAGGATATACACCGGAAACCGTTGTCTTTGATTTGAAAACCCAATTTTCATCTTCTTGCGCCCCAGACAACTTAACAACCGGCGATGGATGCTATTCTCCTGATAATTACGACAGCGTCTTTAGGGGCCCTATAACATTAAGAAATGCCTTGGCCCAATCTATAAATGTGCCTTCAGTGAAAGTTTTGTATTTGGCCGGTTTAAGCGAGTCTATCCGGCTGGCTAGAGATATGGGTATAGAATCTCTCACCAATAAAGGGGATTACGGACTGACTCTGGTTTTGGGAGGCGGTGAAGTCACTCCCCTTGAACTGACTGGGGCTTATGGAGTCTTTGCCAATAATGGAGTCAGAACGGATATTTCACCCATTATTGAAATAAAAAATAAGAGCGGAGAAGTTTTGGAAAAACACGACCCTAAGCCGAGACAAGTGTTGGACAAAGAAATTGCTCTGAAAATATCAAGCATCCTTTCCGATAACGATGCCAGAGCGCCATCTTTCGGCCAAACATCAGCGTTATACTTTGCCGACAGAGATGTGGCTGTTAAAACCGGCACCACCAACGATTACAGAGATGCTTGGATAATGGGCTACACTCCAAATATTGCGGTTGGCGCTTGGGCAGGCAATAACAATAACACTCCTATGGAAAAAAAGGTGGCTGGTTTTATCATCGCTCCGATGTGGCGATATTTTATGGATCAAGCTTTGGCCAAAACTCCAAATGAACAATTTGAAGAACCCTTGGTAGAGGACGAATCCCAATTAAAGCCGGTTTTGCAAGGCATTTGGCAGGGCGGCATTTTGGCGACTTCAACATCTGGCACGACTGTTTACGGCGGTGTTCACTCTATTCTTAATTGGGTAAATATAGACGACCCTAGAGGCGCCTATCCTCAAAATCCGTTTTCCGACCCCCAATTTGAACGCTGGGAATACGGAATCCGCATTTGGGCGCAGGAACATGGGCTCATCGACGACAAGCCTTTTGTATTAAACTAAGAACGACCCCACCCCACCCCGCTAAAGCGTGGTTGCCCCTCACCTTGCGAAGGTGAGGGGAAAAGTTTAACAGTTCATTTCCTGCCATTTGAGCCATTGCTTGAAAGAGATGGTCTCTTAGGTTTATTTTGGGCTTTCGATCTTACATAAAAACATAATTTTTAAAAAAGATTAAGATATTTTAACAAATTTGCTATGACAACAAGAACACCCAGACCTCCAATAATTGCTGCCATCCATGTTGCGTTACGAATAGACCCGGTTAATTTTTCTGAAGATTTAGACGCTTCATTTAAGGTTTTGGTTAAATCGTTTATTGCTTGATTGGGATTCCCTGGAATATGTTTGGTATGATGAAACCAAACCATTTTTCCCTCAATTCTTTTATTTCTTGATCATCTCCAAACATGATTTTAATAAAGAATATCTTGGTTTTCTAAAACCATTTGTTTAATATCCTTTTAATTATTTTTTTCCAAATAAAAACTATAAGAAAAGCAATTGTAAAACTTACAAAAAACAAATTGGCCATATCCTTTATACGAGTGAATTCATTTAAAAAAGATATTGTGCCAGTAAATAGAATAAGAAAAATAATTATGTTAATAAAAATTGTTTTTATTTTCTGATCTTTTTCTTTTTCCATAATTTTTTATTTCATTATCACTTTATAATTATTAATACTATCCCTCTTTTGAGGCCAAAAGGCAAATTATTTATAGTGATTATTTACATCCAATATTTCAATGATGTCCGGTCCGCGAAAGATAAATATGACGCGATATTTTTTATCAACACGAAAGCTATAGAACTTTAAATGTTTTGGTTCTAAAATTTCTAAATTTAAACTTGGGTGATTCGGATTACTAATAATAAAGTTGCATTGTTTCTTAAATTTTTTTAATAGCTGGTGCTTTCTTAAATATTCAATTATTTCTTCATGAACAGGAAGAATAATCATTTATGATATATTAAGAAGTAAAGTAGGTAGATCGTTTCAAACCGCGATTAATCGCGGAAAGAAATTTTTGATTATATTTTCCAGTTTTTTTGAAACTAGTAATAATTTTTTTTCTACTTTTTTCTGGTGGAGTAAGAGAAAAAACGCCTTGGGCCGCTTCTAACATGCGTCCATAAGCTACTGCGCGCTCTTTTAGATCATTATATTCAATTTTTGGAATGGTTATGTTGCTCATATCAATATGGTATCACGCAAACTTATTAAAATCAAACAATCTTCAAAAATATTTTTTGCTGTTTGAGAGAAGATTCAATTTTAGATTGGTGCATAAAAATTTCATTGCGAAAAACAGGATTGCAGTTTAGTTTGAGATTATCTCTTTTTATTTCAAGCATTTCTTTTTGCAATTCCAAACCGGTCTCTTTTTTTATAACATCCAAAATTATAGACAATTTAGCGTTATTATCTTTTTCCAGATTTAAAAATTTTTGTAAAAAACCGGAGATGCTATTCATGTTTTTTCTCCCTTCTTTAACGATTCATCGGCATTACAATATACAAAAAGCTTTTATCAGAAGCACCGTTGATGGCCAGAGGCTTGCCGGCACCGCCAAAATTTAAAGTTAAGCTGTCAGATGGGATGGATTGGGTGCAATCCATTATATATTTGCTGTTGAAATTTAATTCAATATTTTCACCGGAAGCGGAAGCACTGATAGATTCCTTGGATTCGCCGATGTCATTATTTTTTGATTCTATATCCAGTGATTTATTCTTGACATCCACTTTTAATTTAACCTGATTCAAAGCATCCGAAAAAATATTTGATGTTTTGATGGAATTCATCAGGTCATCTTTTAAAATGGTGGCTGTGGTACTAAAAGTTTTTGGTATTATTTGCTTGTAGTCCGGGAAAGAGCCGTCTATCAGTCTTGACACCAAATACATGCCTTCAATAATAAAAGCGGCTTGGTTTTTTTCAAAAATAATATCTATATCCCCATTATAATCTTCAAATAATTTTATAATTTCGGAGACATTTCTGTAAGGTATCAAGGTTTGGGGGAAATCAATTGATGTTTTTGTGTTGATTTTTTTCTCGGCCAAGCGAAAAGAATCAGTAGAAACAAAAACTAAATTATTATCTCCCTTATATATATAAACACTTGCAAGCTCCGGTTTAATATTTGAATTGGAAGCGCTATACCAGACAGATTTGAATCCTGATATTAAATCATGGCAATTTATTTTTATTATTTTTTCATCTTTTAATTTTGGAATGCTAGGGAAATCTTCGTGTGGCAGGCATTTTATAACCACTGAATTTTTATTTGAAGATATTTTTAAATTATTTTCTTTGCTTTCAAAAATTAGATCATTTTCTTTAATGGAAGACAAAACTCCAAGTAAGATATTGGCTGGCACCGCGATTATTCCCTTTTCTATGGTTTTAACTTTTACCTCCATCTCCACACCAATATCCAAATTGGTTGATTTTACTATCAGTCTATTATCATTTAAAACATCCAAATAAACACAGGCCAATACCGGCAAAGTCAGGTGCTTGTTTGCCAATCTGGTTGTTTTTTGAATAACAGATTCTATTTTTGATTTATTGCATTCCAATTTCATATTATTTATTTTATTTGTACTTATAGATGTGGATTAGTGGATTTCCTGTTTTTTTCTTTTATTTAAAACATATTTTATTTTTATTTTTTATTATTTAATGTTGATAATAAAATAAAATTTTTATTTTTTAATTATTATTCACTCTTTAAAAACATATAATCAACAACTTCTTAACCTATTATCAACCTTATTTCCTGTATTTCTTTTAATAACAACATATCGCTTTTAACTTCCCTCTTTATTTTTTCACAGGAATGAATAACAGTAGTGTGGTCTCGGCCGCCCAACTTCTCCCCTATTGACGGATAGGAGATGCTGAAATCTTCTCTCAGGATATACATTATTATTTGCCTTGGCTTGATAACCTCTTTTTTTCTTGTTTTTTCATATATTACCTCTTCCTCTATTTTGTAAAAATCAGCTATTATTTTAACTACTTCCTTATAAGACAATAATTTCTTTTGTTTGATGCTGTTTTTGACCAAATCCTTGACTTCGTTTAAAGTCAAAATTTTATTTTTTGTTTCTGTCTGGCAGACTATAATATTTATAACACCCTCCAAATCCCTTATATTCCCCCTGATAGAATCGGCCAAATAATCAATGATTTCCTCGTCAATAAAGAGATTTATGCTGGCGCATTTTGATTTTATAATGGCCACTCTTGACTCATGGTCCGGAGCCGGAATGTCAATGACCATACCGGCGGCAAATCTCGATTTCAGCCTGTCTTCCAGTCCGGTCACGAAATTCGGGTGCTTGTCGCAAGAAAAAACAATATGTCTGTTGTTGTCCTTCATAATGTTGAAAAGATGAAACAGCTCTTCCTGGGTTTTTTCCTTGCCGGAAAGAAACTGAACATCGTCCATTATCAACATATCGTACTTTCTGTATTTTTCTTTGAATTGGTCCACTTTATTTGTTTGGACCGAGTTCACATAATCATTAACAAATTTTTCGGAAGTGAAATAATATATTTTTTTTGACGGGTCCGCGGCTTTGACCGCATTGCCGATGGCCTGTATCAAATGGGTCTTGCCGTGCCCGGTATTCCCATATATAAAAAACGGATTGTAAGTTATTCCCGGATTTTTTATAACGGCCTGAGCAGCCGCATAAGCTAGTTCATTAAACGGTCCGACTACAAAAGATTCAAAAGTATATCTTGGATTCAAATTGTCATCCTTGTTTATATAATATTCAGACAAAGGCAACTCTCTGGTTGGAGAAAGCGCTTTAGTTGGAATATATTGGTTTTTTTGCTTGCTTTCTTCTTTTATAACATATTCCAGAGCGTGTATTGATTCAGAAGATTGCCTTAAGAGTTTTAGTATAAGCTGGTGGAATTTTTTTAACAGCCATTCCTGAACAAAAGTGTTTGGCACGCTTAAATATACAACTCCGCCTTCAAAACCGGAGATCTTGGTCTCTTTAAACCAAGTCGCAAAATTGGCTCTGGAAACAGATGATTCTATTTCCAACAAAACATTGTTCCAGAGTTCTTTGGTGTCCATACTTGCTATTATATATTCAAATTATATTTAAGGAACTTGTATTTATTATTAAATATGTTTATAATCTGTGAATAGAAAGTTAATAATTTTTAAGAGCTAATTTATAGTGGAATGTCAATCACCTACCAGCCCAAGAAAAGAAAAAGAGCCAAAACACATGGATTTTTAAAACGCGGCAAGAGCGCCGGTGGTCTGAAGGTGTTGAGAAATCGTCGTCGCAAAGGTCGTAAAAGCCTATCAGCTTGATTTTTAATGCTTCCCAAAAATAAAAGAATTCCGAGAAAAATGTTCCCATTATTAAATGGGGCCAAAGTGTTTAAAAACAAGCTTTTTTTGTTGAGGCTTGTTTCAAATAATGAACCAAACAATAAAGAAAGCTGTTTTTGTTTCTCTGTTTCCAAAAAAGTGGCCAAAAGCGCGGTGGCGCGAAATAGGCTGAGGCGCGCTGGTTATCAATTGCTGGAAAAATATATTCCCAAAATAAAACCAAATACTCTCGCTGTCTTTTCTTTCAGAACCATGCCCCAAAACAATGATGATATTATTAAAAATTTGAGCTCAATATTAAATGATAGCCTTCTTTAAAACCATAGTTTATATCCCGCTTTATAATATTTTAATCCTTATTTTAAACATAAGCTGGATTGATGCCGGTTTGGCCACGGTTATTTTGACTGTTTTGGTAAAAGTAATCCTCTACCCCATTGCCAAAAAGTCTGTTGTTACCCAGGCTAGAATGAAAGAAAAAGAAGGCGAACTGGCTTTGATAAAAGAAAAGTACAAAGATAGGCGGGAACAAGCCGTTAAAACTATGGAATTTTATAAAACCAACAACATTAATCCATTTTCCAGTATTTTAACCATTATTATTCAAATTCCCATCATATTTTCCCTTTATTTCATATTTTTTAAATCCGGCTTACCGGCCATTGACACTTCTCTTTTATATTCATTTATAAAGGCGCCAGCCTCCGTGTCAATGATTTTCTTGGGTATTATAGATGTTTCTCAAAAAAGCATTTTTCTTGCTTTTTTAGCGGCCATTACCAGTTTTTGGCAGATGCATTTATCGACCTTATCCCCAACCCTTCCCGTTGCGAAGGGGAAGGGAGAAGAAAATTTTTCTCAAATAATGGCCAAACAAATGAAATACACCATGCCCATTATTGTCTTTTTTATATC
>ERZ1292629.978-Hain-H43-01um-R1-978-length-30212-cov-41_pt1 | contig 30212 bp, 39 predicted proteins | sample MGYA00564399_ERZ1292629 | MGnify/ENA primary metagenome ERZ1292629 (study PRJEB36523, sample SAMEA6512636) | groundwater metagenome | collected 2019-01-08 | study: AquaDiva: Metagenomics assemblies of 32 groundwater samples
ACACCGCGTTTAGCATCTTGAGTTTTAGGGTGGGGGGTATAGGGACAAGGGGTATTGAGGCGAGACATGGGTAGTCGAGGGCCACAACCATTGCCGGCGAACGTGCACCGCTTACGCGGGAATCCGGGCCACAAATCCAACTTCGATTTGACCGACTCGGTCAATCCCGAGATCGAGACCCCGGGTTGCCCGAAGCATTTGCTGCCCGAGGCGCGAAAAGAGTGGAAGCGGATCGCGCCCGAGCTCGAGAAGCTCCGCCTGATTTCTAAACTTGACCGCGCGTCGCTGGCAATCTACTGCCAGGAGTACGCGTGGCTCGCCTGGCACGAGACGTGTTTGCAGCGCGATATCGCGCACGTGGCGTCGAAGCGCGCGATCTTCGAGGAAAAACGTTCCCGGTTCGAAGCGGAGTGCGCCGCAGCCGCGGCGTGCGGCGAAGAATGGACACGCGGCGAGTGGACTGGCGGGGAGTGGACCGGCGGTGATGGTTACACGATCCCGACGCCGAATGGCAGCCTGACGTATAACCCGCACTGGGTGGGCCGCAACAAGGCGGCCGACAAGGTTTCCCGATATCAGGCGCTATTCGGCTTGTCGCCGAGCGCGCGCGGTCGTGTGACGCCCAGCGCCAATCAATTGCCATTACCGGGGTTCGCTCCGGCGGAGGGGTTTAACGCTTTATGAAAGATTACGCCGCGATCGCGACGCAATATGCGCGCGACGTGGTGGATGGCAGGATCCTGGCGTGCAAGTGGGTCAAGCTGGCCTGCAGCCGCCACCTCAAAAACCTCGAACAGGACGCCGCCGGGTGGCGTTACACCTGGAACCCGCTGCTTATTACGCCGGAGGGCAAGGAATACAGGCCGGCCGATCGAGTCTGCCTGCTCGGCGAAATGCTGCCGCACATCAAGGGCGACTGGGCCGCGCGCGGGGAGCTGATCGAGCTGCAGCCGTGGGACATCTTCGTGTTCGCGTCGATCTTCGGATGGATCGACCGCGAGACGAAAAAGCGCCGCTTTCGCACCGCCGACCTGTTCGTGCCGCGCAAAAACGCGAAATCGACCAAAGGTGCGATTATCGGGCTGTATATGCTGGCGGCCGACGGCGAGCACGGCGCCGAAGTCTACAGCGGGGCTACGTCGGAAGACCAGGCCAAGGAGGTATTCACGCCGGCGCGGCTGATGACCGACCGCACGCCGGAATTCCGCAAGCGCTTCGGCATCGTCACCCGCGCGACGAGTGTGTCGATCGGCGAGACGAACAGCAAATTCGAACCGGTCATCGGCCGGCCCGGCGACGGCGCGTCGCCGAGCTGCGCGATCGTGGACGAATACCACGAACACGCGACCGAAGAACTCTACGACACCATGAAGACCGGTATGGGCGCCCGGTCGCAGCCGCTGATGCTGGTGTTGACCACCTCCGGCGACGACGTATCCGGCCCGTGCTACGCGCACCAGGTTGAGCTGCAGCAGATCCTCGAAGGCGTGATCGAGGACGAGCAGCGCTTTGGCATCATCTTCACCATCGACGACGGCGACGACTGGACCACCGAAGAAGCGCTGATCAAGGCGAATCCGAATTACGGCGTCTCGGTGGACGCAGAATTTTTGCTAACGCAGCAGCGCGACGCAATTCGCGACACCCGCAAGCAGGCGACGTTCCAAACCAAGCACTTGAACATTTGGATCAACTCGTCGAGTCCTTGGCTGAATATGCACGACTGGAAACGCAACGCCGACCCCGCGCTCAAGCTCAAGCACTTCGCGCGCGAGCGTGCTTACGGCGGCGTTGACCTGGCGAACACCACCGATATCGCCGGCTGTTGCACCTGTTTCAAGCGCCTGATCGGCGGCGTCGAACACTTTTATTATTTTTGGCGCCATTACCTGCCAGAAGACACGATCCAGGCGCCGGAGAACAAGCATTACCAGGCATGGCAGCGCGCCGGCCTGTTGATTGCCACCGACGGCAGCATGATCGACCAGAAACGGATCGAAACCGACCTGCTCGCCGACCGCGATCGCTTTCAGATGGAGGAACTCGCGATCGACAACTGGGGCGCCGCTGGCTTCGCGCCGGCGATGGAAGTGCACGGCTTCACCGTGGTGCGCATCCCGATGAACGTGCAGCACTTGTCCGCGCCGATGAAATACATCGACGGGCTCAACAAGGCCGGCCGCCTGCACCATAACGGCGACCCGATCGCGACCTGGGCGGTGAGCAACGTCGGCGTAAAACCCGACGCCAACGACAACTGGTTCCCGCGCCGCGGTGCGCGCGCCAAAAAAATAGATCCAGCGCTCGCGATGATCATGGCCACCGCGCGCGCGATGGTCGGCGCTGACAACGGCAGTATCGATAGCTGGCTGCGCAGCGCCACCACCCCGCCGCCCGCCGCACCGGACACCGCGTCCGCCAGGAGATCTATGGCATGAACTTATTTCGCAAGGCGATGGCGGCGCTGGCCGTGAAGGCGGCCGGGTACAGCGGGGTGACGTTCAGCATTTCGGACACGAACAATCCGAAAATGTCCGCGTTTTTTGCGAGCGGAACGTACACCGGAAAGGCGGTTACGGATACGACCGCAATGCAGGTAACGACCGTCTGGGCCTGCGTTCGCCTGCTGGCAGAAACGATGGGCGCGATGCCGTCAGCGATCTACCGCGCGGAGAAATCCGGCAATGCGACGAAAACGGACGACCATCCGCTGCATGAAGTTCTTGTCGAGCAGCCGAACAGCGACATGAACGGCTTGGAACACCGCGAGGCGCGAACAGCGAACCTTGCTCTGCGCGGGAATCAATACGCGATGATTGAACGGCGCGGATCTGGCGACGTGATTTCGCTCTACCCGGTTCCGGCCTCCGTGATGAAGAAAAAGCGCGATCAGTCCACGAATTGGGAAACGCGCTACGGCGTGACCGACCGAGGCAAAGAGGAATGGTATCCGCCAGAAAAAATCTGGCACACGAAAGGATTCAGCTTCAACGGCCTGGAGGGGCTTTCCCCGATCGGCTACGCGCGCGAGGCGATGGGGTTGGCACTCGCCGGCGAGGAATTCAACGCGCGGCTGTTCGGGCAGGGGCTTGTGCCGTCTGCAATGGTGTCGATTCCGCAGTGGTTGACTGACGAGCAGCGCAAAATAGCGAACGCTAAACTGCTGGAAATGCACACCGGCGTGCAGAACTTTAACAAGCCTATGCTGTTGGAAGGTGGGATGAAGGTCGAGTCCGGGTTGATGACGCCCGATGATGCGCAGTTTCTGCAACTGCGCCAGTTCACCGTTGTTGAATTGTGCCGCCTGTTCGGCGTCAAGCCGCACATGGTCGCCGCGTTGGAGCGCGCGACCGACAACAATATCGAAAGGCTGTCGCTGGAATTCGTGATGTACACGATGCTGCCGTATATCCGTCGCGATGAAGTCGGCGCGCGCAAGCTGTTCAAGCCTGCCGACCGCGGCAAGTTTTTTTATCGCTACAACTTCGAGGGCCTGCTGCGCGCAGACAGCGTAGCGCGGGCGCAGCTTTATTCGATCTTGCTGCAAAACGGCATCTTCAGCCGCAACGAAGTGCGCGCCCTGGAGAACCGGAATACCGCGGACGATGCGGCGATGGACCAGTACACCGTGCAATCCAACATGGCAATGATCGACCAGCTCGCCGCGCTCGTGGCCGCGCGCAATGCGCCGCCCGCTCGGACACCAGGAGCAGCACCATGAAAATTCTGAATCTTCCTATCGAATTCCAGACAAAGGCATTCGGCGATTCCGGTAGCTTCGAAGGCTATGCCGCGATCTTCGGCAACGTGGACCTGGGCGGCGACGTGATCGAGCGCGGCGCGTTCAAGGAAATCGTCAAAGGTCGCAACGGCATGGTAAAGATTTTGAATCAGCATCGATCGCTGGACCCGATCGGCTTGGCCGAGGTCAAGCAGGATGACAAGGGCCTGAGCTTCAAAGGACAGCTTGTGCTTGAAGCGCCGAGCGCCCGCAGCATGTACGCGCTGATGAAGGGCGGCGTTGTCGATGGCATGTCGATCGGCTACGACGTGCTGGAGGGCGGCGCGAAGATTCTGGAGTCCGGCATTCGGCAACTGCTCGGCCTGAAACTTTGGGAGATCAGCCCGGTGACATGGGGCATGAACCAGCTCGCCGGCATCGATTCGGTGAAGAACGCCGGGAACATCACGACAATCAGAGAATTTGAGGACTTCCTGCGGGATGCAGGCGGTTTCTCGAAATCGCAGGCGGTGGCGATCGCCGGCGGTGGCTGGAAAACGCTGCAAGACCGGAGGGATTCCGGGGGTGCGGACGACGCGCAGAAGTATCTGCAATTCCTCAACTCACTTTCGGAGAAATCCACATGAAAACCATCACGCACTTCCTGATGCTGCCGCTGCTTTGTGTTGCGGCGCTGATTGACGAATACCACGCGCGCGCGCTGTGCTTCTACGACTCGCCGCCATCCGACTTGAAGGCGCTGCACGAGGCGACCGAAAAAGCCTTCAAGGCCATGGAGGAAAATATCAAGAAGTCGCAGGACCTGGCGATGAAGGCGCTGGAGGAAACGCGCGCCGAAGGCACGCTGCACAAAGCGACGAACGATAAACTGACCGAGCTTGGCAAGGCCGGCAACGAGGTTTCGGAAGGCATTAAGGAACTGAAAACCCGCATCCTCGAAGTCGAGCAAAAGCTGGTCAAGAACCCGCGCGGCGATGACGGCGGCGGGCAGAAGTCCATCGGCCAGATCGTCGCCGAGTCCGAAGAGTTCAAGCGCGTGCTGTCGCAGAAGAACGCGCGCAACATGGACCCGGTGACTGTGGGCAGCTTCCATAAAACCAACATCCTGAACGCGCCCGGGCAGAATCAGCCGCTCGTGCCCGCCGACCGTTTGGCCGGCATCATTATGCCGGGCCTGCGCCGCATGACGGTTCGCCAGCTCCTACCGCAGAATCGCACCTCGAGCAACCTGGTGGAGTTCGCCAAGGAGCTGCTGTTCACCAACGCCGCGGCGCCGCAGGGCGGGACCACAAGCCCGAACACCGCGACGGAAGGTGAAGCCAAGGCCGAAAGCGCGCTCACCTTCGAGCTGGCCAACACCGCGGTTGTCACCATCGCGCACTTCATCCCGGCGTCGCGCCAGGTGCTCTCCGATGCGCCCATGCTGCAGGGCTACGTTGACGGACGTCTTCGCTATGGTCTGATGCTGGAGGAAGAGGGCGAGCTGATGACCGGTACCGGCGCCAACGGCAAGCTGAACGGCCTCATCAACAACGCGACCGCCTTCACCGGTGGCAGCACCAATCAGACCGTGCTCGATACGCTGCTCAAGGCGTTTCTGCAGGTCAGCCTGCAGAACCTCGAAGCGACCGGCGTTGTCATGCACCCGACCGACTGGACGAACCTGATGCTGTTGAAAGACACCACCGGGCGCTACTTGTTCAGCGATCCGCATGGCGTCGAGCAGCCGCGCGTCTGGGGCAAGGACGTGGTGGCGACGGCGAGCCAGAACAGCGGCTATTTCCTCGCCGGTGCGTTCATGCTGGCGGCGGAGATATTTGATCGCGAGGACGCGACGGTGCGTGTCGCCGAACAGCACAGCGACTTCTTCACCCGCAACCTGGTCGCGATCCTGGCCGAGGAACGCCTCGCGCTCGCGATCTACCGCGCGGCTGCGATCGTCTACGGCGCAGTGTCCAACGCCGGCTGATCTTGGCGGCAATAACGTCCTCCGGGTTTCGGCCCGGAGGTTTTTCGAGAGGTTCCATGATTGCAGAGCAAAAGACCGCGCAATGCCGCGTGATCGGCAACAACATCATTGCCGAAGGGTGCGCCGGGCAAATCTTCTACGCGACACCGACGCGCGCGCGCCTGTTGATCGACGCCAAGGCCGCCGAGCTCGTGAATGCGCCCGCCGAAGCGCCGGTGATCGGCCCGAGCGAGACGCCCGTTGCCGGTCCGTCCGAATTCAAGGAACCTGCCGAAAAAAAGTATTCAGCCGCCGCCCAGGGTGGCCCATTGATCGATTCAGTGTCGTCAATCGCATCTGGGACGGCGCCACTGTCGTCCTCATCGGCGGCGGGCCTAGTCTCACCGCAGCGCAGTGCGCCGTCGTCGCCGAGGCGCGGGCGGCCTCGCAAGTCAAGGTAATTGCGGTCAACGACGCCTACCAGCTCGCGCCGTGGGCTGATGTTTGCTACTTCGCAGATTCGGAATGGTGGGGCTGGCACAAGGAACGGCAGGATTTTCAGGCGCTTGCCGGTGAAAAATGCTCGATTCAGAGCACCGGGCTGATGGTCGAGGATGCCGCGGTGCATTTGCTGCGGAACAAGAATTTCCCGAGCCACAGCACCGGGCTGTCGCTCGATCCCGAATATCTGGTAACCGGCTCGCATTCCGGCTGGCAGGCGCTGAATGTGGCGGTGCTGGCAGGCGCGAAAACGGTCATCCTGCTCGGGTTCGATGCGCGCGAGCCAGCGGGCAAGGCGCCGGGGCACTGGTTCGGCGAGCATCCGAAGCCGACGCCGATCGCTGCGTATGCCGCTTACCGGCAGGCGTTTAAGTCGGGCGCGGCTGCTGTCAAGGCGACGGGTGTGCGGGTGTTGAACTGTTCGCCGGGTTCGGCGATTGACGCATTTGAAAAGACGGCGCTCGAGGGGGCTCTTTGCTTGCCTGGAATCTGACGCGCCAGGAGATGCATTACAGGCATGGCGCATTTACACACGGGTTGCGCACCGCCGGGTACGACGTGCGGAGCGACTATTCAGCAGGCGGCGGGCGGGGCAACGTCCTGTTGATCTGGAACCGGTACGGCCAGTATCACGACATCGCGACCCGGTTCGAGGCGACGGGCGGGACGGTGCTGGTCGCTGAAAACGGCTACCTTGGTCCAGACGGGATTAGCCCGCACGCCATGAACCCGCGCACGATGTACGCATTGGGCCGTGGCGCGCACAATGACTCGACGGCGATACCCGAGGGAGGCCCGGAGCGCTGGGCGGCCCTGGGCGTCGATTTGGCCCCGTGGCGCACGGTTGGCGAGCATATTCTGGTCTGCCCGAACCGCAGTTTCGGCATCCCGGAGCGGATGATGCCGCCGAACTGGCCGATTGACGTGTGCAACCGGCTGCGGAAGTTGACGAAGCGCGAGATCCGGCTGCGGCCGCACCCGGGCAATTCGCCGGCCAAGAAACCGCTGGCCGAGGATCTGGCCGGGGCCTGGGCGACAGTGATCTGGTCGAGCTCGGCGGGCGTGCATAGCCTGATTGCCGGTGTGCCGGTGATTTGCTGCGCGCCGCACTGGATTTGCAAGGGCGCGGCTGATGCGCACCTGGAATGCGTCGAAAAGGTAGACGACCGGGGCGGATTGCAGACCCGCGAGGAAGCGATGCAGCGCCTCGCTTGGGGCCAGTGGCACCTGAGCGAGATAGAATCCGGCGCTTCTTTCCGGGCGTTGTTGGCGTGATCCACATCTACGACACGACGCACCGGCACTCGCACCAGGTCTGCGTGCCGTTCGCGCAGGGCTGCGGCGGCAAGATCGTTTCCGCGGCGCCGCTGCGGGATGGCGACTGTTTTTTCTACGGTGCGATACGCGGCCTGTTGCCGACACTCAAACAGGCGCAGGCGCGCGGGCGGACTTTCTACTACGCCGACAACGGCTATTTTTTACCCGGAAAGAAGGAAGGCAACTACTTCCGGGTGACGAAAAACGCCCTGCAGCACGACGGCAGCGGCGAATTGCCGCGCCCGTACCACATGGCGCGCGAGCGGTGGGCTCGGCTGGGGTTGGAAATCAAGCCGTGGCGCACGGACGGAGGACACGTGCTGGTGTGCGCGCCGGCGCGGCTTTTCGCGGCGACGTTCGGATTTTCTGCGGACGAATGGCTGCGGCTGACGTTGAAAACGCTGGGCAAGTACACGAAGCGCGAGCTGCGCGTGCGAGCGAAGATCAAGTTTGACGACGGCCTGCCGTATTCGCTGGTCGAACGCGATGGGCAGTTGACCGCCTCGGGGATTACGCGCTTTGCCGACGACCTGGCCGGCGCCTGGGCGCTGGTGACGCACTCGAGCAATACCGCGGTCGACGCGCTGCTCGCCGGCGTTCCGGTGTTTTGCACGGCGCGCTGTGGGGCGAGCGCGATGGCGAGCAACGATTTGCGGGAGATCGAACGTCCGCGCACGGACGGCGACCGGCTGCATTGGGCGCGGGTGCTGGCTAATCGGCAGTGGACGTTGGCTGAAATGCGGGACGGGACGTGCTGGCGGATGTTAAATGCGCTACCTTGAGCAGTACAGACGTCTGCACGCGGAAAAGAAGTTTCCAGGCATGTCAATGATCCCGTTCGCGGCTGAAGTCGCGGAGCTGGTCGGCGAGTTCAAGTCGCGCACGATCCTGGACTATGGCTGCGGGCTCGGGTTGCAGTATTCGCGGGACAAGATTTTCAAGCTGTGGGGAAATCAGCCGCCGAAACTTTACGACCCGGCTGTCGATCTGTTTCAGGTGAAACCGTCCGGGCAGTTTGACGGCGTGATCTGCACCGATGTCGCCGAGCACGTCCCGGAGGATGAGCTACCGGCTTTCGTTGCCGACCTCGCCGGCTATGCGCGGCAGTGGGCGCTGATTTCTGTTTGCTGCAGGCCGTCGAAGCACATCCGGTTCGATGACGGCGAAAATGTGCATGTGACGGTCAAGCCGTTCGCGTGGTGGCAGGAATATCTGGCGCCGCATTTTACCGGCGCACGGCTGGTGCTGAGGGAAACGGAATAGTGGGCCTGGGTGACGCCTGTATGGATAGCGGGCTTGCCCGCGTAGCGCAACAGAAAGACCCTCGCCGCGTGCGCATCATGCACGCCAAAAAGGTGCCGTGGTCGCCGGTTTGGGAAAACAACCCGCGCATTGCAAAACCAGACGAGAAAGGCGATTTACAATTGGTCTACGGGCGTTCGCTGGCAACGAACATGCGCGGATACCACACCGCCAAGACGCCGGAGCGGTGGAGCTACAACCTCGATTTCCGCCCGGACGTGGGCGAGCTGTATTTCACCGACGCCGAACGAGCGTTGGGTGCGCGCTATCCCGGCAAGGTGATCCTCGAGCCGCACATCAAGGCCGGGGCGAGTCCGAATAAGCGCTGGCCGTGGGTATCTTGGAACAAGCTGGCCTGGCACATGCAGCGTGACGGGATGCTGGTCACACAATTGGGGCCGCATGGCACGCAGTTGCTCGATGGCGCTGAGTTGATCGTTACAAGCACGTTCAGGCTGGCCGCCGCGGTGCTTGCGGGCGCGCGGGCGGCAGTCCTACCGGAAGGCGGCACCCATCACTGTGCGGCTGCGCTGGGCGTGCCGGCGGTAGTGATTTTCGGCGGATTCACCCCCGTTGAGCTGACCGGCTACCCGGTGCACAAGAATTTGGGCGCGAGCCTGGGTGAGGCCTGCGGAAGCCGCCTGCCATGCCCGCATTGCGCCGAATGGATGGCCCGGATTACGCCGGGACAGGTGTTTGACGAACTGAGGAGCCTTTTGCGTGCAGCCTGATCTGATCATCCCGGACGAGTGCTTGCCCTATATCCGCATGCAGCGCAGCCGATACAAGGTCGAGAAAGTGCCGGATCCGGAGGAAGTCAAGCGCCGCTACGTCGCCCACGTTGCCGAGGACTTCGCCGGCATGGAGCCGCACCTGCCCGCGCGCGTGGACAGCATCCTCGAAATCGGCTGCGGCATGGCGGCGCTGGAAGTTTTCATGAAGCGTCGCTACCCGGATGCGCGGCTCGAGCTGCTGGACGGCGATTCGGTGTCGCGCGAGGGCGGCGCCGGGTACTCCGACAAGCCCGATGTCTACAATTCGCGCGCGCTGACCGAATTGCTGCTGACAGCGAACGGCGTGAAGGTTGACCGCTGGCACGACATCGGAACGAAGGAATTGCTCGAGGCCGATCTGATCATCAGCATGGCATCGTGGGGCTACCACTACCCACTCTCGACCTATCTCACGCGCGGCCTGCATATCGTGGACCTGCGGCGCGGCCCCGAGCCGCCACGCGGCAAGGTGATCTTTGCCGGGCCGAAGTACGACCGCTGCCTGTTCCAGATTGCATGAGCGACCGTTATTCGAGCCTGAAACCGTTCAGGCACCCGGACAGAATTGAAGCGATACGCTCGGGCGCGGTTGCGGGGCCGGTGCATGTGCAGTTGATACTGTCTGACCTGTGCAACCATGCGTGCTCGTTCTGTTGCTATCGCGACGAATCGAGCGCGACTTGGCGGGAAATGTTCGCGGAAGGCGGCAACCACAATCCGAACCGGATGCTCGCGTTCGACAAGATCGTCGAGATCCTGAACGATTGCGCGGATATGGGCGTGCGCGGCATCGAACTGACGGGCGGCGGCGAGCCGACGATTCACCGGCAGTTCGCGCAGGTCGTCGAGGCGATCAACGCTCGCGGCTTGAAGTGGGGCATCGTGACGAACGGCGGGCGAGCGCAGGATTTGAGCACTGCCTCCTGGGCGCGCGTGAGTCTTGACGCAGCGACGGCTGAAACGCACTCGGCAATGCGCGGCGTTGACGGCAATCACTTCCGGCGCGCACTGGAAACAATTGAGCGATGGAAGCCGAGCGTTTCGTTTGTCGTTACGCCTGAAAATTGGCGCGAGATTTACGACGCCGCGGTGCTGGTGAAATCCCTCGGCGCGCAGAGCTTCAGGATTCGGCCTTATCAGAGCGTGAACGGCGGCGCTTTATTCGTTGGGTTTTTGGATGACGCGAAGGCGCTTGCAGCAAAGGCCGTGGCACTGGCGGATGAAACGTTCGAGGTCGATTACCAGCTCGACTCCGAGCTTGAAGCGCTGGAAAGCGGCGCGCAGGATTATGACCGCTGCGGCTTTCAATATTTCAAGACGTGGATCGGCGCCGATGAGAATCTGTACCGCTGCTGCATCTACGCCTACTCGCCGCGCGGGCTGATTGGCAGCATCAAGGGGCGGCGGTTCAAGGATGTTTGGCGCGAAATCGCCCTGCCGGATTTTGCAAAGTTCAGCGCGCGCGGTTGCGAGAATTGCCGTTACGCCGGGACGAATCGATCAATCAATGAGGTCGTCGACGCCGGCCGTTGGGACGCGTTCATTTGAAAGCGCTTTACCGGCTTTCGGAGAAAATCGCCGGGTACGACTTTTTCCCCTGGCTGGTGATGCAGGCGCAGGCCGGGGCGACGGAAATCGTGTTCGATATTCGGAACCCGACCGAGAGCAAGTGGCCTGCCGATGTGGTGATGCGGCGGTTTGAAACGCTGCTGTGGGAAGGCCCGCCGCTGATCGAGTTGAAACGCTCGATCGGGACGGACGGCAATGCGAACCTCGCGCCGTACCATCAGCGCGATCTGATCCGGCTCGCGCGCGCGGGCGTCAAATTCCCGCGCATCAAGTCGGTATTGCCGGCGGGAGCGGAACGCTACACGGTGACGCTGAGGAACACGCAGCGCGTGCCGGTGCGCAACTCGGATGCGGCCGCGTGGCGCGAGTTCGCGGCCGAGATCGGCGCGCGGGTGATCCCGGATTACGAGGATGAACCGCTCGCGCTGCATGAAATGGTCGCGTTGTACGCGGGCGCGGAAATGAATTTTTTCGTGACGAACGGGCCGGGGCTGCTGTGCATGTTGTCGCCGTACCCGGTGATGCAGTTCGACCTGGATGTTTCGCCAATGTCCGGCTATGGCGTGCCGTATGGCGAGGGTTATCCGTGGCTGTTGCCGAACCAGTTACAGATTTACGAGTCGGGCGATTTGCCGACGATCCGCAAGCACTTTTACTCCTGGGCGAACCGATGCGCTACGACCAACTGATTGCGCTGGCAGCCGCGAAAAAGCCGAACGTGCTGATTGAGATCGGCACGCACCGCGGTGCCCGCGCCCGGCTGCTGGCCGAGCATTGCAAGCGGTATTTCGGCTTCGATCTGTGGGAAGCAGGATCGGAGGAAACCGACAAGCGCGAGTCGAACGGCAAGGGAAGATCCACCAAGGAGCAAGCCGCGCAGGCGCTGGCCGGATCGGCGTTCGAGTTGATCGCCGGCGACACCCGCGAGACGCTGCCCGTGCTGTTCGAGCGCGGGGTACTTGCGGATTTTGTGTTCATCGACGGCGGGCACTCAATCGAAACAATCGCTTCGGACTGGCAATGGACGCGGCGAATGCTCAACCCTGGCGCCGTGGTCGTGTTCGATGACTACTACGAGCCGGAGCGCGCCGGCTTCGGCTGCAATCAAATCGTGGCCGGAATCGAGCATGAGCTGCTCGCGGGCGATACCTTCGACGGCACGCTGATCCGGCTTGTGAGATACGTTCATCCGTTGGGGGCCGCATGATCAAAGTCATTACCGCGCCGGCTGCTTACCCGGTGACGCTGGCCGAGGCGAAGGAATGGGCGCGCGTGGATGCGATCGATACGTCGCAGGATGCTACGCTCAATCTGCTGATCGCCGCCATGACCAGCCATGCCGAGCACCTGACCGGGCGCGCGTTTGTCGAGCGTACGCTTGAATTGAACCAGCAGTATTTCGGCGGCTGCATCGAACTGCCCTGGGCGCCGTTGATCGGTATTGATTCGATCAAGTACACCGACACCAGCGATGCGGAGGCGACCGTGGCGGCGGCGGATTACGAGGTCGATACCGTGAGTCAGCCGGGGCGCGTGCAGCCGGTTTCGACCGCATCCTGGCCGTCGCTCGGCAATGGATTCAACCGCGTCAGAATCCGCTACCGCGCGGGCTATGTCGGCGTGGGATCCCCTATCGACCTGACCGACAACAGCTACTTGCCTGGGCAGTTGCGGACGTGGATCGCGGCGCGCATCTGCACGCTGTACGACAATCGGGAGCAGATCATCGTTGGCGTGAGCGTCGGCGCGATCCCGCGCGACTTCGCAGACGGACTGCTCGATCCGCTCATGATTGGTTCAAGGTTATTCTGATGCGCGCAGGGCAACTGGATCGCCAGATTACGATCGAGCGAAAACAGGCTACGGTTGATCCGACCTATGGCACGGAACTGATTACGTGGGTTCCGCTGGTCGCGCAGGCCGGCAGCCCGACCGTGGCGCAACGCTTCTGGGCACAGGTGCAGGATGTTTTGCCGAGCCGATCGGAGGTTGTGACGCAGGGGCTCGCCGTGGCGCGCAATCAATCGCGGTTGCGGATGCGCTATCGCGGCGACGTGACCAGTGACATGCGCGTAACGGTGCATGGCGCGACGGATGTCGTGATGCAGATCGTCGGCGGCCCTTCCGTGCTCGGGCGCAACGAGTGGCTGGAAATGGTGCTTGAACGATATTCTTCATGAGGCTCTAATGTTCAGATTGAATAAACCGATTACGCTGGTTATTTCAGCCGCGTTGTATGACGAGATTGTGCTGGCAATGGCTGCGGCCGGCGCTCACGTTACGTTTACCGAGGCAGGGCTCGATATGCGCAGCATCGGCCTGGTGCGCGGGGAAGAACCTGCCAAGCCGGTGCATCGGCCGATCAGCAAGAACACGGCGCCGGGGGCGATATGAAAATTCACATCAATACCGGCGACGGAATACCCAACGAAATGACGCTGACTATGGACGACGGAAGCCCCTTGGAGAATGTATTTGCGGTCGATATCAAAATCCGCCCGGGGGAACTGATACTCGCGACGCTTGAATTCTTATTGCCTCGCGTCGACTTCGATGTCAAAGCAACCGTAACAGAAGCGCATCTGCGCGAACTGGCAGAAGCGCACGGCTTCGATCTGATGAAGAAAGAGCCGGGGGCGATCTGATGGCGGAGATTCACGTTACCGGCCTGGCTGACCTGCAAAAGTTCCTGGACACTCTGCCGGCGAAGATTGAGCGGAACGTGCTTAGAGGGGCGCTTCGCGCAGGCGCTAAAGTTATCGAGGCGCAGGCGAAGGCGCGCGCCCCGGTTGGGCAACCGAGCTCTGAGAATAAAAGGCTCTACGGCGGATATGCCGGTGCGTTGCGCGATAGCATCCGCGTGACAACGCGCATCAAAGGCGGGAGGGTGACTGCAAGCATCAAGGCCGGAGGAAAGAACAGCAAGACCAAGGCGGATGTTTACTACGCGCACATGGTCGAGTTTGGCACTTCTGCGCACAACATCGCGGCGCACATTGGCGGATGGCTTTCGTTCATGAATATTTTCGTCAAGTCTGTGAATCACCCCGGGGCCAAGCCACACCCGTTCATGCGCCCTGCTCTGGATTCGCAGGCGAGTAATGCGGTCGTTGCGGCGGCGGACTACATGAAGCAAAGGCTCCAATCACAACACGGAATTGATACTTCAAGCGTGGTGATCGAGGGGGATTCGTGAGCGGGGTTGCCGTAGTCCGCTACCTGCTGGCCAACAGCGCGCCAGTGCTCGCCATCATTCCGGCCGCGCGCATCATGGCGGGCGACTTGCCGCTGAACGCAACGCTGCCCGCAATCTCTGTCATGGAGATCGACAGCCAGCCGCACAACACTGTGGCGATGACCGAGCCGAACAAGCTGCACACCGAGCGCGTGCAGGTCTCCGTGATCTTCAAGGGGTCGGGCGGCACGCCGGCGGGAACCGGGCTGCCAGGCGTCAAGGGCGTGCTCGCGCTGCTGCTGGCGGCCGTCCCGCACACGCACGGCACGGTAAACGGCATCAACGTGGTATCGATCCTGCCGGATGGCGAGGGGCCGGATTTGCAGGACGCGGCGACTTCGCTTTACTCGGGCAGCCGAGATTTTATCGTGCGCTGGAAATCCTGACGCACGTTACCGAGCACCACCAGCGACCCGCTTCGGCGGGTTTTTTATTGCCCGCGAGGGTCTTTTGAGAAGGAATTACGATGGCCTACGAGTCAGTCGCCGGCGCAACGCTGGCATGCAGTGTCACACCACCGAGCCCGGACAACACCATTGCCGGGTTTTCAACCGCGATCGTATACACGACGATCGGGGAAATTACTGACCTGCCGGGTGCGGCTGGTCGGTCTTATAACACCGTCGAGCACGCGCCGATTAGTAATCGGAAGCGCAGCAGGAAAAAAGGCAGCTACTCGCTCGACGATATCACTGTCACGATGGCGTGGGATCAGTCCGACGCCGGGCAGGATCTGTGCCGCACGGCCGCGCTCGACGACAGCGTGCTGACCTTCAAGCTGACCAAGCAGGGCGGCGATATCCGCTACTTCACCGCGCAGGTTTCCAAGTTCATCGAGAACATGGGAACCGTCGACAACGTGGTGCAAGGCTCGATGATGCTGCTGCGCCAGACTGACACCGTTTCAGATCCGGCCTGATTCTAGGCCATAACACGCACCGTCCCGGCCCGCGGCGTCCCTTTCGTGGGAACACGTGGGCTGGGCTCCGGTGTTTCAATCCCACGAAAGGAAAAAACATGCTGTTCGATTTATCGCAGTACGAACTGGAAGAAACCGCAACGCTGACAGTGCAGAACGCCAAGGGCGACGACGATCTGATCGGCGCCGATGGCATCACTCCGGTCACCATCGTGCTCTATGGCGGCGGCAGCCGGCAGGCAGTCAAGGCGTTGCACAAGGCAGGGCAGCAGGCGCAGCTCAGGTTGCAGGCGCTGTTCCGCGGTAAGGTCGACAAGCGCGCAGCCGAAGCGGCCGATGAGGAAATGGCCGAGAAGCTCGCAACCTGCACCAAGGAAATCATTAACTTTCCGGTCGATCCGCTTGCGCTGTATTCAAACCCAAAGCTCGGCTACATCACCAAGCAGGTGCAGAAGTTTCTGGACGACGACGCAAATTTCGCCAAGGCGTCTACGGCCAGCTCAGTCTCTACGTCCGACAAGACGCTTGGCTGAAAGCCGTCCCGGAGACGCCTGGGAAAAATGTTGACGGCACTGAACCCCTGTCCAGGCTGCGGCGGCTGATCGAAGATAACGCGCCGATTGAAATACCGCCGCTCGATGCCGGGGAATACCTGTTCAATTATCTGTACGAGGTCGGGCCCGCGATGCAGGGTGACATGGGCATGAAGTCGCTCACGCATTGTGAGTTGCGAAAATGGCAGGAGAATATCGGCCTGTGCCTGTCGCCGTGGGAAGTCAGGACGCTGTTCAACCTCTCGCGCGAATACGTTGCGCAGGCGCAGCAGTCCACGAAGCCGGAATGCCCGCCGCCCTATGGGCCTGTAGCGCATCGGGCGGCGGTGGCAAAGAAAATTGATGAGGTATTCGGATAATGGCTATTGCCGGCACTCTCGAAATCCAGATGCTCGCCAACATGGCCCGTTTGACCGCGGACATGAACACGGCCAAGAACACGGTCGGCGGCGCGATGAAGAACATCGAGGGCGCCGTCTCGTCTGCGAAATCCATGCTCGCGTCATTGGGCGTAGGTCTTGGCGTCGGCTACTTCGTCTCGCTGGTCAAGGGGTCGATCGACGCTGCAGATCACCTGCAAGACCTTTCCAAGACCACCAGCATTACGGTCGAGCGGCTCGCCGGGCTGCGGGTAGCCGCGAAACAATCCGGCGGCGATCTGGACAGCATCGCGCAGTCGATCAACAAGCTCTCGCAGAATATGGGCAAGGACGCCGAGAAGTTCAAGGCGCTCGGTGTGTCCGCAAAAGACCCGCTCGAGGCGTTTAAGCAGCTTTCGGATATCTTCGTCGCCATTCAAGACCCGCAGCAACGCGCCGCAGTCATGGCTGCTGCCCTCGGTAAATCATGGGCAGGCGCCGCGCCGCTGCTGGCCGAAGGCGGCAGGCGCATCGGGGAAATTGTCGAGCAAGGCTCCGCGCTTTCCGGAGCAACATCGGAAATGTCAAAGCAGGCCGACGAGTTCAACGACAAGCTCGTTTTGCTCACCGGCACTGGCGGCCTACTCACGCGCGCGATCGGGCCGCTGCTGCCGCTGCTTAACGTGATGGCCGATGACATGCTGGACGCGCAGAAAAATGCGACTAAATTGGACGGCCAATTCAAGCCGCTGCTTGAGACATTCAAGGCTCTCGTGGTATTGGGTGGCAATGTCGCTTTCGTTTTCAAAGGCGTCGGCACCGAGGTCGGCGGGATGGCTGCGCAGCTCGCGGCGGCTGGTCGCGGCGACTTCGCTGGAGTCGCCGCTATTCGCAAGGCGATGATCGAAGATGCTGAAAAGGCACGCACAGAGTTTGATGCGTGGGAAAAGAAAATCCTCGATGTCGGGAGCGCGGCGAACGGGGTGAAGCAACCGCTCGCCGGAATGACGGACGAGCAAAAGAAAGCTGCTGCAGCTGCAGCTGCAGCTGCCGCTGAGTTTGTGAAAGAGAGTAAATCCGTCAATACTTTGGCGAAGGAAATAGAAAAACTTCTCGCCCTCGGAAAGAAAGGCGAAGGCGAGGCCGCTGAAGCGCGCGTGAAGATTTGGGAGGACGAACAAAAGGCCATCAACGATTTCAGAAACGCGGGGTTTGAAGAGGACAAGAAACTGCTTGCGTTAGGCGTAAGCGGTGAAGAGGCGGCAGCGGTTGCAAGGTCGGAAGCGGTCATAGCAGAAATTGGGGCGATCAACGATGTCAGAAATGGCGCGTTCGATGAAGAGACGGCCAGAATTAAAAAACTGGAAAACGAACGCCTGACCGCGCAGGTCTCAATGTGGCAATCGGTCGAATCCGCCGGCCATCAAGCCTTCCTGTCGATCTTCGACACCAGCAAGTCCGTGCTGGAGCGCATCCGCGCCATGCTGAAAACGCACCTGATCGATATCCTGTATCAGATGACAGCGAAAAAGTGGATATTCAACATCGTCGCCAACGTGAGCGGCGCGAGCGTGGCGCAAGCGGTGTTTCCTGGGATGGCGAATGCAGCGTCCACTGCGGGCGGTGTAGGTAATATGTTCTCTGGTGTGAGCAGCTTATCAAGCATGTTCGGCGGTGGGGGGATGTATAGCGCGTTCGCAACTTCGGCCGCGGGCGAATTTTTAGGATTGTCCACGTCTACCGCGTTGCTCGGTGACGCGACCGCGACATCAGCGCTCGCCATGACGGAACTCGGTACGAGTATCGGTGCATTTGTGCCGTATGTTGGTTGGGCGTTGGCAGCGTTTGCTGCATATAAGGCGTTTTTCGGTGACCACGGCACGCCCACCTCCAGTCTCGGCGACATGGGTCGAACCTATGGGCCGGGCGGTACGGTGCTCTCGCAATATGAGGGGCCGTTCGCCACTGGCGCCGGCGGCGGGCAACTTGATGCGCTGTACGCGAAATTCAGCGACATCGCAACTGCGCTTGGGGTGACCGCCGGGGCGGTGAGTTTTTATTATGGTGCAAATACAGGCGCGGGTGGCACCAATCCGCAATTTCGTCTGCAGGGCGGCGCCGGCGGGCGCAGTTACGACTCAGGAATTGAGACGCCGCTCACCGACGCGAATGTGGCGCTTGCAATCTCGCGGGCCATCGCGACCGCTGTGCAGGGTAGTGATTTGCCGGTGTACCTACAAAAAGTATTTGAGGGCCTGGATTTTTCAACCATGACGCAGCCCGCGATCGATGCGACGCTGGGATTCGCCGGCTCGCTCAAGCAGCTTCGAGACCAACTCACCGAGACGCGCACGCCGGCGGAAATTGCGGTAGCGCAGGTGGCTGAACTGAACAACGCGCTCGGCGCGAATGCTACGACGATCGAGTCGTGGAAAACGCAATTCGTCGCGGCGATTGATGCGGGAATCAATCCGCAATCTGTCGCGCAATGGCAGGCGCTCGGGGTAGCGATTCAGGCTACGACCGACGCCGCGGCTGATTCAGGGCAATCCTTTGCGGATGCCGCGAAACTCGCGCAGCAGCAACGAGAGCTGGAAATCCGACTCATGGAAGCGCAGGGCAACGCCGCGGGCGTGCTTGCCGCGCGCCGTGCTGATGAGCTGGCGGCGATGGACGAGAGCCTGCGGCCTTTGCTTAATCTGATTCATGTGGCTGAGGATTTGGCAGCAGCTTCGGCGAAGGCCGCGCAATTGTTAGCCGCGCAAAGTCAACTCGAGATCCGTCTCATGGAAGCGCAGGGCGACGCGGCGGACGCGCTCGCCGCACGGAGAGCGGAAGAGCTTGCGGCAACGGACGCTTCGCTGCAAGGGCTGTTGTTGCAAATTTATGCAGCAGAGGACTTAGCAGCAGCCACTGCGGAAGCTGCGAGGCAGGCGGAAGAAGCTCGGAGGCGAGCAGACGCAGCCCGGCAGGAGGCTGAGAGGCGGAGGGCCGAGGAGGAGCGTGAAGCCGAGAGGTTGGCGGAAGAAGCTCGACAAAGGGCGACCACGCGGGGGCAACTTGAAATCCGACTCATGGAAGCGCAGGGCAACGCCGCCGGCGCGCTCGCCGCGCGGCGCGCGGCTGAGCTTGCGGCGATGGATGCCAGTTTGCGTGGTCTGCTGCGCCAGGTTTATGCAGCAGAGGACCTGGCAGCGGCCGCGGCTGAAGCCGCCTCAAAGATCGCCACGGCAGAAGACGCGCTGCGCGGCGCGTACCAGCGCGAGGTCGATTTGCAACAGGAGCGCGTCGCGGCGGTCAAGACGGCCGAGGCCGCACTCCGCAGCGTCTATAACTCCACGGCGTCGGCGCTTGACAGTACGATCAAGCAGTGGCGCGATGCGTCCACGGCGTTGCGTGAATATGGGTTCTCGCTGACCGGGGACACGACAACTGGCGGCGCCGCGAATCGATTTGCTGACGTGTCAGCGAGGGCGCGACTCGGCGACCTGACTGCCATCGGGCAGTTGCAATCCGTGAGCGAGGCGTTCCGGCAATCATCACTCGCCAGCAGTGCGACGCGCGAGGACTACCTGCGCGACATCGGGCGCATCCAATCGGCGCTTGCCGATACGGCGGAGGCGGCAGATCGACAGCGGAGTATTGCTGAGCAGCAGCTCGATCAGCTTACGAGTCAAGTTTCGTCGCTGATCGAGATCGACGGTGGCATAGCGACGGTTGCACAGGCCATCGCGGCTTTGCAGTCCGCGCGAGCGGCGGAGGCCGCCGGCGCTGCCACGCTTGCCGTGATGACCGCGCAGGTGTCTGCGCTGATCACGATCAATCAGAGCGTGTTATCGGTTGAGCAAGCGATACTCGATCTGCGTGCGCTCAATACCTCGAGCGTTGGCGTTGAGGCACAAGCCACCGGATCACAGTTTTTCCAACCGGCGCGCATTTATACCGCCCAACAGACGCAAGGGATGCTCAGTGCGTCGAACGATGATCTGGTGAAAGAGATTCAAGGGCTGCGCGAGGATAACCGCGCAATCAAGTCGGAGCTGGTCGAGATCAAAAAGACCAATCGTGACTTACTGGTGATTAACGATAAGTGGGACGGCGACGGGCTTCCTGCGGAGCGCGCGGCATGAGTGGCAGCAACTTCACCATGATTCGCCCGCTGGACATCATCAACGCGCTATTCACGTCGAGCACTATCACCGAGGCGGACTACGGCGCATACAACGCGGGCACAACCTACGCACTCGGCGAGCGCGTGATATTGGTAAATCCGTCATCAACTGTCACGATCACGGTAGCGGCTCCCGGCGTAGTGACGTGGACGGCTCACGGCCAGCCGGTGGGCGCGAAGATCGTGCTTTCCACCACGGGCGCGCTGCCGCCCGGGCTGACGGCGGGCACGATCTACCACATCGTCGCCGTGGCTGCTGACACATTCAAGCTGAGCGAGACGGCGGGCGGGCAGCCCATCATTACCACGGGCACACAATCCGGCACGCATACTGCGACCACCGAGTTGCACAAAATATACGAGTCGCTGCAGGCCGGGAATATAGGGCACTACCCAACGCTCGCCGCGTCCAGCACGTGGTGGCTGGATGTGGGCGCGACCAATCGTTGGAAGATGTTTGATACCGCCTACAACAGCCAGAGCGAAAAGGCCGACACCATCGTCGTCGTGCTGACGCCGGGCGAAGTGGTCAACTCCGTGGCGCTGCTCAACCTCGAAGCGGCGAGCGTAACCGTCGCGCAAACGGTTAGCGGCTTTACGCGCACGATTACTCTCAATTCGCATCCAGTGCTCAACTGGTATGACTGGTATTACGAGGAGTTGATTCGCGAGTCGGAAGCAGTGTTCACCAATGTGCCGCCGTACGCAACGGGCGTGCTCACCATCACCATTGACAACACGGGGGGCACCGCAAAGATCGGCGTGCTGATCATCGGCAAGGCGCGCGAACTCGGTTCGACGCAGTGGGAGCCGACGCGCACTATCAACGATTATTCAGTGACTGACGAAGATGCCTTCGGCAACGTGACGCTGGTGCAGCGCAGTTATAGCAAGCGACTAAACGTGGAGTTCAGAGTTGCTGACGGCGCTGAGAGCGAAGTCACTAGATTGCTGCAGGAATTCCGCGCGACGCCGATGGTGTTTGTCGGCTCCGAAGATTACTCGATGACAATCATCTACGGATTCCTCGGCGCGTGGGAAGTGCCAATCTCGATCACCGGCAAGAATGCAAACCTGACCATCAAGGGACTGATCTAATGCCTATCACCCAGACCATCACAACGTTACCCGCCGCGCCCGATCCGGCGTCAGACACGCCTTCAAACTTTTCGACCAAGGCTGCGGCCTCGGTGCTCGCGCAAAAAGCGATGGTGGTCGAGCTGCAAACCTGGACGACGCAGGTCAACGCGCTCGCCGCCGCGATGAGCGCGATTGCGGCAGGCACGGCAATCGCTATCCCCTACACGTTCAGCACCACGACTACTGACGCTGATCCGGGCGCGGGCTACCTGCGCCTGGATAACGCGACGCAGAATATCGCGACTACGCTGCGCGCCGACCTTGCCGGGGCTGACGGCGTGACCTATACCGATGTGCTGGCGCTCATGGATGACAGCACGAGCACGATTAAAGGATTTATCCAGTTACAGAACATCGCGGACGCCACCAAGTGGCTGCTGTTCTCGGTTACCTCGATGGCGTCTCCTGCCGGCTACCGGAACATCACGGTGGCGTGCGTCGCATCCAGCGGAACAAATCCGTTTGCGAATGGGGATTCGATCACACTTGAATTCACACGCGCAGGCGATAAGGGCGATACCGGCGCTACGGGGCCGGCAATCGGAACATTCACGGAGATTTTCAAGACCGCCAGCGCAGATTCTCCATTGACCGCCGCGCAGGCGTCGGGAACCATCGTCAGCAACTACGGAATGACGGACGCCGATTGCACGATTGACCTGCCGACCGCTGCTGAAGGACTGTCGTTCGTCGCCATCCTGCCGACGGTGAGAGCGCGCTTTTTCAAGTTCCATTGTCCGGCCGCGCAGGCGGACAAAATATACTTGCTCGGCGTCGCCGGCGCCGACGACGGCAACGTTGGCGTCGCGTCGGGCTACGCGACCGGAGCATCCGCTTCGTTCTTCACGTTTAAGGCAAGCGATGGCGGTTACGATTGGTTCTGCATCCCGATTTTTGGGACGTGGGTGGCGTCGTGATAAAACCCTGGCTGGTCCGGCCGCAGCGCTACCTCGTTGGTGCCGTTGACTTTGACGGCACCAACGACTACATGCTACGTGGTGCCGGGCTGACCGGCGCTGCGGACGGGAGTCAGGGAACCATTAGTTTCTGGTTCCGGTTGGACGGCGGGGATGCCGCAACCCAATACTTTTTAGCGAATGCTGCGGATAAAGTGTTCGTTAGGCGGACAGCGGGCAACCTTATAAATATTCAGGCCGGGCCAAGTACTGGTGGCGCGTTGCTGAACATATCAACGGTTGCCACCTATGCAACGTCTGCTACGTGGCGTCACTTTCTCGCCTCGTGGAATTTGGCCACGGCTGGAGCGCGGTTTATCTATGTAGGTGACGTTGCTGATCTTACCGTCACCACATTTACTAACGGCACGATTGATTATACCGATACCAATTGGGCTATCGGCGCGACTGCGGCGGGGGCGAGTAAATTGAACGGATGCCTTGCCGAGTTGTTTTTCCACACCACCTATCTTGACATCAGCGTTGAGGCCAACCGCAGGAAGTTTATCGACGCGGCGTTGAACCCAGTGAATCTTGGGGCGGATGGCTCAACTCCGCTTGGCGCGCAGCCGCTCGTATACCAGCGAGTTGCTGACGGCGCGGCAGCCTCTACGTTTGCCTCGAATCTTGGCAGCGGCGGCAATTTCACGATTACCGGGGCTTTGGATGTAGCATCCACTTCACCTTCGGACTAAACAGGAGACGTAGATGGGAACTATTGTGGGAACACGAGGAAACGACACACTTATTGGCACCAATTTCAAGGACGTGATCTTCCCAGGCTTGGGGGATGACATCGTTTTTGGATTTGGCGGAGATGACAAGATTATCGGTTGGTACGGCAACGACTGGATCGACGGCGGTGCTGGCGACGATCAGATATTTGGTGGGTCAGGCAACGATATTCTTTACGGCGGCGACGGGCTGGATAGTACACGCGGAGAAACTGGCAACGACCTGCTTTATGGCGGGGCCGGAAGGGACGATCTGCGTGGCGGTGACGGCAACGATGTTGTTTACGGTGGCGATGGTAACGACCACATCAGAGGGAATGAGGGCAACGATACACTGTTCGGTGGGGCAGGAAACGACGACGTTCAAGGGAACCATGACGACGACATAATGGACGGCGGAACAGGGGACGACTTTTTGGCTGGTGGGGTACATCAGGACGACGATACGTTTATATTCCGCGCTGGTGACGGCCACGATACTATCAAGGAATACACAGCAGACGGGACAAATGGGTTTGACACGTTGATCTTCGTCGGCATTGACGCGAGCGACATCACCATGACCCGCGCCGACATAAACCATGACGGCAGGCTGGATACCGTCATCACATACGACGGCGGGCAGATCGACCTGCTCGGCGTGAGTGGGGCGATTCATTTCGAGTTTCAGTAGTCACGAGCGCGACAGGACGTGTAACGCCGTTTGAAGAAGGGTGATCATGTCAAGAGGGCTGGAAATTGGTTGTTTGCTGAAACGGATTCTGGCGTGGGTTGCCGGCATCATCGTCTCTATTGGCATCATCGGCAGCGCAATCACGTGGGCGGCGGATCAGCGATATATGAGGATCAGCGCGGTGCAGGCGGCGATTGAAAAATCCGCCGATGAGTCGCGCAGAGACACGCTTGAGGACGAGATTTTCAAGATAACCCAAGTTCCTGAGTCGCAGCGCACGGACATACAGCGGGCGCTGCTCGATCGCTACAAGCGCAAGATCGACGAGCTTAACGCCAAGCTGAGTCGCACTTCGTCGGGAGGCGGGCAATAATGCCGGAGTGGGTTGCCTACGCGACCCTCGCGCTGAATTTGCTGATCCTGCCCCTGCTGGGCGTGCTTTGGAAAATCAGCAAAGACGTGGTCCGTCTCGAGGTGCAAACCCTGCACTGCGCGCGGGAAACCGAATACCTCAAGTCCGAGGTGTCTGGGCTAAGAACTCAAATGGCGCTCACCGCCAGCGCCGCCGCCAGCGCCGCATCGTCCGCGGCTGCCGCTGCCGCTGCTATTTTGGCGTGTCCTGCTACCGTAAAGAGGTAATGGCATGAGCGATTACGACGTCTCGGACTACAACAAGCGCAGCACCGATAGGCTCGACAAGACAATCCATGGCCGGTTTCTCCGCAACCTCAAAACCCTGTGCGGGCAATCGGCGTGGATGCTGATTCTGCCGGTGGTCGCGGCGCTGTGGTTTGTCGACGCTGCGCTGGTCAAGACTATGATGCAGTGGACGCTGATGTCTGGTCTGATAGCTGGCGTGGCGCTCATCATCGTCGGGCTGATGCTGCCGAGCATTCGGGTTGCCGATCTGTTACCAGAGATCAGGAAAGGGAATATGGCAGTGGCAGTTGTTGCCGCGGCGTTCATGTTCTTCATGGCGCTGGTATTTATCGTTCTTGCACTGTGGGCGAAGCCATGATTACCGACAAGGATTTTTTAGAGCGGTTAATAAATGCGCTGGCGCAAGCGATAGACGCTGACAGCGCATTGCGGTACTTGTTGCCGCTTCGTTCGGAGCTTGTTGACCTTCACAACGAGGCGCAGATAAAGCTCAGTGCCCTGCAAAAGGATAGGGCCGGGTGAGAACCACATTGCAAGTAATCGGTGGCGTTGCCCTGATGCTCGGTGTGATGGCTGCATTCGTCTATGGAGCACTATGGTTGTTTTTTGCAGGGATACCGATATTTTGATCCCAGCAAACGCCGAAGTGTATCTACCGCTGCTCTTGAGCACGCTCGCCGCGTTGTGGCCAGCCGCGCCGACGCCATCTTTCCTGGCGGCGCAGATTGAGCAGGAGACATGCGTTCGCCTCACGTCACCGAAGTGCTGGTCTCCGCGCGCCGAACTCAAAACCAGCCGCGAGAACGGCATAGGTTTCGGGCAGGTAACGCGGGCGTTCAAGGCCGATGGGTCAGTCCGCTTCGACAAGCAGAGCGAGCTGGTGGCGGCGCACCAGAGCCTCAAGGGCTGGACCTGGGACACGCGCTACAACCCGGAATACCAAATGCGCGCGCTGGTCGAACTCGACCGCTCGCTGTTCAAGTCCGTGTCGTGCGCCGCGTCGACCGCCGATCGCATCAAGCTCGCGCTCTCTGGCTACAACGGCGGCGCCGGCGGCGTGAAGCAGGATCAACTGCTCTGCCGAAACACGCCGGGCTGCGACCCGTGCGCCTGGGACGGCAACGTGGAAATCCGCAGCACCAAATCCCGCGTGAAGTGGCAGGGCTACGGGCAATCGGCCTACGACATCAATCGCGAATACGTGCGGAACATCTGGACCGTGCGCCGAGCGAAATACATCCCACTGATGGAGACATCATGACGTATACGTATTGGTTTCTCGCTGGCCTGGTCGCTGGCGTTGCGCTGTCAGTCTGGTGGTTTCGCGGCGACCTGAAATACCAGGTCGAAGATTGGCGCGAGCGCGCGGCCGACCGGATCCGCCGGTGGCTCGCGTGACCTGCTCGCTGGTCGTAACTATTATGATCGGCGCTCGCGCGGCATGGGTATGCCTGAATGAGGCCGCAGCGCCGGTGTTCCTGCAATGGGTGGCTGGATGAGTGGCCGCCGGCAACGTGGTATCGCTACCGGCTGGCTTTACCTGATCGGGCTGATTCTCCTCGTCGGCGCGCTGACCGGCCTGGTGGTCGCGTGGGACAACTACACCAGCGGCCTCATCGAGCAAGGGCATGATGCCGGCGTGGCGGAAACCAAGGCCGCCTATACACAGCGCGACAACGCGGCGCTGCAGGCCGCCAACCTCGAGATCCTGCGACTTACCGCGGACGTGCGCACGAAAGAGGAAGCCGCGGCCGTCAAGGTCGCTGCGATTGCAGCACAACTCGCCAAGGAGAAAATCGATGGACAAGCTCAACGTGCGCGGGACGTGGCTGATATTCGCGCTGGCCTTATCAAGTTGCGCGACCCAGGCGCCGATCCCGCCGGCGCCCTCGCCTGTGATCCACGTGCCGGGACCGAGACTGCCGCCGGCGCCGCCCGGGGTGATGGTCGAGCGCCAGGCGGACTTTCGGGCGCGAGTGCTGAATTTCTTCTCGGCATCGCCGACGACGCCGACGTCCTTGCCCACCAACTTGCCGCAGCCCAGGCCGTGATCCGGCAGGACCGGCTGACGTGCAATGGGCCCTAAGCCTCGACCGCGGCACGGAGTCGCACCAGCAGATAAGCGACCGTAAATGGCAGCGCTTCGCGCACGGCCGGCAGCTCATCGAGGTGATCGAGCAACGCCTGCGCGCGCGCCTGTAGCGCGTCATCCTTCCCTTCCATGATGGTCCCCTCCTGCAGCCCTTAACGGGCGTCCCGCGCCGCGGTTTACGCGACCTTCAGCCTTGACCAGGCGGCCAGCGTGGGGATAGCTGTTAATCCCCGTGGGGACGCCAGCTTATCCCCGCTTACCGCGGGAATTTCGTAATGGATCCGGCACTGTAGGGTCGCCGGATCCATGGTGACGCGGTCGATCAGGCCGCGCAGGAAGTCTTTCATCTGCACCGGCTCGAGGCGCGCCAGGTCGTCAGCCAGATGATCCAGGAGTTGCAGCACGTCGCGCTCGGTGATGCCGGCGATCGCGCGGGCGTGCTTGAGGCGCGTCTCGAGGTCGATCACGCCGGCGCGAATCTGTTCCCTTTCTCTTTCCCACTTCCCGATCTGCTCCATCAGCGGCCGCTGCTGGCCTTCCGGCAGCAGCGCCGTCACCTTGGCGATCTTGCGATCGAGCGCCTCGATCTCGGTATACGCGCGCGCGATCGCCTTCACTTCGTCCTCTGGCGCCATCAGACGCCTCGCATCGCGCACCAGGGCGGCCAGGAAGCGCTCGGATTTGAGGTCATGGGCAATCTTGCCCACCACGGCGCGCTCCACGGCCTCAGCCGCAACGCGGCGGCCGCGGCGATAGTAGCGGGTCAACCGGTCGCGGCAGCCGTGCCACGGCTCGCCGGCGGGCGTTTGCAGCAGCCCGGCGAGCAGGTAGTCGGCCGGGGCGCGATCGCGCCGGCGACGGCCGCTTTTTTCCTCGAGCCGGCGCAGCAGCGCTTCGGCTTCCTCACGCGTGATCAGCGCTTCGTGCGTCCCTTCCTTGATGTGCCATTCCGAGCGCGGCCGGCGTTTGATGCCGCCCTGGTAACCTTCGCGCGTGCGTTCGTTGTGCACGTTCCAGACCGTGCAGCCCGCATAGGTCAGCGCGTTCCATTCCACGCCTATCAGCGAACTGGCGGGAAGCGTCACGCCGGCCGCGCGTACGGCCGATCGGCGCGGGATACTCGCGGCGCGCGCTTTCAGATACCGCGCGATCGTCGGGCCCTCGGGGGCGAGCTCGAGCCGTGACTTGGTGACGGGCTGGCCGTCGCGCGTCGCGCCGGTCGGCTCGTGCTTGAGCCGGTAGCCGTAGGGCGCGCGGCCGCCGGCGCGGAAGCCGCGCTTGACGTTCTCGGCCATGCCGGCGAGACCTTTCTGTTTTGATTCCCAACTGTGATATTCGGCGAAGCCGTGCATCAGCGGCGTGATGATGATGTCCACCATCGGGTTTGATTCCGGCATGCGGGCGTAGATCACCTTGACGCCGCGGATGCGCGCGTCGTGGGTGAAGACGTGGGCGACGAACTGGTTGCGTGACAGGCGCGAGGGTTCGAGCAGCAGCACGACGGCCCAGTCGCGCGCGGCCGACTTCAGCGCTGCGCGGAGCTGCTGGAACGCGGGGCGGTGCTCGTCCTTGGCTGATTCGACGACGTCGACGAACTCGCGGACGATCTCGAAGCTACGGCTGGCGGCGAGGCGCAGCAGCTCCTGGCGCTGCGTCTCGATCGAAACGTCGTGCCGATCCTTCGATGATCTCAAATACAGGACGGCTTTGGCGGAGGGCATCAAGTTGAGGTCCTAGCAGGCGCAGCGTCGCGGGCACTGCGGATTCTACGTCCGGCACGCCGGCGGAGTCGAGCATGGTGATGAGGTCGGGCTGGCGACGGGGAGTCATCGGTTCGCGAGTTCGATCGCCATCGACCAAGGCACTTCGAAGAAGCCAAGCATGCCGCGGAGTGGCCGCGGTTCGATGGGTTTGGCGTTGGCGATGACGAAACCGTAGGGGCCGCTGAAAAAGGGCGATGGGTGCGATGTGACGCAGTCGACGATCTCGGCCTGACCGATGATGCCGCCGCGCGGGAAGTCATTCTCTTTTTTGTGATCGAACAGATCACCGACGGATAACGGCAGCCCGTGCTTGTACCAGTTGTTGACCAGCCAGATATAGCCCTCGAAGTCGAATTTTTTCCCTGCATGTATCAGAAACGATCCGCGGAACGTCGTCGGCCAGGTGCGATTTTCAACTGGCTTTATGCCGTCGACGATGAGTTGCGCCCAGGGCTGCATGATGGAGAGGGCTTTCATAGCTTCGCCCATTTTCGCGCGAGATGTTCATTGATCGCGTCGAGCACCACCGCATCGCCGTGTTGCTGGCCAACGCGGCCGCCAAAGGCTGCGCCAGCGAAAAACGCGCATTCAATTGCGTGCGCCTGATCAGGCGGCATCGCCTTGCCGTGGTACACACCGGCGAGCCATTTTTCGTAGCCTTCCCAGAGCGGATTTTTCATGCGGGATATTCATCGTGAATGTGGCCGTCGAGTGTGCGGCCGGCGGTTTTTTTGCCGACGCGAAACATAATCGCTTCGCCAGATCCGTCGTCATCGTGGCCATTCCAGCAGGTAGTTTTTTCGAAGAACTCGCCGGCACTAGTGACCGTGCCCCAACGACCGTCGCGATTCATCATGCCGGCGCCGCTGTGGCTGCGCGGCATCCACTCGCCCCACTGTTTGAAAAAGAACGACACACCAGCCGCCTCGCACTGATCGCGCACCGACCTGAACCAGTCTGGATGCGATGGGCGGGCGTTCGGGCCGGATTCGCCGCCGGCGATGAGCCAGTCGATGCCGGACAGGTGATCGACGAAAATCTGGCCTTCAACAGTGCCATCCCTCGTGACATCAATATGGCGACGAAACAAAATAGAGCCGAGTGCCGGTTCATAGCTCACAAATCGCACCGCCGCTGGCGTTTGCAGCAGCAACGGCATGCGCTCGTCGGCAGTCGCTTGATTCTCGACGCTGACGCCGAGCCAGACGTTCTTGAGCATGGGGCCTGCCGGCCGCCCTTCACCACCGAGCCGAAGGCCGTTATCCCAAACCAGTCGCCCCATGAAATACTGCATGCGCCAGGCCCTTTTGGTGAGTATTTGAAACGTGTGCGTCGCGGCGAGTCGGTTGAGCGCGACCGCATGCCCATTGAGCGATTGGCGCATTACGTCGAATACTTGCAGGATGAACTCGTCCGGCACATCCTCATGAAACAGGTCGCTCATCGAGTTGACGAAGATGCGGCGCGGTTTTTTCCAGCGCAGCGGTTGGTCGAGGCGCTCGGGATGACAGCGCACGTCGGTGAATTGGCGCTGCCGGTAGTCTCCGGTGGCCAGGCTGCCGACACTCTCGCGCCCGTATACGCGCGGGAACAGGCGCTCAGCGTAGCAGTGCTTGCAGCCCGCGCTGACCTTGGTGCAGCCGGTGACGGGGGACCACGTAGCGTCCGTCCACTCGATCTTTGTGTTGACGTTAGACATATTTTCTGTTTTCTCTGGCGTGATGGCAGCGGCTGCAAACCGACTGAACGTGGGTGTGGTTTTCAGCGTCGTAGCCAAGGTAGTGATCGTATTCGTGCCGGCGTT
>ERZ1292629.979-Hain-H43-01um-R1-979-length-30136-cov-18_pt1 | contig 30136 bp, 29 predicted proteins | sample MGYA00564399_ERZ1292629 | MGnify/ENA primary metagenome ERZ1292629 (study PRJEB36523, sample SAMEA6512636) | groundwater metagenome | collected 2019-01-08 | study: AquaDiva: Metagenomics assemblies of 32 groundwater samples
CTGGGTGTTGCGGTCAATCCAATACGGATAGCATCGAAGTGCGAAAGAACGGCATTATAAACACCGAAAATGGTTCGATGTGCCTCGTCGGAAATAATGACATCAAAGTAGCCGCTGGTGAGAGATGGAAGTTGAGAGTAAAGAGTTTGGAGCGTGGAAATTACTATCTCAGATTCGTCCTTTGGCTTACCGCCATAAAGGAGGGTGGATGAGTGATCTTTTAGAATCTCATCAAAAACTTCTTTGGTCTGCACGCCGAGTGGAATTCTATCTACAAGAAACAAAGCCCGATTCACAATACCCGCGTCAAAAAGCCGTTTGAGATAGAGCGCGATGACATCGGTCTTGCCAGTACCCGTTGCCATGACCAAAAGCATTTTGCGCTTGCCGCCTTCAAGCGCTTTATCCATAATATGCATTGCCTCTTTTTGATATGGACGGGGCGTACGCCACTCTCCACCTTTAAAATATCTTTCAGGAATCGGCATAACTGACATTTGCTTTTGTTCAAGTCGCAAGTTTTGTATTTTTTCAAGATCGCGCTGGGAATAAAAAGTTGCCACTTTTTGTTCTGGGCGATTCTTATAATCCCAAAAATAAATCTCCTCACCGTTAGATAAGAAAATGAACTCAGCTTTGATTGATTCTGCGTACGAGAGGGCTTGTTGTTTGGCAGAAGCAGGATCAACTGCAAATCGCTTTGCTTCAATCACGGCTATTCCGCGGCCCCGGCCATCTTTCAAGATGTAATCGGCTCGTCCGGCCTGCGAGGTCTCCTCCGTGGACACTTGATTTTTGTCTTTAATATCCCAACCCGCGTCTTTTAGTTTTTCGTCAATCAGAATACGCGCGTCGGTCTCGCGTAAAAACTTTTTTCCTGTTGTGTCTTGATTGGCCATAGTTATAGCAATTTGTGTTCCTTAAAACTGAAATGATTTGTCTTGCTTACAATCACATGATCCTTCACTTCAATACCAAGAAGCTTTCCGGCATCAACCAGCTGTTTTGTAATTTCGGAATCCTCTTGTGATGGCGAGGGATCTCCGGCTGGGTGATTATGAGCGATAATAACCTGCGCGGCTAAATGTCTGACTGCCGGCTCAAATACTTCTCGAGGATGAACGAGATTAGCATTAAGAGAACCGACTGAAATGACCTCTCGTTTTATCTCTTGATTACGCGCATCCAAAAAGAAAATCACAAAATGTTCTTTTTTGTTGTCGCGGATATCCTTCAGTTGATCCCAAACATCTTGAGGCGAGAGCAGTAAAACCGATTGCTTATTTTGTAGAAGCCGGCGGCCAAGCTCAAAACAAGCCACGATCTCGCAGGCCTTAGCCGCACCCAGACCAAAGGTGCTTTTTAGTTCTTTGACCGACGCTTTTGCCAACCCAACGCCGCTAAATTTTTTGAGAATTTTGCTTGAAAGTTCAACCACATTCACGCCCTCACTACCAGTTCGTAAGAGAATAGCCAAAAGCTCCGAATCCTTCAGATTCTCGACGCCCTTAGCCACTAGCTTTTCTCGCGGCCTATCCGATTTTGGTAAATCTTTTATTTTCATATTATCTTTCGCCGCTTAACACCCTCTCGAACGCTTCGAGGTTTCCCATGGCGTCATTCACAGGATTATGGTCGTGGGGTGTTACGCGCAATTTCTTCCACGAGCTGGCATTTGTAAAATCTCCCGTGAGTCCGGCGTAAAAATCGCCGATCCTTCGTGCCGAATGACCGAACGGATTTTTACCAAGAAACAGATGGAAATAATAGTTTATGAATTGCCAGTCATAAGCCGGATTGTCACTCACAAATAGGGGCCTAAATCCTTTCTCTACCACTGATGAAATCCATTTGTCGAAATCTTCGAATGTTTCTTTTGTCGCTCCTGTACCGTGGAATGTTTGTCTTGAAGGATACGCAACCGCGCCAAATTCAAACCCCACCGGATCATTCAGTGTCGGTGCCGGTCCGTGTCCCTCGCAATCCACGAATATTAAGTTTTTGATGGCAGTTTCCTGTGACATAAATTTATTTGCTTGCTTCGTACTTAAAATTTTCCGGAATCTTCCAGACGCCTTTTTCTCGGAATGCGGGGATCTTCTGCCTACGAGCGGCGTTAGAGAGGGCCGGTCCCGACAAAGAATGCTTCTTGGTATAATCCGCAAGCGGAATGATAGTCTCTCCCTTGAGATACGCTATGCGTTTGTGAAGGGACTCCGTCAGGCCAAGCACAAGAATTTTTTCTATCGTTTTGGTGTTCTTGTTATCTCGATAGTCGCCAAAAGCCTTGTAGTAGTCCTTCTTCTCACGGTCCCGGACAATAACAGTGGGAAAGCCGATTCTCTGAAGTTGGTAGTTAATGAGTACGCGGCCAATGCGCCCGTTACCGTCATTGAACGGATGGATAGTTTCAAAATCAAGATGAAATTTTCCGATTTTATCCAAAAAATAAGAGTTGAGTTCGCTCGTGTATTCAACCAACACAGCTTCAATCATTCGCTCAACATGCTCCGGAGCCGGTGCGATATGCGTGCCGACTCGAACATATTCTCCTTTGGTGCGGAAACGCCCAGCTATCTGATCGTTGATGCCGCCAATCAGCATTTGGTGGAGTAGCAGGATTGTTTCTTTATCGATCTCGCGTTCCTGAGATTTGGCGCGAATGTAGCCAACGACACGAGCAAGGTTTTTTGCCTCAAAAACTTCACGCACGGAAACATCGCGAGACACTTCCATGTCGAGAAGGATTTTCTCGGCCTCCTTAAGAGTCAATGTCGAGTTTTCGATGGCGTTAGAGTTATAGACCGCTTCCGGAATTTCAGCTTCATCAACCATTACCAAAAGAGATTCCTTCCCTTTACGGAGCGAATCGTATTCTGCCTTGAGTTCTTGAATGCGCTTTTTTGTGGGGTTATTAGTAGCCATATGCTTATATAATAATCCTTTAACAATAAAAAGTCAATAACCTGTGAATTGTGCTAATAAATAAGGCTTATTCACAATATAAATAAGGGGGGCTTACTATATCAATCAAAAGATATAGAGCGGCCAATATCCACATTTTTGCCTTAAATAAAGGGATTTTTGGCCTATTTACTATTTACGGTTTGCACTATTTCGAATATAGCGGATTATATCGAATCTAGTTTGCATCAATCTCAAGACAGATACTAGTCCGAGAGTTAGTTTATCTCTGGGTTATCCACGGGAATTATACTTAAGAATTTTTCCGAGAAAAACACTGCAAAAAGCACTTTCGAACCTGCGGAAAGGCCGATGAATAAAGAGAAAAGTGCCGCTTTAGGCGACACTCATCCCATCTGGCTCCGGCGGGAGGATTGAACGCGGCGCAAAGCGCCTTCTCAAAACCCTCGTTTTTGAGTTCGTTCGTTTCACTCACTCATTCCGACACGGGGAGAGTATTTTCTCCCCGACCCCCTCTATAGTTCGAATCCTCTGCCTCCGCAACAGAAACCAAAAACACCGCACGCGAGGCACGGTCTTTTTGGTTTAGCTCCGAATTGTGGACAATGTTAGAACCATAATTCAGCGACAAAATCAGTATATTTACATCCCAGATTTGAGGGTATTAAAAAAACCGACTTTTACTAGTCGGCGAGTTGTCAAAGTGGCTTAAATTGCCGACTTTTGAAAATGACATTCCAATTATTCGTGGACTGAAAATCTCAATAATCTGTCCGACCATTTGAATTCTCCGACCCATAAGTAGTGGCCGTCAAAAGCGATGTTCATTGGCAAAAACATTCTGTCTTTGGCATTGGACGGAAATTTGCTGTAAAAATCCTTCTGTCCGAGTACAATATCCGGTTGGTCAGAAGGTTTTGTCGGAAATTTGCTCCAAATCAGCACCCTGTTATTTCCGTTGTCAGCCAAAAAAAGTTTGTCGTCATAAACAATTACGCCGGCCGGACCCTCAAATCTTAAGGGGCCGATATCAACCGGTTGCCTGCCGTCCAGAACTAAATCCGGTTTTTGCCCGTTCTCTCTTATCGGTAAATTCCAAATCAGCACGCGTTTGTTGTCGTTGTCTCCGACAACCAAACGCTTGTTGTCGCTACCGACGCCGATCGGAAATTTGAGATTGCCGAAGTCACTACCGGGTTCAGTTGCATTCAAATCTTTTTGTCCCAATACAAAATCCGGCTGGTTTCTTTTCTCCTGCGACGGCTTTTCTGTGAAAACAAAAACTCTATTGCCCTGGGCATCGGCTACATACAAGCCGTTTTTATCAACGGCAATCCCTCTCGGACCCAGAATTGTAAACTGAATCATAAAATCCGGCGGCCGTTTTTCGCTGGGCAGTTTATTCCAAACCGAAAGCCCTTTTCTCGAAGCGCAATACAATTTCCCATCATAGGCGCAATACGTGCCGCCATCGGAAATATTGTAAATATCGGCGTCAGCAAGACTTTCGTCCGGCAAATTATTATAAACCTGAACCAGGCCGTTATAATCGTCGCCGACAATCAGAATTTTACCGTCGGTAACAGGATACGGATTATTGCGGGAATTACGCGAAACCATACGGTTGGTATCGAAGTCCTTCTGTCCCAAAATGACATCGGGCAAATCATCTTCTTTTTCCGGCAAATTATTAAAAATCATTACCCGGCTGTTGTTGGTATCGGCTACGATCAGACGCCTGCCGTCCGTAGCCAGGCCGTAAGGACTATTGAAACTATACCGGCCGGACCGCGCTTTCCCGTCGCCCAAGACAAAATCGGGACGCTGATTATCGCGCGTAATGGGTTCCCGCCATACGTAAATATTGTTATCCATCGTGGCATATATTTTTCCGGCAACCGCAGCAACGCCAGTGCCGGTTTTATGAGCGCCAAGATCAATGATGTAATCGGCCCGCTGACCGCTTTGTTCTGGCAATCCGCGGTAGATAAAAATTTTTTTGGCGTTATAATCTCCGACCACCAGATAGTTGCCGTCGAAACTGACGGATCGCGGCGTTCGCATATATAACTTTTCGTCGTTTCTTGCTATGTCTCCGACAAATCTCTCGTTGAAATCTTTCTGCCCCAAAACAACATCCGCCGGAGCGTAATTCTGCGTGGGAAATTTATTCCAGATTAAAAGAGAGCCTTCCAAAGAAATAACGAACAGTTTGTCCCGGTAAATCATAACGTCCCACGGCCAGCGGATATGTCTTGTCTTGCGCGCATCCGGATCGGTAATCTTACCGGGAAACGCCTCCAGCTCGGAAGTAAAATCCGGCTGACCCAAAACCAAATCCGCCGGCTGGCCATTCGCGGTCGGGAAGGTATTCCAGATAAGAACACGCTCATTATAGGCATCCGCCACCACCAATCTTTGTCCATCGGTTGCCACTCCCGTTGGCCAACGTAATTTGTCCCCGGCAATATCGGGCGTATTGACGGTAAAATCTTTCTGGCCAATAACCAGGTCGGCGGGAGTATTATTGTTCTCCGGTATTTTATTCCAAATTAGAACCCTGTGATTATAGGTATCGGCGACTATCAAACGGGTACCGTCGGTGGCGACTTTGGTCGGATGATTCAGGGCCGAGGGCCCTCCGGAATTATTAAAATCGTCGGCAGAAAGAACCAAATCCGCCTCCTGGCCGGTCGTAAACCAGCCGCTTGGTTTTTCTGTCACTGCTTTATACGGCTTGGCGGCCGGCGGCTGATATTCTTTTTCCGCAAGAAACTGGTAGCCGAAGAAAAAAAATGGTTTTTTGAAAATTACGCTATAAAAATAGATTCCCGCCATTACGACCGCTATCGCCACGGCAGAAATCAACAACTCTTTTAAAAATTTGTTCATAGATGAAAGTAATTTACTTTTATTATAACTTTATTCTTCCAAAAAAACCGCCCAAATAATTGGGCGGAATTTGCGGGCTCCGGCGGGAGGATTCGAACCTCCAACCTCGTCCTTAACAGGGACTCGCTCTACCATTGAGCTACGCCGGAATACGAAATCATATTATCAGAAAACGCCGCCCCAAGCAATTCTATGTAGAAAAATTAGATTTTCGTGAACGCCGGTTCTTTGCGCGTTTTCTGCCGCGGAGTATACTGGGCGTATGAGCGAAGATATGGAGAAATTCCAGAAGGACGTAAATAATGCTTTCCGCGAAGAGGGCGAGCGGGCGGTGCGCGCGGATATTGCCGCCGGCAAAAAGCGTCTCCACGGCATCCGCGCGGCACTGCGAGCTCTCGACCGCTTTCTGGGCGACGGCCTTGCTGATGAAATGCCGCTCGGAGAAGCCATCGGTTTCCTCGAAGTCAGGTTGGAAGACATTGAGGCGGGAAACGATTTCGGAATTTCGCGCGAAGACATAGAACACGCTCATGATTTCCTCGACAGCATCGTTGGCGAAGAATATCCGGGCCGGATGGAACTCGGCTCGCTCGTCACCAAGCTCCAGGAAGAAGAAAAAGAGATTTTGGTGTAACTGATGCGCTCTCTGCCCGTGCTATCATTATTATTTAAGAAGCAGGGTAAGACATTTTGCTGGTCCGCGTATGCCGAATCCTAATTTTTATTTTTCTCTTATCGCGTTCCTCATCTCTCTGGGCGGCGGGATCTATTTTCTTGTTTGGTGGGTGAAAGGCGGGAGGCGGCATCCGCTTCTTTTTTACTGGAGTTATGGCCTTGGTGCGCTTTTATTGTTCAAAGTTCCGAATATTCTCGCTAACGGGCAATTCCAATTTGTGCAGGAAGATTTTTATATCTTTTTCTTCGCCACTTTACTCGCGTACTTTCTCGCGTATTTCGCGCTTATCCGTGGCTTCGCTTTTTTCATGGATATCCGCCACGGAAAATTACTCATGAGTTTTTGCGCCGTGTGGCTTGCGTTCGCCGCCGTGTATTTCGCCGCCGGTTTTCTCGTCCCGCAGATAGGCCCTGTCCGCGCTCCCGAGTGGTTCAGCCACGTCATCTTTTATATCCCGGCAGAATTACTCCTTTTCTATATGTTTCGCCGCGCGGTCAAACAGTCGGGAAGCTCGTTCGCTTTTTCGAAAAGCGGGATATTTTCGACCGGAGCCGCAATAATCCTTTTGTTCCTGACTTCGATGTTCTACATCACCGCGCAAACGGGGCATTACCCGGGAGCATTTTGGTATCTGCCGGTCATCTCTTCCGCGAAAATCTCGGTCTTTCAAATCGCGATCGGAATTTTCTTATTCTTCGGCCTCCGCTCTTTCGCGAAAGTATACATCGAGGTATCCGGAGCAGGCAAAGAAAAATAATTCATTGCATTTCCCTCCGCCGCCTCCACCCGGCGCCGGATGAGATTAGGTAGTGGTTTTTTGCATTAGCAGATCCGCCGTGATCTAATAAGGAGATCATGGCGAGCAATCGACAATCTGGCGATAAAGGTGAACGCGAAGTCATTCGGCTCGTTTGTTGCCCTAATTGCGGCAAGAAATTAATGAAGTTGCCGCCCAATTATCCCTTGTACGACGTGCAATGCGTCGGCTGCAGTTTCCGCGCGCAGGTCAAGACCAACAATCATGCACCATCAAAGATTATTTTTGGAGCTGGGTGGCAGATTATGGACAAGGTCTTAAAATCTGGTTTTATAACGCCGTCAATTTTTGCCCATTTCAAATGGAGCGACAAGAAAGGGCCGCATCAAGAAATCAGATTTTATCCCTTTGTTCCTAAAAGGAATTTAAAGAAATATAAACTCTCGGCAAAAGCCCGCAGAGCAAATTATTGGATGTTCAGCTATATCGGTTTAGATGAATTGCCACACTTCGTAGTTTATCGGCGGTAGCAATCCACAGTTGACTCTTTTGGCGTAGAGATCAAGGATCGTTATATGCTTCCATCTGAATATGAAGAAGTCAGGTTAATGTTGGAACCCCAACTGGCGTTGGTCAAAAAATTAAAAAAGAATTCACCGGTTTACGAGAGAGAAGTTAGAAAATTTATCGAATTTCTCGTGACTGTCAAAGGCCATGCCTGGTGCATGGATGTTCAAAGCGAAAGGAGAAAAATGGCAAAATTGATTGTAGGCGCCCTTAGGGATTTACGTATTTGAGAAATGGAAACGCCGCTAGTTGATAATCCAAATTTCTGAGATTTTGTTGATAAAGAATTCGACGCTGTTGCAGTTCATGCAACAGTTGAAGAACTGGCCGAATTTGCATTCGGAAGTATTGAGGAGGCGGTCAAGCAGTATAAAAGGCGCCCTCGTTTCTGAAATCCCAACAGATATTTTAATGGTTAAGTCCGCGCTTATCTGCCGCGGTTTGTTTTTCGTTGTGGCGGTAGTAGAATTTGAGCAATATGACCAGAGACGAAATTAATGTATTTTTAGAATCCCTCCACAACTTGCGGGACCGCACGATTGTTATTGTTGATTTTGGTAACGTTGATAAATGGAAAGAAAGTCTTGGATGGAGCGTAGGAATTCAGGAGCTTGCCAGACTAGTTAAATATTTTGCTCAAGGCAAGAAGTTTTTACGCAGATTTTATTATGGTGCCGATTATGGTCCTGACGAAAGGTCGCAAAATTTAACAAACTGGTCGCGAGCGATACTGGACCGTGCTGACATGAATGGCTTTACCGTGATTCGTAAGAGAGTGAAATATATTCGTGACCAAGCGAGGGAAGGTGGTTTTGATAAAAAATGCGACCTCGACGTAGAAATAACAATCGATTTAATAAAAGAGAAAGAGAATTATGACACAATTATCTTGTTTTCGGGTGATGGCGATTTAATTACTGCCACCAGCTTTTTATATGACGCCTATCAAAAGAAATGTTTTGTTTTTGGTGCCCGGAATCATATTGGTAGGGAAGTATACGATGCTCAGGAACTCGGAGGGGTAGAAAAAATCTTATATACCGAAGACTTCGAATATCGTCTGCGCATGAATAGATTTCGATAGCAGCAATCAGAAACCCGCCACGAGGGCGGGTTTCGATCAAAATCCGGTAGACCTTATGCCTACAATACGTAGTATAGCAAAAAGATTTTTATAAAGTCAAGTTATCGTTATCCACAGGCATTCCCGCCGCATTCGAGGCGGCTTGCTTTTTGGCACGGCGAGAGATGATAAATAATACCCCCCGCAAATTTTGCTTTTTCGATATAAAAAAGACGGAGAGGTGACTCTCCGCCTTGGGTTTTCTCCCGATCTGACAGCGGTTAATTTTTATGAAAAACTCTGCTCCGTGAACGATCAAATTCGACAGACAATAGCCGTGACGTTGTCTCTTGTTTGGCGATCTAAAGCATCATGCACAAGATACTCCGCATCCCCGTGCTTTTCAGCAAGGGCGAGCACGTGTTTTGCCATTGCGGACGAGTCCTGATGCGCCGGGTCAACGACGCCGTCTGTTGCGAGGACTATAACGTCTCCTTCGGCAAGAGCCATTTCGAAGATCTCCGGTTCACGATTGAGTATGTTGCCCAGCGCGGCATCTCCAAATGCTCTGGATAATTGGAGACCACACTCTCCACTTCCGTCATAGAGATAACCGTTCGAGTAGACCGCTCCGCGCGCTTCCGCGGCTTTGCGCTCGGACTCGTTGTTTCTCGCGTTGTGTTCGGGGCTGACCCACGTTTTTCCCCCGTGTCTCAAGATGACCGGCGAGTCCCCGAGAATGCCTATATACACTCGGTCCTCTTCCGGCGGGATCAAAACCAAGGAGAGCGTAGAGCCGGCCCCCACATTTCGTGTTCGGGAGTTTAGTTCGGCAAAGGTTGCAAGAATGGCCTGCTCCGGATTTTTTAGCTGCGTCATTTCTTTTGAAAAGATTTCCAGAATGTTGCGCGCAATAAAGCCGGAAACGAAGTCGCCGCTGTGACCATCCATTACGGCGAAGAAACCCCCGCCCGCGCTGTCTTCTTGCACTACGAACCTGTCTTCCTGATGATTCCTACTGCCTTGATGCGTTGCTGATGTGATACGCATAAAACCCTCCTTCTTACTTATTGAAGAGTGATAGTTCTACCCGCATTATAGCTTATTTCTTAATTCATGTAAAGAACCGACCCCCGCAAAAGTTTCCGAGTTTGATATTCCAATTTAACCTCGATTTTCAAAAACCGCCGCCCCCCGGTTTCTCACAATACCCTTGCAAACTCGAGTTTGTAAGAGTGTTGTTTTATGATGGCCTTGGTAAAATCAATTTACGCGCTAAAAAGATGAACCAAAAATCATTCACACTATTCTTGCTGGTTGTCGTCGCCTTGATCGGTACGGCGGTTTATTTTCCCTCGGGCAAAAGCTGTGCACCACAAACCTCCGCGATAATTTATACTAACGGCGACTAGAGGTTCGATTTCACATTGCCGAAAACGTGGGAGGGATATTCCGTAACCATCGATACATGGACCGGATACGAGATAGGGGACGAACTTGGCGAAGTGCCGGCGGCCCAGGGTCCGGTGGTTTCGATCCACCACCCAAAGTGGACCGCGGAGAAAATGTATCAAGACATTCCCATCATGGTTTTCACGCTAGAGCAGTGGGGCGCGCTTCAGGCCGAGCAATTCCACATCGGTGCGGCGCCGATCGGCCCAAGCGAGCTCGGGCGTAACGGCAAATACGTTTTTGCCCTGCCCGCGCGCTACAATTATTCCTTCCCGCCCGGCTACGAAGAAATCGAACTCATTCTGCAAAGCAACCCTTTCAGAGCCTTTTAGCGTTCTACCTTTTTCACCCGCCACAACACCCTTACAAACTCGAGTTTGTAAGGATGTTGTTTATTACATACAATGGCGGTGTGAAGCGAAACGCCGCCAAAATTGTTTTAGTCGGAGTTCTCAAAACTAAGCGCGACCTAGACATTCTTTTGCTTGAGAAATGGTACAGGGTGCCAGAGAAATATGCGCCGACAAAACATTTTAAATATCTCGCTTTCTATGAACCGGCAACTTTCGATCGCCGTGCCAAGCGTATTCGTTATTACGCCCGTGTTTTGGGATATCGCATGGCAACGAGGGGAGATCTGCTCCCGGGCGAGACCGGGCATCCCATGGCGCGCGAGCCATATTTGCGATTTCGCATCGGAAAAATAAAAAAATTGCGCCATCCGATAAAAAATATCGTTCCGCGCCGCATTTCATTTGGCTTTACCACATTGAAGCGGCTGTTAACTTCAAAAAATATCTTGGAACTTTATGATGTCGCCTCCACCGAACAAATTATCGGCGACTTATTGAAACATACAGGATTGCAGATGACGGCTCAACACAACATTGCTATTGATAAAAAGCGATTCCGCATCGATTTCGCGTTATTTTGCAGGCGTGGCAAAGTCGCGATCGAATGCGATAACAAAAAAGCCCACTCCAGAAAGCAACAGCGCAAGAAAGACAGAGAGAAAGATAGAATGCTCCGTCACGCCGGATGGCGCGTTATCCGTCTTCAGGAAAAAGACATCATTGAACGGCCATCCTGGTGTCTCGCAAAAATCACTAAGATAGTTCGTCATCTCGGCGGGCAGCAAAACACACACTTCTTATTTTCGTAAGCCGCCCATTAAAATTGCCCCACGACATTCCAACATTCTGCAGAATGTTGGAATGTCGTGGGGACTTGTGCTAGAATGTCGATATGAAAACAGCTAAGCAGTTGGAACGTTATTTTAAGGGAGCGGCTAATCATAGGAGGATCGATATTTTGGCCGTGGTCGGAAAGAGCGATGGTATTTCAGTAGAGGAAATCGCCACCTTGCTTGACGCAAATTTCAAAACTATATCCCAGCACACGAAAGCATTGGTCCACGCCGGCCTCCTCAACAAAAAATACAAGGGAAGACAAGTTGCACATTCACTCTCTCCCTACGGTAGCGCATTCCTTAAATTTATGAGAACTTTTTAACCAACGACATTCTAACATTCTGCAGAATGTTAGAATGTCGTTGGTTCTGTTTAGCGACTCTGGTCAATGAAAAAGCGAAATAAAAGCAAAAAAATAAGTAGCAAGGCAAAAAATTTTGGAAAAAGCAGCGAGCGCGAGGAGATGGAGCGATTGGGGTTTACGTATATCGGCAAGCCGGATAAAGTCGGCGATTTTAAAATACCGAAGTGGTGGGAATGCGGTTGGCGTAGGACCGCCTGCAATAAAAAGGAATGCATACTCTGCGGAAAGATTTTGCGTGATCGGCAAAGGCATATCGATAAAGGAGACGATCCGGATGATATGAAGAGTGTCATGGAAGATGTCGGCAACTCCCTTGGCGAAGCGCTACAAATGATCAAGAAGCATGCCGAGAGCATGGGAATCGATATTACAAATATAGACGATACAGAGAACCCACCGGAGCCGAAAAAGTTTCCGCTTTATCGCAAAGTCGATTGCTGGCGTAAGTCAATTGAAAATATCGTGAATGCGGCTTATGAAGCTAATGAGTTATGGTTCGATTCTGTAGCCGCCGCCGATCTTCTTTGGTATAGGCATACTCTTGCGGCGAAAACCTATCGCCAGCTTTGCAATAAGTGGCACATTGATCGCGGCGATGAATATGGCGACGTGGATTATCAATATACGAAATATGTGCTCAGCGAATGCCTTCGCATTTTAGAGCGTTCGCTTGCGGAACTTTCCTCTCTCGCTTCGGAAGAAAAAGCGGAGCTGATGCTTGCCCTCGGGCGACTTAAGGATATGAAAGGAGAAATTTTAAAGATTTAATCCAGACGCCACGACATTCCAACATTCTGCAGAATGTTGGAATGTCGTGGCTGATTACCGCGCGCACGCGCGGGTAATTCCACAAGTTGCCGCGAAAGCGGAAGTGGTGATATCGTACTTCCAAATATCGTATTCATAAGATGACCCAAAAAGAGGCATTTAATATATTGAAAAAGGGGCACAATGTTTTTTTGACCGGCGCGGCCGGAAGCGGGAAAACCCATCTTTTGAACGATTACATCCGATTTCTCAAAGACGAAGGAGTTGGAGTCGGCATTACCGCTTCGACCGGCATTGCGGCGACGCATATCGGGGGCCTAACGATCCATTCGTGGGCCGGAATCGGCATTGCGTCCGAAATGTCCGTGGAGGATTGCCGTGCTGCCGCCTCGAGCAGGCGCGTGGCAAAACGGTTTAAGAAAACCAAAACGCTTGTCATAGACGAAATTTCCATGCTCGACGCAGATCGTCTCGATTTGGTGGATCGCGTGGCGCGCCTCGCGCGCGGCAGTCAAAAGCCGTTTGGCGGGCTACAAATAATTTTCTGCGGCGATTTTTTCCAGTTGCCGCCGGTTTCGTCAAGGATAAATCCGGAGGAACCGCTTAAAGAAGAGAAAGATCGGTTCTTGCGTCCGAACTCGTCGCAATCTCCGGCGCGTTTTGCTTATCACGCCGCGTCATGGAGAGCCGCCGATCTTAAAATTTGCTATCTCACCGAGCGGTTTCGCCACGGCGACGCCAGATTTTTGGAAGTTTTGGATGCTATTCGCGGCGCGGAAGTTAATGGCACAACCCGCGCGCATCTCCATAGTCGCCTCCACGCGAAATTGCCATACGAGAAAGCCACGAAGCTTTATTCGCATAATATCGACGTCGACGCCGAAAACGCCAAGGAACTCTCACGCCTGCCCGGTAAAGAAAAGAAATACGCCATGTCATCGGACGGGATCCCGCAAATCGCGGAGGCGCTCAAGAAAGGATGCCTCGCTCCCGAAAAATTGACACTAAAACGAGGAGCGGAAGTTATGTTCGTGAAAAATAATTTCGAAGAAGGATACGTGAACGGTACGCTTGGCAAGGTGATTGGTTTTGATGGCTTTGATTTCCCGATAGTGGAAACGGCGCGCGGCGAGCGCCTCTCAGCGCATCCCGCGAAGTGGAGCGTTGAGGAAAACGGCAGAGTGCTTGCTGAAATCAAACAAGTCCCTCTACGCCTTGCCTGGGCGATTACAATCCATAAAAGCCAGGGAATGACGCTTGACGCGGCCGAGATCGATCTTTCGGGCGCCTTCGAAAAAGGGATGGGGTACGTTGCGCTCTCCCGCGTGCGGGGACTCGAAGGCATCCGGCTCCTCGGTCTTAACGACACAGCGCTCGAAGTGAACGAAGAAGTTTTGGAATTTGACAGGGAACTTCGCAGGCAGTCGGAAGCAGTTACGCGGGAATTTTTAGAACTCGTTTCTGCCGGTCGAGGCAAAAACTAACGGGTTTCGTTAACGCTTTCGTATGCCTTATCAACAACGCTATGATCAACGAAACGCGCGTTAACCTTAAACATCTTTTGGAGGATATTCGCGATTCTTATGCCTCTCCCCTGGAGGAGGTTATTATTACCGAACTCATTGCTAACGCTCTTGATTCCGGGGCGACAAAAATTGAATTTAAGGCCGATCCCGACGCAAAATTTTTGCGCTGTACGGACAATGGCCAAGGGATGAAACGCGAACAGATTAGGGAGTATCACAATATTGCGGCAACTGCCAAGCAAAAAGGCCGCGGCATCGGTTTTGCGGGTGTTGGAGCAAAACTGTCCTTGCTCCTAGGGGAGAAGGTTATTACAGAGAGCAAGGGCGGCCGCGGCTCGCGTGTTGCCACGGAATGGCAGCTTTTAAATCCATACCGCGCTCCCTGGAAATTTGTTCCTTCAACCGATGTCGTAATCACGCCCCGCGGCACGGCGGTGGCCATATATTTTAAAGATCAAAACATTCATCTCTTGAGCGCGGATTTTGTGCGAAGCGCCGTTATCAAACATTTTTATCCCTTACTGCACAACGGTTTAACGGAAAACATATTGCGCTTTGTTTATAGAAAAGGCGTGGAATTTGTCGTAAACGGCGAAATTGTAGTTTTGTCGGACAGCGAACAAAGAGCAGACAGTATTTTTGCCGTTGGTCTCGGCCGCCGCAAAAAAGCGATTGGCGCGGGATTTTTGACGAAAAGGATTCAATTGCAGAACTGGCTGCAAAAATTAACGGGACAAAAACCGGCGGAAACGCCCCTTCCTCGGGGCCTGTCCGTCTCGACATTCGGGAAGATTATTAAAAGCGGATGGGAATGGCTGGGTATTTTGCCGAAAAATCACGAAACGCTCTGCGGAGTCGTGGAAATTCCGGCGCTCTCGGAACTCTTGACCACGAACAAAAATGATTTTTTAAGCGACTCCGCGAGCCTGAAAAAATATTACAAAATCCGCAAAGCCATCCAGCGGGCGATTCTTCCGGTGTTGCGCTCGCTGGGGGAGTATGCCGAAAGCGATAAACCACCCGCCCACAAAAACATTAAGCCGTTGACGCGGCAGATTGAAAACGCGCTTTTGAATGTTACAGACGACTTTCCGGAGCTTTTATCGCTTTTGGGCGCGCGCCGCCGCGCGCCCGCCTCAGGCGGAGCGGCGACGGGGAGCATCGATGTCGAAGAAAAAGTTTCGATCTCTCGGGAATCGGCCGAAAAATCGCCTTCGCCAAAAAAGATAAGCGAGGAAAAGAAAACCGGCGATAAGCCCGAAACCTCCCTCAAAAAAGCCGGCCTTAAGATCGTTTTAGCCGAGCTTCGCGATGAGCCCGCCGCGCTCGGCAACATGATCGAGGAGACAATATCGGTCAACACCCTGCATCCGGCCTGGCGGAAGTCATTAGAGAACAATCTTGAAGAATATCACATCATCCTCGTAACCGGCCTCGTGCTCTCGGAATTTTTGGACCCGGAAAAACACCCGCAGGAATTTCTGCAAAAGCTTCTGGCTTCATGGGGCGAGCTTAATGACAACGAGAAGAAATTGTTTTGATTGATTTGATCGCGGGGGGGGGGGGGGGGGGGAAAAACTACTTCTCGAGGCCGAGGGCCTCTTTTATCTCTTTTTGCACCTCTTTTTCAGCCCGCAACACGGGTTTAGGCGAAGCAACGGCGATAACCTGTCCCTTTGCGTCGAATATGTAATCGTCCATATATACGCCATTACACACCTGGCATTGCGGGATCGAATTATCGAGCGTGAGAGGCTTGTGCGGATTCATGTGCCCTTGCTGCAAGCATGTTTTCTTGTCCGGCCCCAGAAAATTCGGCTTACCTTCTTGTGATCCGCAAGTAGCACAGCGAAAACCGTATACTGCTTTAAGTTGTCTGAAATCTTTTGCGGAAATTCTCCCCGCCCTCTTTAGGGACTTAAATAAAAATGTCGGCTTCGGACTCTCGGTTGTAATAAGCACATGATAGCCGCTTGGCACTACATCTTTTTTCCCCGGTAGCTTGTCGCCTTTATTGAGAACATACCATCCATCACTGGCGAGATGCCGAACTTGTTGGTCTTTACCCGCTTTCGGCTTGATTGTTTCTACAAAAGACGAGATTGTGTCTTTGTGAACCAAAACCCCTTGATTCTTTCTAAGATAAGCAAGCCACAAAGCCTTAGTGGCGCCTTTCGCTGGAAATTTTACTCCATATTGAGCAAGGTGGGTGTTATATTCAGATTCTAGTTTCTTGTACCACCTTTCTACCTCGTCAGCCGACATAAAAACATGCCCGCCTCGTTTTTTAAGTTTTTTCATGATTTTTTAATCTACTTACGGCAATATTAAAATATTTTTTTTCAATTTCAAAGCCGATAAATTTCCTGTCATTTCTTAGCGCCGCAACTCCCGTTGTTCCGCTCCCGGTAAAAGGGTCTAGTACGGTTTGTCCGGGGACGCTAAACACTTGGACAAGTCGTTCCATTAAATCAAGCGGTTTTATAGTCATGTGATCGATCAGTTTCCGCATATTCGGCTTTTTATAATTAAAAATTGTTGATTGCTGCGACTGAAAATCTATTTCAACAAGACCCGTGCGCCATCTCAGCCAATTTTCAACAAATGTTCCATCCCTTGGTTTTTGGGCAAGCAAAATAGCTTCAAATTTTGGCCGCAACTGCGGGGTCTTTCTGCCTTGTAATCGCTCGATAATCGCCCTTTTCTTTTCATCCGAGATTTTCATTTTTTTAACAAAGTGGTTTTGGGTAAAGGCCTTGCCTTGTCCGCCATTGTGCTCCCATATCAACATATCTCTTATCTCAAAACCCGCATCTTCCGCGGCTACGGCAATGCGATGGAATAAACGACCCTGCGAGAAGACAACCATAAATCCTCCGGGTTTTAATACGCGCAGAGCCTCGACGGAAACTCGGACGAAGAATTCTTGGAGTTTTTTCCCCTGTGCGGGGTCAAACTTCATTCCCACGGGGAGTCCTCGTATGGCTCCTGCTTTGGCCGCTTTACTTTTTAACTTTCTATCGGACCATTCGTCATCCATTCCATCCAAAAAATAAGGAGGATCCGTGGCGATGAGGTCTATACTGTTTTTCGCTAGGAGTTTGAAGGCCTTAGAACAATCAGCGTGAAACATTGTCGCATCACCGCAAATAATTTTATTGAGAGACAATTCTTTGTCCTTTTCTTGTCCTTTGTGCTCTGGAATCGATATTGCCGCTGCTCCGTTTTCTCTTATCACGTCCAGCACTATGCCTTGTATCGCAACGTCCCGTCCGTTGCGCAAAATAATCGGCTCTATAGTTTTGTTTGCCGGTTGTAGGCGGATGTGGCCGCGCTCCTTATAGAATTTTTTAAGAGTTGCTTCCTGGTTGTCTATCAGCGCGACAACTTTTTGTCCGTTTTCTGCTGTATCTTGGTGTTTCACTAAAATCGTGTCGCCATCATTAATGTTTTCATCAACCATGCTATTGCCGACTACGCGGAGTGCATACACTTCCGATAAGGACGGGATTTTGTTTTTTGGAACCGCGATTGTTTCTCTTGGCGTATCAAAAAGGGCAAGCGGCTGTCCGGCGGCGATTGTGCCCAAAAGAGGAATTTTAATCATCGGTTCGCGTTCTGCGATTGCGATGGAGCGCGGACGATTTTTTTCTTTTTTCAGGTGGCCGCCGGCCTCGAGTTCGGAAAGATGTTGGTGGACAGTTGAAGTGGCGAGATCGAATCGTTTGGCGATTTCGGGCATTGAGGGCGCAAATCCGTGTTTTCGGCTGTATGAATTTATAAATTCAATAATCCGCTTTTTTCGGGGAGTGATCATTTTGTTTTTTATTTATTATAACCGAAACAAAACCGAAAGTTATCCACAGCCCAAATAGCCCCTTGACGGAGTGGTTTTATTGGTGTAAAATTAGGCCTATTATCATGGAGCCCAAGAAAAATAGCTATTGGAAATTCGTTGGCGCCTTTTTGGCGCTTATTATTTTGGCGCTAGGTGGGCTTTTGGGGTGGAGCTATTACAAATTCAAGAGCGGGGAAAAGGCGGTGGAAAATTTGGCGGACGCGCTCAAAAAATGGAATGATGAGCTCTACCAAAAACAACTCGCGGATACTTACGGCGGCAAGACACCCCAGGAAACCCTAGAGATGTATATTGCCGCAGTCGAGGCGGGCGACTACGAACTCGCGAGTAAATATTTTGTGATTGAGAAGAGAGAAGGATGGCGTGTCGAACTTGATGAGATTAAAAATTCTGGCAAAGTTGATGTTTTTATTGCACCACTTAAACAAGCAAATTTCTCAAGCGGTGAATATACGGCTGATGGCAAAAGTTTCTCTATATATAATCCCGTCGGAGTTGATTTTGTTCTTTATCCCAGCGGTATTTGGAAAATTTTAGATATATAAAATTTTAGATGCCAAGAAAATTAACAACCACACTTTTAATTTTCTGGCTGATCCTCTCTGTTTTCGGACGTGCTTTTGCCTACGATGAGCTTACAACGCATCCCGCGCTTACGGACGAAATAATCAATTTTTATAATCTTGCCTATCCTGGTGATCCCGTAACGGCGGAAGAGCGGGAACTCATAGTGTCCGGCAGTACACTTGAAGACCAGCCGCCGCGCTGGATAAACCACTTCTACGACCCGGTTCATAACATCGCCTGGACGGGAGAGAACACCGGCTGGCTTTCGGAAGACATTGTGCAGGCGCTCCGCACCATCGGACTTTCAACGGAAGAGCCGCTTACTTCCGTTGACTGGGTTAACAACCGCGTGATGCAAGATCGTTATTCCCGTTACGGCGGGGATCGCACCTGGAAACAAGGCCTGGATTATTGGGCGCAAGGCAATCAAAGCGAGGCGTATCGCACGCTTGGATTCACTCTGCATCTTTTGGAGGACGCGACGGTACCGGAACATACGAGGAACGATCCGCACGCACACGCCTTAAGCGGCGCGACAGGCGACTACGGCTCGCCTTACGAGGAATATACGAAAAAATGGACGCGCGAGACAGTTGGCCCCTTGCAAATAGCAAATGGCCTAAAAAATAGTGGGGTGCAACCGGCCGCGAGGTTCTCGATCGAGGAATATATAACGGAGGCGGCGCGGTATTCGAATAGATACTTCTTTACGAAAGACACGGTCAATGATCCTGCTTATGAATTTCCGAAGATTACGCGCTCCGATGAGAATTTTGGTTATGGATTGGATGAAAAAAATTCAGAATTCATATTGGCTCGAGTTGGCAATCGATGGAATGAACAAAAAAATCAATATGAAATCATTTATGAAATTTTAGAGAAGCCAGCTTATTATCCCATCCTCGATGCCTACTTCTTCCGCCTTTCGCGCAAGGCAGTTATCGAGGGCGCGGGAGCGATCAAGCTTTTTAAAGAGCAGGCAAGAAAATATGCCGCTGATTACGCGGTAAATAAAGAGTATCAATTCCAGGCAGTAAATCGAGAATTGATCGATAGCATTAGCTTCTCGAATATTTCTCTATTCGGTGAAGTCGTAAAGGCGTGGGACGCAACGCTCTCATTCTTCAGCGACCTTGGCGGCCTTACGCTCGCGATTTTTGATAAATACGTAGCGACGGTTGGGCCGGGGCAGACGACGGTTGCGCCGCGGAGCGATTCGGCCGCGGCGAGTACGCCGTCACAGCCGAATCTATCTGAACCGGTGCCAGCTCCGGCTCCAATTACGGCAAGTCCCGTCGCGGTAGAAACGACGCAAAACAATCCCGAGCCGTCTAATCCGGCTACATCGCCAGCCGGAGAAGTTGCTGGCGCAACGGCATTGAGTCCGGAAGCAAATACGCCTATCGTTTGGGGAGTTTCGGGGACACCACCTCCGAGCGGAGGAGGCGTAAGCGTCTCGGGTGGCGAGCCCGCGCCGGGCGACGGCGGGGCAACGCCACCGCAATCGTCTTCGACGGGCGAATTGCCGCCTTCTCCCGGATTGCCGCAGATCAGCGGATTTACCGGCGAGTTCAAACTTGACCGCCTCGAGATCGACTTTGCCTGGCAGGCATTTACGGACGCATCGGGAACCGTGCCGGCATATTTCTTGAGCCAGGTTGAGGGAGAAACTTCAACGCTCGTCGCGACGACCACTGCAACCGCGATTAGTATTCCCGTTCCCGGCTACGGACAGACGTTTACATATGCGATCGAGGCAAAAGACGAGAATAACACACAGCTTTCGCAAATTGCGACGACCACGGTTGCCGTTCCTGATTTTCTTGTCGATATCCAGCCGATGAAAGACGAAACGTCGCGCGGAAGCCACTACAGCGACAACTGGTACAACCTAGGCACGGGTTTTTACGGTACGGTTTACGCGCTCATCTTCGAAGGCGCGATGGAGGGAGGCAACAACCCCGATGTCGTGTATGACTCAACGGTTTTGATCCGAGAATTTCTTGACCCCGACTATTCGGTATTGAACAGGGATTTTACAGTGTCTCAAGGCAAGGAATTCACGCGCGAGATGAAAGAGGTCGTCATCAAAAACTTGAACATTCCGCTCCAGCCGAACAAATATTACCGCCTTTGGACCATTAACAACTTGCAGAACGCGTACGTGGCATTGAAGGGTACGACAAATCCGCCGTGCGACTCGCCTTGCGGGGACGCGATGTGGAATGAATTCGTCGGCTTAGTTGGCAAAGTGGATCATATTTATAGATTTTATCCGTACATTCGCGCCGTGATGCAGGCGAACTTCCCGCCGCAGTCGGCGCCAACCTCGCCCGCGATAACAGCTCTGGACTTTGATCCATTCCACTTGGGACTTGGAATTCTGTGGGCGAGTTCAACCGACCCCGACACTGCTGACAATCTTATAAAATATGAATTCAACTATTCGACATCAAGCGAACTTTCGCCGGATGGCTGGGGTGGCGTAGGCGGCGCAACATCTGCCGGGATCCAGCTTGAATTCCCGAACTCGTACACCATCGGCGTCCGCGCCAAAGACGATTTCAGCAACACTTCCGCGCCGACCGTTACGAATTGGAATTTTCCGGAAGGATTCCGTCCTTTGGTCTTAAGCCCATCATTAGGAGCGGGTTACCAAGATTTTGTTCTCGCCTCAGGCGGGGTTTTGAGCTCCGTTAAAGTTTTCACGGCCGATATTTCAACATCCGCAAGATTTGTTGACGGCGTTACCTGCCACCTCTTGCTCTTTGATCCGGAAAGTGGGGGAGAGCCCGTCGCAACAAGCGAAACCGTTTATTCCGGACAAAGTTGTACTGGAAGCCCCGTCTTTTCCTTCGATACATTGCCGGGAATCATCGCCGGGCACACATACAGGTGGTATCTCTACGTTAATACACATAATATATCGACTTCTGCATCGCTCAAGTTTTGGGGATACGGCAGTGATACCGGCGCCGGCGGGTTTTTCGGCGATCCATCGCTCATTAACGCCAAGTTCACGCTTGAAGGCACGGGCGGGACGTTGTTCTCGAATTAAAATAAGTGCCACGACATTCCAACATTCTATAGAATGTTAGAATGTCGTGGCAAAAAAATCGTCCTGACTTGCGGTCAGGACGAAAATTTTTATTTCCAGTTCTTGAGGTAATACTGCTTTTGCGTTTTGAGCGCGCTGGAGGCGTTGGCCAGTTCTTCGCTCAGTTCAGGCAGAAGCAAGGACCAGTCCCACTGGTTTTCCTTGAAGGCGATGAATTGGTCGAGGTCAGCTAGCGCCCTGTCTCGAGTATATTCCGGATTCCAAAGCGCGACGTACTTGTCCACGGCAAGTTCTTTTTCCATCCAGTTCGCGAAGCGGGAGTTCTTGATCTCCCAAGTTTGGTGGGCGACTTCGTGGAGAACGCCGCGCGTCAGCGTTTTTTCGCCGAAAAACTTGAGTACGCGTTCGTCGATGTGGATTTGGATTTGTCCTCCGAATGCGAAAGAGTAAAACGGGTTGCGGACGAAATCCAGTGTTTTTCCCCAGTGGTATTCTTCTTTCGCATCGTTTAGGGGCCGCGAGAGATACGCGTTTTTATAGCATTCCTCCGTGAGTCCGCGGCGGATTTGCAGGTTTGTTTGCTGATTGAGCCCAAGTCTGTCGGCAAAATTCTGCGCTGCCTTCGAGAGATAATTGTCGCGAGGCAGTAGCTCGTAAGACAATCCTTCGCAGCCGGAGTAAAAGAGTTTTGCCTGAAAAATAACCGTGAGCGGGCGCTGTGTTTCCTCTGCGGTTCTTTGCATGGTCGGTGCGGCTGGCGGATAGCGGAGGATTTGGTATCCTTCAAAGCCCATTCTGTTCATCATTTTGATGCCGCCTTCGATCGCGCCCAAACTGTTCGCATCAAAAGCCAGAGAGTCGGATGCGCACCGTGCGTTAAATACGGAAGCAGACGAGCACATTACTGAATTTTGATCGTCGGAATGGTTCGCTCCGAATACATGGCCGAGTTCGTGGAGCAAGGTACTCTCGGAAGCAAATCGTTCCCCAAGTTCTCTCGCATACATGCCGACAACGATCCATCCGCGATGCGTGGCGGCGTAGTCGAGCCGACCGTAGGGATGCGCTTCTGATTTCGACTCATGCAGAAATTGATGCGTAAAGACGATAACGAGAGTATTATCTTCCCGCGGTATTCTTGTGGCCAAGTCCAAGGGGTCGATTATCAGATCACCTTCTGGCCCTTCCGCGAGCGGATTGACCGTTCTTTCATAACGCAAACGCACTTCTGTTTGCGCGAAAAGGTTTTCGGCGCTTGTGTCAGTTATCCGCAAAAAGTAATCTGCGCCCTTTTCGGAAAGCAGTTGTCCGCTTACGTAGATTGTTGCCGGGATTTCCAGTTTGGCTTGAGGGGGGGGGTTCTGGTAAGGCGGTTTGAGCGAACGCTCCAAGCGCGGGAACCAAAGCAAAAATTGCAGCCAATGCGAGTTTTCTCATCGTTGCACTCCGTATTCTGCAGTCGAATTATCTGACGCCAGTGTAGCATGAAAATGTGGTTTTGTAAATTGCCGCGTAAAAAAAAGCTTGGTTAATGCATTTTCCCTTGTCATTCTGAGGGCTTGAGCCCGAAGAATCCTTACTTAGTCATTCTGAGGCGAAACCGAAGAATCCGGAGATCCTTCGCGAAGTTTACCCCGAGATTCCTGCGCTTTGCTCGGAATGACTATTATTCACCAAGCTACGTAAAAAAAGAAAACAGCCATCTCCTGGGAGATGGCTGTGGGAATTCAATCTGCTTAAGGAGTCGGTTCGTCGGCCACAGTGATGGTAAAAAGGACGATGCGGCTGGTTGTCGATGCTGTGTCAAACTGAACGCTGAGGCGATAGCCAGTTAGTCCGTCATCTTGGTTCATGACTGCGAGCGCGGTATCGGTTTGGAGGGGGGTTCCGGCAGAGTCGTTCTCAACTGCTTGCCAGCGCCAGTTCGCCTGTGTGGTGGGCGCAAACGATGGCGATGTAATGATGCGCCAGGAGCTTGAAGTTTGAGTTGGCGCAGAGAGTTCCGGCAGGAACTGCGCGGTAAGCCGTACTCCCGGTGCAAGGTTATTATTTGCCCAAGCCGTGGCTTCGCTAGCGCTCGCGAATGATCGATCAACGAGAACGTAGGGGGCCGCGGGCGCGGCAGGTTCGGGAATATAAAAAAGCGTTACCGTTGTGCCCGTAGGATTGCGGTTCGGATTAAAGCATGGGGAAAATTGGGAAAGATTTTTATTCGCTTCGGGAGAGGCAACGGCAGCGGCCAGGTCGGAGAAAGTCGATGTTTGCCAGCGAAGGCCCTGATCGGTCGTAGTGTCTCCGCCTGTTTCGTACCAAACTCTGTAGGCCGCAGTTGCGGGGGTGCCTCGCCTGTATTCACAGAGGAACTGTGCGTACTCGCGGTTCGCTTCGGGCAGGGAATTGGCGAAGTTCACCGCTTCCTCCGCGGTTGCGAACGGACCAGCCGTTACGAGCTGCGGCGTGGCTTGCGCGAACGTTCCAAGAGTGAAAATCAAGGCAAAGATTACTGCAAGAACTGCGTTTCTCATCATTCAGCTCCTTATCGCAAAGTAAATTTACCTGATGTTATTTTAGCGAAACTAAGGACGGTGTCAAGCACCTGTGCTGGACGGGTACATCGGTGACACTTTTTGGTTCTTGTAATGGTACTCGACCGGTACCTCGTAGCCAAGAGCTTGATGGGGCCTCTTGAAGTTGTATTCGATAAGCCATTCGGTCAGTTTTTTGTTGAATACGGCGCAGTCGGACGTCACGTTGCCCATGGCTATGAATTCATCCTGCAGGGTGCGGTTGAACCTCTCGTCGAACGGATTGTCGGTCGGCGTCTTTGGACGCGAGAAATAATGCGGCAATGAGAGTTCGCGCGCCGCCTCGCGGAATTCTTTGGCAAACTCCGATCCGTTGTCGGTTTGGAGATTCTCGATCCTCGCGGCAAAGAGATAATGCAACCGCTTCAGGAAATCGGCGGCATGCTTTGAATGCTTGGTGGAATACATCCTCGCGAAGGCGATCTTGGAGTGGGTATCGATGCCGGTCAGGATATATCGCTTTGCTCCGGCAACGTAGCGCACAACAGTATCGAGAGCGACGAGGAATCCCGTCCGTTGCTCTTTCTTGAGCTCTGTAATGCGCTTTTTTATCTGATTTGCCTTGCGTTTCTTGCGTAGGGCCTCTGTCCTCTTGGGATGGAAGTACAACCCATGTTTCTCGATCACGCGCTGGATTTTCCAGGAAGAGATGGGTGCTCCGTATTCCTGCCCATAAAGAACCTTGAGATTCATCTTGCCGTAACGGATATGGGCCCTCCGCAGGCGAAGGATGCGGAACTCGTCTCGGCGCGAAACTTCCCATTGCCGAGTTCTCTTCGGACGGCGGCTTTTTTCCTCGAGCGATTCCAACCGATATGGATCGTAGCGCTTCTTCCATTTGTGGAAACACTGGCGCGAGATGCCGAAATGGCGGCAGGCGAGGGACGCATTCTTGCCGTGCGCGCGGTAGTAATCCATCCAGGCGAGTCGCTTCTTCGCCTCTTTGCCGAGAGTCGGAATACGGGCGAGATCAGCCGCCCCGTATGCGGCGTATACGGTAGACATGGCATGCCCAGCATACCGCGTTCTACCGCGATTATTGATTCGTATTTTATATATCATCCGGCAACACCGAAGTGTCACAGATGTATCTCATCTTCTGCAGGCACCCAACATAGAGCTTGTTGAATACTGGCCAAAAAGTTATTTCCTGAGCTTGTCGAAGGATAACATTTTGGCTTAAAGCGCAACCCTTCGACTCCGCTTACGCTCCGCTCAGGGAATAAAAAGCGCATTATTCACCAAGATCACATAATGTAAGATTGATAAATGGACATTGCCGTTATACTCCATAACATCCGCAGTTTGCACAATGTCGGTTCTATCTTCCGCACGGCGGACGCGGCCGGTGTCAAAAAAATTTATTTGTGCGGAATAACGCCAATGCCGTTGGATCGCTTCGGCAAACTCCGGCCGCAGTTCGCGAAAGTCGCCATGGGCGCGGAAAAATACGTTGAGTGGGAACAGGCGCGCGGTACGGCAAGCGTTATTAAAAAATTGCGCGCCGACGGTTTTAAGATTTTTGCCGTCGAGCAGAGTAAAAAATCTATCCCATACTCCCGCTTTCGTGGCATTCGGATGCGTTCGCAGTTTCGAATCGCGTTGATTCTTGGCCACGAGCGCAGGGGGTTGCCGCCCTCGATATTAAAATTCGCGGATGAAATCTTGGAAATTCCGATGCGGGGAAGTAAAGAATCACTGAACGTTTCGGTGGCTTTTGGAGTGGTTATTTTTCATTTAATTTATTCGCATGGGCGCGTTTCCGCCGGTGGCTGCCCGTTCGAAGCCTAGCGAAGGCGGGTACCCGCCTTCGGCAGACGCAATCAATGACCGAAAGCGCGTTATTCGCATGCCAAAAAATAGACCCCGCAGTGCAGGGTCTAGGTCTTAGTAAAGGTGGAAAGTGACTTCGATCGTCATGTAGACAGGAACGGGCTTGCCATTTCGCTCAGCGGGCTTAAAGCGCCAGTTGGTTACGGCCCTTGCCGCCGCTTCGTCGAGTCCCATACCCAAAGTTTTCTGAACTCTAACTTCTTTCACTCTGCCATTCTCGTCAATTATTGTCCACAAGACCACAACGCCCATATGCCGGCCCTTGCGCGCTTCCTCTGTGTATTCCGGATCGGGGCAGTATATGCAGACAGGGGCGGAAACTCCACCGCCGATTTTGTATGCGCCGCCGCCGGAGCCGCCGCCGCTACCCGGTCCCAAGCCGGGTCCAGTTCCTGATCCGACGCCGCCTCCGGAGCCGGTGCCGATGCCACCTCCCGAACCTGTTCCATCAGATGGAGGGGTTGCAATCGCTTGCGGGTCACCGTAATCCGGAAGAGGAGGGCTAGGAGCATCAATTTTTGGAGGAAGAACAATCGTTGGTTCCGCGGTCAATTGCGGATTCAGATTCTTGGCCTTTGTGGTTGGAGGAGTAAGCTGGGAAAGGGATTTTTTCGGAAGTTTTCCGCGGGACGGTTTGAGCTTGCTCCTATCTCCTCCTCCGCCTCCTCCGCCGGCCTTTTTCATGCTTATTGGGAAAACGATGCCTTTATATGGGTCGATATCAACACGAGCCACTTCGATTTTCTTAGCATCTTCTTTTTTGGAAAAAAAAGCGGGCAAAGTTAAGACAAGGACAATCACGAGGGTGTGCATGACCACGGACAACGCCTTTGCAGAGAGGACTTGTTTTTTCCGCTCGCGTGCTCGTTCGTCCTTTTTTTCTTCGACACGCAAAGATCTCGAACGCCAAAACTCCTTGAACGTTGCTTTGAATCCGGTAATAATACCTGGTTGTTCCGGCACCGCAAGTTCTGGAATAACGGAATTTCCTGGATCTCCTCTTATCACCTTGATTCTCCTTATTTGCAGTACTTGAGGTTCTACCAACCTTTATACCATGGATTTAAGGGTTTTGCAAGAAGGCCAGCGGACCGTTATTCCCCGAGCAGAGTCGAAGGGATATCTTACAGAGCGCCTTCGATTGCGTTCCGACCGCGGTCGGAACGCAGCTCAGGCAATAAAATTTTCCGTCCCGGCTTACTCAGAACGGTGAGTAGATACCAGATTTTGCGGTCAAAACCATCAAGTTGCAACTGCTATAATTATTGGATGTATAAGGTAAAGCCCTGCGATACATGCAAAATGCCGGATTCGGTTCCGCTTAAGGCTCTCATTCTGAACGCATCGCTCAAGCACGCGCCCGGCGTTTCGAATACCGGAGAACTTTCGGATTTGGTTGTTGAGAACATGAGGTCGTACTGCGCAGTGAGCGCGGAAGAAGTGCGTCTTGCGGACAAAAATATCCCCGTCGGTTTGGGCCTTAACGAGGGCAAAGGTGACGATTGGCCAGAGGTGGCAAAAAAGATAGTTGCCGCTGACGTCATACTTTTCGCAACTCCGATCTGGTGGGGCGGCCGCTCGAGTTTGATGCAAAGAGTTATCGAGAGGATGGATTCTTTCGACGAGCAGTATATCAAGGGCGGCAGGAGCGTGCTTTACAACAAAGTCGCTGGAGTAGTTCTCACGGGAAGCGAAGACGGAGCGCTCTCGACGATGGGTTCGATAATGATGGTTTTAACCTGGCTCGGGTTCACGCTTCCGCCGGAGTGCGGCGCATACTGGGTAGGGGAAGTCGGCCAGCCGACGAAGTTCGACCAAGAGAAGCGATTAAAAAATGATTCAACACAACACATGGCAAAAAATTTGGCGAGAAATTTGGTTTACTACGCGCAACTTTTGAAGAAGTATCCGCTCACGCCGAAGAAATAGTGGGTAGTGGGTAGTGGGTAGTGGGTAGTGAGTAGTAGATGGGACGAGAAAATGCAGAAGAAGAAATTAATTTTATATTCGTTGCTTTTGACGGCTATCTTGGCCGGTTTTGTTTTTCGCGCGGAGATATTCAATTTTGTGCGTCCGGCAATTGAAAGCAAGCTCCAGGAATTCGAAAAAGTGGCGACCGATGCCTTGATCCATGGCATCAAGGAACAACTTAATGCTGCATCGGAGGTCGTGACGCCGCCGCCACTGCGCTCGCCGACTCTCGAGATACCAAAAGCGTCGACGGAACTAACAGTCGCAGGAACTTTCAACTGGACGAACGCGCAAAGGATCGAGAATGGCCTCCCGGTGCTTAAAGAAGACACCACTCTTGATGCCATCGCGGAATTGCGCATCAAAGACATGTTCGAAAAGCAGTATTTTGCGCACGTTTCGCCAACGGGCGGGGACGTGCAGGATGTTGCCGCGGATGTCGGCTACGAATACATAACTTTAGGTGAAAATCTTGCCCTCGGCGGATTTGATGACGACCAAGATCTTGTGCAGGCGTGGATGGATAGCCCCGGACACCGCGCGAATATCTTAAACGATCGCTATACGGAGATAGGTATCGCCGTCGAGCGCGGTTTCTTCGAAGGCAGGGTCACCTGGCTTGCGGTGCAAGTTTTCGGGAAGACGCTTTCGCTTTGCCCACAGCCGAACCCGTCCATTAAATCGCAGATAGAACTTTTACAAAACAAGGTTCAAGAGACGAAGACGGAACTTGAAGCGCGCTATGCGGAACTCGAGAATATGAACCGCCGCAGTCCGGAATACAGACAAAAAGCGGACGAATACAACGCGCTTGTTGCCCAGTACAATTCAATGATCGAGGAGCTAAAAGCGCTGATAGCGGACTACAACGCGCAGATCACGAAGTTCAATGCGTGCATACAGGAGTAGCTCGCTCCTAATACAAACGAGGAGCATAACATAATTTTCCTTTGGTTGTGATATAATAGAGGGCAATGACCATAACCGACTTACAAATGCTTCTTCAGAACAACATCGCGCTCTTGCTCATCGCCGCGTGGTCTTTGCCGTGGAAGGGATGGGCCTTGTGGCGGGCGGCGCGGCTTCGGGACAAATGGTGGTTCGTCGCCATCCTTATTTTGAATACGCTGGCGATTGCTGATATTCTTTACATATTCTGGATAAGCAAGAGGAAGAGCTCACAAAGCCGCTTCGAAGGGGTCGCCCCTCGACCCGCCTCGCCGAAGACGGCGAGTCGAGGCGGGCAAGCTCGGGGAATAAAAACGTCATATCGCCTGGGCGACCCCGCTATTGCGGGGGAGTCGAAGGCCGTGTCTGTTGAGCGAACAAGGCGCAGAACAAATGTTAAAAAATAAAAAATTTATCATTGGACTTGCGGCAGGAGTGGTCATCGTGCTCGCCATTCTTTTTTATTCAGGCGTGATCAAATTTGACGTTCCTCTGGCTCCTTATTCCAGCCCCGCTTTCGGAATTTCATTTGAGTACCCGGAGCAGTGGGTGGCCGATGTTCAGGGCGGCTCTTATGAAGGCGTTCCGTTACGCTTTGTGGGGAGCGACGGATACTTTGGCTTGGATGCGCTTCCTGCGGCGGACGATAACGGCGCGGAACTTACGCTCGACAACCTTGCGACAAGGATGGTCCAGCCCTATCAGACATCGGACGGGAAAACTATCGTGCCTTACGGTAAGAGCCCGACGATAAAATCGACCGTGATCGACGGCGCGGAGGCGAGGGTGATTCTGCCTTCGGACGACCAATCGGAAAGCGCGAGGCACGAAGCGATATTCGTGGCGCGATATCCGGAAGAAATAAAGATCAGCGAAAACTTTTTCCGGTTCCTGATCATTTACGCGCAGAAGGATTATTTGGAAAATATTTTGCGAACTTTGCATTTCAGCGTGCTACAAAAAGACGCCGAAAAAATTCCCGTGAAATGAATAACCGTACCACAGAGCGGAGGCATCCAAAATCGCCATGCGGTCTTGCGGTTATTCTTAAATCCTGCGATCGCAGGATTTAAGAATTTGTTGCCTTTCCAAGATGGAAACCCCGCGCTTTCAGCGCGAGGCTTTCAGCATCAAC